>ENA-UOJG01000455-UOJG01000455.1-human-gut-metagenome-genome-assembly--contig:-C47-NODE-455-length-58059-cov-14.434884_pt1 | contig 58059 bp, 38 predicted proteins | sample MGYA00242340_ERZ723887 | MGnify/ENA metagenome assembly ERZ723887 | reverse complement strand
GCTCCGCTCCTCCGCCTGTCGCTCCCCGTGCGGGGAGCGTGGATCGATAGAGCTGTGCGGTCAACTGCCCCGAAGGCGACCTGTCGCTCCCCGTGCGGGGAGCGTGGATTGAAATTCCACAATCAGGTCGCCCAGCCCCAACGTGCGCAGGTCGCTCCCCGTGCGGGGAGCGTGGATTGAAATAAATCAAGAAAGGATGGTTTTACCATGTATAAGAGTCGCTCCCCGTGCGGGGAGCGTGGATTGAAATGACGGTGTTGACGGTGATGGCGCGATGCAAGTGGTCGCTCCCCGTGCGGGGAGCGTGGATTGAAATATGGGCGACGCCCTGACAGTTATTTGTGGCCGGGGTCGCTCCCCGTGCGGGGAGCGTGGATTGAAATTGGACGACTTGACAGCGGCGTGCCGCGGGCTGTTGTCGCTCCCCGTGCGGGGAGCGTGGATTGAAATGACGTTTTACATTAAGTCAGCGGACGCGGCGGGAATGGTCGCTCCCCGTGCGGGGAGCGTGGATTGAAATTTCCTCCAACACCATCTGCTCGGATACCGGAATCCGTCGCTCCCCGTGCGGGGAGCGTAGATTGAAATTGAGACAGATTTCGCGCCGCCTCAATCCAGCCGCCGTCGCTCCCCGTGCGGGGAGCGTGGATTGAAATTCGTTCAGTTTGTCGCTAGTTTCTTCGATTTGCCGTCGCTCCCCGTGCGGGGAGCGTGGATTGAAATCACCTCCATTAGGTCGCCGCCGTCACCGTCGCGCGTCGCTCCCCGTGCGGGGAGCGTGGATTGAAATGTTTGTAAGTAGTGCATGATGTCGTCACGCGCCGTCGCGCCCCGTGCGGGGAGCGTGGATTGAAATGTAGAATTTATCCGCTTTCTATAGGCATAGAATGTCGCTCCCCGTGCGGGGAGCATGGATTGAAATTAAAGGGGCAGGAAAACCCTTAGGGCAAATCATCCAGCTTGTAGACGCCGTCGGACAGCTCCTCCATCTGGCCCACGAGCTTTCCGTCACGGTATACCTCAAAGACTGCGCCGCTCAGGTGCTGATCGGGATAGTCCTTATCCACCTTGGTCAGCTGAACGCTGCCGCGAATGAGCTTGTTGGTGATCTCGATCTCGACCACAGCGCCGTTCTGATCTACCTTCACGGCATAGGGCGTCTCATCCATCACATAGCCTTCCGGCGCGGCGATTTCACGAACCACATACTCGCCATAGGGGATACCCGCGAAGGTGAAGCTGCCGTCCTCTGCGGAAACGGTGGTCAGGATAGGCTCTGTGCCGTCAGTAAGGAACAGACCGATGGTAGCTCCGGCCAGCGCCTTGCCGTCCTCATCCTTCTTCATGCCGTGGATCTCCCCGTAGATCATCTCGTTGGTAATGCTCTTTCCGCCATTGACGGCAAGCTCCACAACGGGGATTTCCTGACCGGCATAGGCAAAGATCACAGGATACTTCTCATCGGAGAGAACGTAGTGGCTGTCGGTGCGGATTTCTCTGACATAGTAGCTGCCGAAGGGAACATCGCTCTTGAGCACGGCTTTCCCGTTTTCGTCAAGGGACAGAATCTCAATCAGTCCGTCCGCAGGAATGACAGAGCCGTCTGCTGCAGTAAGCTCCTCGGCGGCATAGAAGCCGAAGGTCACGGCGGAAAGCTCGTTATTCATGCCGATGCCGAACTGCTTATTCTGCTCCAGAACCTTGGAAAGAGAAATGCGCGCCTTCTGTCTGTCGTTGCAGAAGCTGGCGGCGGTTTCGGTGATCTCAATTTCCTGCCCGGCGTAGACGAGCTCTGCGGTATGGGCATCCTTGCTTACGACCATGCCATCGGGGGCTTTCATCTCGGTGATTTCGTATTTTCCCAGATACAGCGGCTTGCTTTCCGCCGTGCCATCTGCGCCGGTAGTCACCGTATCCACCACCTCGCCGGCGCTGCAGCGCAGCGTACCGTCCGGAGTGTAGATGTCCTCCGTTGCCTTGATCTCATAGGTTGCTCCCGCAAGGCCCTGCACCGCATAGACCGGCTGATAGACCCCGTCCGTCGCCGCAACAGAGGCAAACACCTCGCCGGTTTTGGAAATCTTGATGATGCCCTTCTGCGCGTAATTGCCCAGCTTCACCGCAACGATCGTCACACCGCCTTCCTCGGTGGAATTCTCTTCGGTCACATCAAACTTGACCGCCTCATGACTGAGGATGTAGCCGTAAGGGGCAGAGACCTCCTTGAGGGAGTAGCCCTTGCCAAACTCCAGCTTCTCCGGCGTGATGAGCATGCCGGCGTCATTGGTGTAGAAGGTATCGATGGTGGTGACCTCCGGATAGGTAAAGGTCATTTCCACCTTGGAGCCATCCGGACGAAAGATTTGGAAACCTGCTCCCGCATAGGGAATGGCATTGCCGGTTTCTGCGTCCACCTTGATGACCTTAATGAAAGACTCGAAGTTGGCGTTGTTGATGAGGTAGCGGTAGGTCTCGCCGTTCTTAGCAATAAACACATCAAAGTCGCTCATCAGCTCACGGCCCTCCCAGCCGGAGACCTGATGCACGGTATACACGCCGTAGGGCAGGTCCTTGCTCTGGGCAAAGCCGTTTTCATCGCAGGTCAGAGAGTCCCGCTCCGTATCCTTTACCGTCTCATAGCTGCCTGCGGCTTTCAGATAGACGGCGAACACTGCGCCCTCTTCGGGAGTTTCGATCTGCGTATCACCGTTATCCGAGTGCTTGATGATGGCGATATTGCCCTTCTGCACCTGCTCGGCAACAGCCACAGCAGGCGCAGCGTTCAGCTCAACGGTGTAATTGACTGCCTCTGCGCCGACAGGATAAACGGTGCTGTCCAGCAGATATTCCTCGGAGGGGCTGATCTCACGAATCGTCCAGTAGTCGCCGCAGACATAATAGCCGGTGGTGAACTGACCAGCTTCATCGGTGTAGTAGGTATCCACAAGCTGATCGCCCTTATAGATGCCGTAGGCAGCACCGGCAAGCGAAGCGTCGCCCTGCGCCATTCCGCTCTCACAGTCGCTCTTGGTGACGGTGACATTGAACTTTTTGAGGATGTTGGAAAAGCTCTTATTGGTTACACTGTTCCATTCCACTGCGGCGCTCTGGCTGTTGGGAACCACATAGCGAATGGCGGTGTCCATCTCCTCCAGTGTGTAGCCGATGCCGATAAGCACATCCTTGAAAGTCGCCACACCGTTTCATCGGTAACAGCAAATTCATCCACGGGCAGACCGCTAAGGGAGGTCCCAAAAAGGTGGAACTTCACGCCCTGATTCAGCCCATCCTCGGAGGTCTTGGTCACGGTAAGCTCGCCGCGGCGGAGTACATTGTTGAAGGAAACCGTCGCCGTCTGCCCGGCAAGCACGGTGACACGGTGGCTTTCCTGAGGCTCGTATTTGTCATAGCTCTGCTCGGTGACGGTATAGGTGCCGGGCATCAGATTGTCGATGCGAATTTCACCGTTCCGGTCGGTGGTAACAGTCTGATTGATGCCCTCGCCGGTGATGGTGAAGGTAATGCCGTCCACCCTGCCGTCCTCGCAGGTCTTGATGATTTTAGCACCGCCATAGCTGACCTTCAGCTTGAGAAACGCTCTTACAGGGTCGCTGACGGAGGCCGTATAGGTGATGGTATCCTGAACGCCGCCGTTGGGACCGTACTTATAGTCCGTTCAAACAAGAACGCCGCAGCGGGAAGCGCTTCGACTTGCGGAGATCGTCACATTGCCGGTGGGAGCCGTATCGGTGGTGATGGTGAGCGTATTGCCCGAAACATTGAAACGGAAGCCGGTTTCGCTGGCGGAGAAGGTAAACTGCGACAGCACGCGGTTGGTATCCGTGAGCTCGGCAATGTACTGACTGCCATCCCACGCAAGCTCAATCGTCTTTGCGCCGCCGCTGCTTCTGCTCATAAAGCTGGGGCAAACGGCATGGCTCTGCCCGCTGTACTCGATGCTGTCGTAATAGTCCATGATTCGGCTATACAGTGGGTGATTGGGAGAAACCAGCGACAGGATCGCGTCATAGCCGCCGGTGCTCACATGGTCAAAGTCCGCATCGCGCTCGCCCACAACCGTTTCCCAAACGAGCAGCTGGGTAGCGAAGGCGTGGGCCAGCTTATCCGCGTCGGAATCGTTCTGCGATCTCCACGAGGTGGAAAGGTTGCCCTGATAGCCATACTGCATGATACGGCCCAGCAGCAGCTTAATGTCGTCCGGCTCGATGGTGTTGTTGTACTGGCTGGGATAGTTATCCCAGAAATCCTCACCGAAGCCGTGATAGGTATCGCCGACATTTCGGGAAAGGCCGGGCTCGATGCAGTAGCACACCTTCCCATCAAAGGAATCCATGCAGTGCAGGGTAGTATAGTCGCTGGAGCCTGTTGCCCAGCCGTTCATATAGTTTTTCGCGGAGTGCCCCCATGCGTCCTCGGAGTAAATCTGAGCAGCGTCCCCGTTACGGGGGAAGGAAATCATATAGGACTCCGCCGTTTCGCTTGCGGCGAAAGCCGTTGTCGTGCCAAAGCCCGCAAGCACGGTGAATGCCATGAGGACTGCAAGCAGCCCCGACATTCCTCTTTTGAGAATCTTCTTCATTCGTTCTGTCCTCCTTCAAGGCATGAAAAAAGCACCGTGCTTCCACGATGCTCATTTCGGCGTATTGATTTGTTTATGCTTATGCCGACTCAAATGTTGATTTTCTCCCTCTGGTTCGGCTTTTCCTCGCTCATAATCGACTCGATGACCTCGTTGATCAGCTTTCCGTCCTGAGAGAACCGCTTCAGCTTGATGGCCTGGGCAAGGGACGGCGTGGCATCAGCATAAGAGATTTGCTGCAGCAGGGCGCTCTGTTTCTCCTTTTGCAAGTACGAAAGTTCCACCACCGGTCTGAACGCAATACGCACCTCGTCAACCAAATCCAGAAGCTTCGGAATGAACTCGGTAGGGCGAATATAGCGGTATACTTGGGCTTGTCCATCACCGGTTTCTTCTTTCAAAAGAGATGCCGATTTCACTCCCCTTACAGTCAATCAGAATGTAGTCGTAGCTCTTTCTCATGCCGTCGATGGCGTTCTTCAGAACATACTCACGGCTCATGACATTGAACAGACCTGTTTCCATACCGGAGAGCTCAATGTTCGAGGGAAGCAAATCCACACCCTCCTGGTGCCGGATAATTGCACCCTCCGCAAGCGGCTCATCATCAATGACCGACTGCATAAGGGACGACAGCGATACATCCAGCTCGTCGGGGTTCTTTATGCCGAGGCTCACGGTTAAGCTGCCCTGCGGATCAGCATCCACCAGCAGGACCCGTTTCCCGGAGCTTGCAAGTCCCACACCGAGATTGACTGTGGTCGTCGTTTTGCCAACGCCGCCCTTCTGATTCGTGATGGCGATCACCTTACAGTTTTCCATGGGGTTTTCCTCCTTTCTCTTTATTTGAATCATTTCTGATCCACGAAAGCCTCAAAATACCTTTTGGGGCTTTCGTCGCTGCATTTCATTTTTCCTCGAACCCAAAATGCAGAAAAGGAAATCAACAGGCGTTCGGCTGCTGACCGAACTCATAGGAATCTCACCTCTGCCGGGTACTCCGCCAGCCCCATAGGGAAGTATCATTGTCCCTGAATCGTTTCATCGCCTTATCCGTAGCAAGCGGATATTTCAGAATGGTTCGGAATCGCTACCAACCTTGCTTTCCGTGATAACCCTTATGGGCAGGAAGTTCGTGGCGCACCTTCATCCGGCTGGGGCTTACGCCCCGATCAGGAATGTACCTGTTGAATGTGTATTCGATTGTCAAGGAACAGGTGAGAGGTTATTTGCCCCTCAAGTGGTAGATCACGGGAGAGGGCAAAAATTAAGCATCTGGAGAAATTTCAAAAAATTTTTTCACGGTCTCCTCCTTCGAGCATTCATCATTGGAATATCAGAAAACAAAAAAGGCCCAGCTACCGCAATGGTAACTGGGTCTCAACCATCTGTATATGGTATAAACGGGAATAAACTTCGCCAAAAGGATTCAAAGTAAAACAAAGATACCGGGAGGGAAAATTGTCTCTATAGATGCGCCTCGCAGAGCTCGGAATGGAGGGAGATTTTCCCCTATTTTTTTAACCCATTCATCGCTCCAAACCCGGTTTTCCCCTATGGTTAACCCATTAAAAATGGGATAGAGAGTATCAAATTTTCTCAAAAGGAAACAGCAGAATCAAAAAAGAAAAGCCCCGGAAACCGTTGAGTTTCCAGGGTTTTAGGGCATTTTGAAGTCTCGATCAGCGCTTGCTGAACTGGGGCGCGCGACGAGCAGCCTTCAGGCCGTACTCTTTGGAGAAAGAAACGCGGCTGGATGCTGGTGTATATTCATACAAATTGAGAAAGGAGAAGGTGTTCGGGGGAGATGGTGTGGGGCTGCGTGGGTTTTCAATCTTGATTCCACCGATTCTTACAGCAATCTGTTACACAGAAATCACGACCGCATACCCGCCTGCCGGTATACATGCCTCGCTATACGGCTGCGCCAGCATCCCCTTGCCTGTTTCAGCACCACGGCAGTCATACGATGTATAGCTTGCATTCGCCCCGTGCATCAGCAGCTTTTCCACGCCCGTAGCGTTGAACACATACGTCCGCACTGCGTCGCTCAAATGCACCACCTGATTCGCATCATAGCAAACAATCGCTTCCGTTTCGTCTTTGCGGGCGCGCACCAGCGGATACAGCAGGTGCGGCGATTCTGCCCGCAGAGGCGCCATCCGTACAGCCTGCAATTGCGCCATCAGCGCAAGATAATGGCGCAGCATGGCTCGGTGTGTTTCCGGCACACGGTCGGGGCGCACGGAAATCTGCGGCACGGCGAAGAATACATTCAGCAGCTGGCGCGCCGCGTTCTGTACACTGTCATCGGGATGCCACATCAGCATGTCCGAGTGCACCGCCGTGTCACCGCTGAGCAGCCGCAAATCAACCATGCCCACGCGGTTGCTCAGCCAATCCGCCGGGCAGTCCGTCACGCGGAACATGTTGCCGAAGCCGCGAATCGCCGGGCCGATGTAGTTCTGGCGAAATTCAATGAGGATGTCAGGCTTTATGGCAGTCAGTGCCTCACGCACATCCGTCAGCAGACGGCACACGGCTTCCTCCACCAGTGCGTAGTCCATTCCTTCGCGCATGGGCGGCGCATCGGAGCTGACCCCGAAGCTATCGATGAAATCCAGTTTGAAGCCGTCCAAATCCCAATCCCTGAGTGCCTTCACGTATGTATCCACCAGAAACGCGCGCACTTGCGGGAAACGCGGGTCAAGAATGCCGGCGTGCGCCCCTGTATCGCGGCGCAGGAGCATCGACCGGAACGTCGCCCAATGCTTCGAATACTCGCCCACATAGACCACGCTGTACCACAGCATATATTTCATGCCCAGCGCATGAATGCGCGCCACATGTTCCCGCATATCAGGGATTTTGTCCGATGCGGGCTGCCAGTCGCCGCAATAGCCGTAGCCGCGGGTGCAGTCGCTGGTCTGCCAGCCGTCATCCACTATCACGGTGCGGAAACCGTCTGCCGCCGCAAGCGCACAGGTTTCCTCCAAATCCGCCGCCACGGTCTGCTGATGGAAGGAATACCAAGTAGAATACAAGGGCTGCCGCGCTGCCTCCGGTACGGGCATGGGGGATGTTGCACAATGCTGCTCCCACCAATCTGCAACTTGCCGCAAAGCCGTTTCATAACGCACATCTTCGCGCAGACGCAGAAGCGTCACGCTGTACTGTGCAGCAGAGGATGTCATCGGCAGCGGCACTTCCAATCGGCACAGCAAGTTGCCGTCCTCCTCATGCACACCATAGCTGTGCAGCGTTTCCAGCCGCACCTCGGACAGGGCGATAGTCAGCCGATTCTGCCCTTCTTCATTATAAAAGCAGAACACCGGCGCGCCGGTCGAGAAGCTGGTGTGAATCGGTGCATCCCAGTCTGTGCGCAGCGCTCGGTCGCGTCCGCAGAGGGGATACCATTCATATTGGATGTCTTTCAGCGCTGTTTTCCACGTCACGCACAGCGCAGGCGCATCATAGGGCTGCTTTTCCCAGCGGAGCGTAATGCGCGTTTCGCTCCTGCTGATTTCCTCGCAGGAAATTTCTGCGGGAAAATTCGCAGTCAGCACAAGGTCTTGCCAGTTCATATGCTTCCTCCTATTGTGTCACTGATAGTGTCACGTTTCCCGTCAAGCCGCTTGCGGGAATCGCCATGTACGAGGATAACCTGTCCTGCATTCGCTGCACCAGCGTGTTTGCCGCCAGTACCTCAATCTCATTTTCCCCATTCCGAACAGCGTCCGCAATGTCCCAGCAATACGGCGCACAAATGCGCTGTCCTAAATCTCTGCCGTTGGCAAACAGACATGCTGTCATGCCAACGTGTTCTATGTTCAGCACCATCCGTTCCGCTTTTTCCAGATTTATCGTTGTACGATAGCGTATTTCGCCGGAAAACTCCCGTTCGTCCTCCAGCCCGGTGATATTGAACAGCTTGGATTTCCTGCGCAGCGGGCGGAAATTTTCCTCTCGTCCCGTTTCGCGAAGGTCAATATCCCATTGGACATCGAGAATCTGCGTGTGCAGTTTGTCCTGCTTCGCCGGGAATGCCAACCATTCTTCTTGGGAGACGCCGCCAAACACGAGCAGCACCGACTGTCCGGCAGCTAATTCCACCGTCACTTCGCCCTGCGCAGCTTCATCCCGCACATACTGTTCATTCAGGAAGTCCGCTGCTATGTACTGCCCGCAAACCGGCAGCTGCAAGGTTGTTTGCACGGTTTGCAAGGATTCGTTAAAGAGGAAGAACACGGTCAATTCATCGCGAGTGAATTTTGCAATGCGCAGCAGCCGCGCCGACGTTTGATAATCATGCGCAAGATGCTGTGCTAAAATACGCGATGCAATCTGCGCCAGCGGCACAAGTTCCTCCGGACAAGCATTCACCCCTGCCGTTGCTTCATTGATAAAGAAGATTGGCACGCCCGCCCTTCGCAGACGCGCCGCAATTTCTGTGAAGCACGGCGAGAGCTGCTTGCAGGCCGGTACAATCAGATAACGATAGCCGCGCCCAAATTTTCCGTCTCTTGTCTCTGCGGATTTCAGATAGTCCATCGGCACAATATCATAGGAAATATGCGCATCATAGCAAACTTTCGCCGGTTTCTGCATCAGCATTGCGTCCGCATCCATCCATGCGGCTTCCGCATGATAGAGGATTGCGCCTGATGCTTCCATGTCCGCCCCTGAAAGCAGGTGCGCTGCACGGTTCACATAGTGCATCAATTGCGTAAAGCCGGAAAACTGCGGATTCTGACCGTTTGCATAAAAGTGCGGCGGACAATCGCTGTCCGGAAACTGGTCATCGAACGCATGAGGCACAAAGTGATTCACTCCGCGCACCAGCAGGAAGTCCATCAGCCATTTCATCAACGGTGTTCCTTCTGCCCATCCATACGCGCCGAAAACCTCGCACATTGCCTTTCCATTCATCCTTTGATTTTGACGTGCATGAGATGCCCCCAGCTGTGCCAGCACATAGTGATAAAATTCGCCGTCTGCCATTCCGCCTTCCACGGAGGACGGCGTGCAGTAATCCGCCATACCGGGCATCACCTGATGCAAAACAACGTCAATCCCACTCATGTCCTGCCCGTCCAAGGCACGGAAGTAATGCCCCGCACTTCCGCCAAGCCGTGCATGAGCGTTCATGTCCTCAATCACATGACCGATGTACTGCACCCCATGTGCGCGGCACCAGCCGCCAAGCTGATAGGAGAAATTCTCCTTCCAGAGGTTCGTCACCGCATCCATGTACGCCATGCGCACCTGTGCCGTCTGCTCCGTATGCGGATACCACAGCAGCGGCAGCGCCTGCAAAGGGGATTCCACCTGTTTCGACATGCGCTCCGCCACCGCCTCGCGCCACGGCAGTTCTACCCCCGGCTGCCCTACGGTTCGCTGATAAATGCCGCTGTCATAGCCAATATAGCCGACATGCTGTGCATCAAATCGCGGTTCATCAGAGAAAAAGCCAGCAATCGTATTGCCGAACAGCGGTGCATAGTAGGCATAGTGCGGTTCATAAACAGCCTCGATGAGTTTATGCACCGATTCCTGCGACAGCATATCAATATAATCCGTCTGGGAATTTGCGCGTGTAAACGACGCTGAAACATAGAAAACCCGCCAGCAGCCCTCCGGCACGTCCAGATAAACAAACTTGTCTTCCTTCTTCGCGTTCAGCACAATCGGCTTTCCCGTCAATTCTTCTTCCCGCCCCGTGCGGCGATACATCACTACCGTCAGCAGCTGTTCTTCCGATGTAAACTGCGGCATCAAGAGAGTGATGTCCTTTGCCGGGCCCATCACATCTACATGAAATTCCCGCAAAAACCTTCGCCGCAAACTCGGTTCGCTGTGTGCCAGAATGCCGTTTGCATAGCCTGTTGGAAAATGCTTGTCATCCAGAATCCACACCCGCATCTGCCGCTTCTGTGCTTCCCGCAGAACAATGTTCATGGTTTTCCACCATGCTTCTTCGCAGAAATGTTCATAAGGGCGCGACTCTACGCAGAATGCTCGGCAGCCACTTTCTGCAATTTTCTGAATCTGTGTGGGAAGCTCGGCATCATGCCCTTCATGCAGCCAGAAAAATGGCAGCAAATAATTTTCGGTTTGTCCGGCCAGTACACTTTTCAAAACAGCGTCCATCGTTCCACCCTTGCCTGTTTTTCAGTCTTTTTTCAGCCGCATCCATGCTTCCATCTCGCTGTCCCGCCGCCACGTCTGTCCGGCGGAGGCGTAATCCACCATCAGCAGCCGTTCCCGCCCGGAGACAACTTCAAACATCCCCTGACACGGAATCGGCGGATTCGGGATTCTGGTCACTTCCACCTGTTCGCCAAGCGTCACGGGCGTTCCGACTTCGCTGACGCGCTTGTCCCGCGCCAAAACCAATGCGCCATACAGAACAGCCCCGTGCGTCGGCGGATTTTCCTGCCCATAGACAATGCGCGGATGCAAATCAAGCAGCAAGCGGACAGTATCGCCGTCCTGCCAGCGGCGCGCAACATGCAGGAACTGCCCTGCCTGCACGTTGGGAATCTCCTTCCCCTGCACCCATGCCCTGCTGTTTTCTGCGAACGACGGAATCCGCAGCGACAGCGTGAATGTCTCCGACATGCCTTGCGGAAGTGACAGACCGATGTCAATCTGCCCATCGCAGGGATATTCGGTGCGAAGTTCAAGCTGCACAGGCGTTTGTTCCATCATCAGATGAATCGTCCCCGGCAGGTACAGCCCTATCTCCACTTCACGCTCCTGCTGGCTGGCGCTCGCCATCGGCACAAGCGCCGTCCCCGCCGCACCGATAGCAATGCAGCAGCCGCAGTACGCCGCCCCATTTCTCATACTCTTGAAGCCGCCCACCGCCCTGCCGCGGATGCCTGCGCGGAGCGGGCTGTAACTGTCAAACACCTGCCCGCCCTGTACTGCCGTCGCGCAGTCATAGACCTGCCGATAGACGGGTTCATCGAAAGTTGTCTCTGCGCCGCAGGTGCTTCCCTGCGTGTTGACTGCCCCGTAAAGCGCATTGTACGCAGAAATCTCCACTTCATCCAAATACTTGGGATGATGCGTCATCCGATACAGCCGGTGCATCAGCTTCATCCACGTCACTGTCACACACGTTTCCAGCATCAAGCCGTCATAGCTGTCATCCGTCTGCATGAGCGAAGAATGATTGAACAGCTCATGCTTGCAGCCTGAACCGCCAACAATTGTCCGTTCGGATTGAAGCAGCTTCTCCGCAAAGCGGATAACCGCTGTGCGCCACTTGTCGCTGCCGGTCACGTCAGCATACTCCCCCAGCCCTTCAAAGCAGGACATGAGTTCATATGCCTTGACGACAGGATATTCATACGGGTACAACTTATCCTCATAGGCGGCTTCAAAGATGTTGAAGCTGTCCGCGCCGCCGTTTGCAACGATGTAGTCTGCAAATGCCAAATCGCACGGACGCATCAAAACCCGGTACCAGCGCACGACGGGTTCGAGAATGGAGCTGGAATTGATACCCTGCCAATGCGTTGACGTGCGGGTGATTTTCTTCTGATTGACCCCTGCGCCGATGTGCGCCTCAATATAGTCCAGCTGACGGCAGACAGACTGCTCAATCCGCTGCTTTTGGCGCACATCCTGACAGATTTGATGGAAGTGCCACAAGCCCAGCAGGACATACTTTCTGCACCACAAGTCCCAGCCTTGGAACTCCTGCGCGGGACTGTATGTCGAAATTCGCCCTGCTTCATCCTGACAGTCCAGCAGCGCATCCACCGTGTCCGCCAGCAGCTGATACAGCGCCGCATCCCGCGTATATTCCCACGTCATGCACGCGCCGCGCATGAGCTTGCCCCAGTATTCGCCGCGCCAGCCCAAATCGGCATCATCCACCGGCGCGGTGAACTGCTCCGCCGCCAGCTGCCACAACTGCGGGTCTTTCAGCTGTTTGTCCTGCACGAAGCGAATCATTGCATCTGCCCGTCCGGTATATGCAAAGAACATTTTTACACCTGCATTTCTTTCTCGTTCTTTGTTCGGCGTACTGCCGCGTTTTGAACCTCGATGCCGCCCATGCTGAAGAACCATTTCAGGTAGAAGTTCGGCTGCCAAATCATCCCCAAATCCACCGTAACGCTTCGCCAGCTGCGGTCGCTCCCCTTCAAGCTGATGGTCTGCATCAGCGAGCGGTTGCGGTAAATCGTCATCGACAGCTGTGCAACATCGTTTTGGCTCTGCGCGCGCACGTCAAAGGAGAGTTCATAGCAGCCAATCTGTTCGGCGAGAATGTGGAACATGCGGTATTCCCCGCGCCTGCATCCGCAAAGGCACTTGCTGGGCAGCGTGCATTCCTGCTGCATCCGAACGACGGTCATCTCCTGCATCGCCGTTTCTTCCGGCGTGAGAGCATCCGCCGCTTCCTGCTCCTCTGCCGATTCTTCGCCAACCAGCCGCCGATACGCCGGAAGGCGCAGAATCGCCCGGCAGATATTTGCCGCACTGCGCTGCAATTCGCCGATAGTCAACGTCCCAGCTTCCAGCGACACATGCAGATTGTCGCCGTTGCCGTTGTTTTCCGCACCGGATGTGACCATGTACAGGTCATTCTGACTGCGAATCATGGCGGCGACCTCCTGCTGGCTGCCGTCCTTCCCTTCCTGATTGCCTTTCGCCCACCAGTCCGTCATGACAACGCCGTGATAGCCCCATTCCTGCCGCAGGATAGTGGTCAGCAGGTCATAGTTGCTGCTCGTCCACAAGCCGTTGACCGGGCCGTATGTCGTCATGATGCTGAATGCACCCGATTCCCGCAGGGCAATCGCAAAGCCTTTGAGATACAGTTCCCGCAGCGCACGCTCGGACACAACGGTTTCCGCGTCATTTCGGCGATATTCCTGATTGTTGCACGCAAAATGCTTGATAGTGCCGCTAACACCGCTGCTTTGCAAGCCCTTGATGACCGCCGCCGCCATTTTACCCGTCAGCAGCGGATCTTCCGAAAAATACTCGAAGTTGCGCCCGTTCAGCGGATGCCGATGCAGATTCATGCCCGGTGCAAGCAGCAGGTCAATGCGGTTGCGGCGCATTTCCTGCCCCGTCCACGCATACAGATCTGAAATCAGCGTTTCATTGAAGCTGCACGCCAGACAAGTACCGCTCGGCAGCAGAAACGCCTGTGTGCCGCAGTCCATGCGAATGCCGCTCGGCCCGTCCGCGCAGCAGATTGCCGGGATGCCCAGCGCTTGCAGCTTCGGGCTGAGTCCGCCGAATGCACCGGCTGTCCCCGGCGTTACCTTGGGTGAGCACATGCCTTCGCCGCGTACAAGGGCGCAGAGCATGTTTTCATCCATCTGCGCGACAAAATCCGCCATGCTGATTTTTCCGTCCGCCACGTCGGACAGGCGGAATCCGCGATTGCCCGTCATCGGCATGCTTTCCGGCAAATGCGCCTGCACGCGCTGATGCAGATTGTACTCCCGCAGCGGCACATCCTCCCATGACAGCTTGCCGCCGCAGTTTTTCATGCGCTGGAAGGGGCTAACGGGCGCTAATGCCTGTGTACGCTGTGCCGTGACATGCGTTTCCGCCAGCGTAAATGTGCCGATTTGTCCTGCACTGCGAACGTCGCCGCCGAGGAAGAAGCGGTATGTACCCGCCTCCAATACCTCGCAGAACGGATGCCCGGTCACGCCGCTGTCATCATAGGATGCAAGGTCATTCTTGCGCACGGTCAGCGTCAATAATTGTGCCTCTCCTGCCGCCAGCAGTTTCGTTTTCGCAAAAGCACAGAGCGTCCGCGCGGGTTTTCCGAGCATCCCCTGCGGCGCTTCGCAGTACAGCTGCACCACCTCTTTGCCCGCGCAGTCTCCTGTGTTGTGGACAGAGACGGTCATATCCACCGCATCCGCTGTTTCGTGAAAATCCGTCATTTCGATGGAAAACGCCGTGTAGGACAGCCCAAAGCCGAACGGATACAGCACTTTTTCCGGCGCGAACGTCTCGAAATAACGGTAGCCGAGGAAAATATCTTCCGCATAGAAATTCCGTTCTGCATTCCCGAAATTCGCATTCGCAGGATAATCGGACAGCTGCTCTGCAATCGTGTCCGGCAGCTTGCCGCACGGGTTCACGCGCCCCGTCAGCACATCCGCCGCGCCGTTGCCGCCCTCCTGCCCGCCGTGCCAGACATACAGAATCGCTGCTGGATTACAGCGTTTCACCCACGTCATGTCGATGATGCCCGCCGTGTTCAGCACCACAATGCTGCGCGGGAAATATCGGCAGACGAGACGAATCGTGCGTTCTTCCTCCTCGGTCAGCAGAAAGCTGCCCGGCGCGGCTGACGAATCGTGATCTTCGCCAGCCGTGCGGCCGATACAAATCAGCGCCGCGTCCGACGTTTTTGCCGCCTGCTGCACCAATGCTTCCGGCAGCGGCATTTCCGCCTGACTCCACGGTTCTTCGCCCCACTCGTTGCAGCCTTCCAGCGGATGCGCCTCGTGCCACGCTTCATAGGCGGACAGCACCGCTTGATTCAGCACAATGTCCGAATCTGCTTTCAGCGCATCCAAAATGCTGACGACATACGCGCTGTTGACCATGCCGCCCGAACCGATGCCGCAGCGGTAGTAGTGCAGCTGATTTCGCCCGAAAACCGCCACGCGGCAGCCCTCTTCCAGCGGAAGCGCGTGCCGATAGTTGCGCAGCAGCACAGCACCCTCAGCGGCGGCTTGCCGGGCGGTCGCAGCGTAATCCGCCTGTGCAAAGTTCTTCTGCATGTTCACTGTGCCTCCACAAAGCGAATCGCCTGAATATCCAGCACGTCACTGGTCGTCTCGATGGACAGCGTTTTCAGACTGCCCGTCCACGAAGCAAAGTCCGCAAAATCCACACTTATGGTGCGGAAGCCATCACCATCCGCCGGATATTCCGACAAATTCAGTGTCAGCGCCGCTGCATCCTCCGCTTCGTCCGTCTGGAAAGAAATCGTCAAGTCACCTTCGCCGCGGCAGACGATTTCCAGCGTGTGCAGCACGGCGCAGTCCTGCCCCGCCTTTGTGAGCGTGAAGCACGGCGTGCCGGTGGCATCCGTCATCAGCTGCACATAATCCACGCCGTAGCCCACTGTGCCGCGTTCCGCCTTCCAGCCGCGAAGCTGGAACGCCGAAGTCTGCCCGAAATAGCCCAAGGTATCAAACACCCATACGTTCTTGCCGGATGCAGACTGCGCCGCATGGGAGAACAGCGTCTTTTCCGGCGTGTCAATGCAATAGTCCTTCTCCTGCCGGATGCACGGGAATCCCAGCACGCGGGCAAAGCTCTCAATCGGCAGCATCGGAATGCCGCTGTTCATGAACACCGCGCCGTCCAGCGGAATTTCCTCCGTGCCGTCCTTCACCGCTACGCTGCTGCCCGCCGCAAAGCGGTAGCTGTGACCGTCCCGCGTAAGCGTCAGCACCTGCGCATCGTGATTCCACTCGTAGTAGGTGTACAGGTACTCCTGAATCAGGCTGACAGTCGGGTCAAAGGGCATGTAGTCCACGCCGTCAACCGTCTGAATCTGCATGGTATTTTCCAGCCGCAGACCGTTCACGATGATTTCCGGCACTTCATCCTGCAATTCCAGCGTAATCGAGCGGATGGTGAAGTGTGTATTTGCGCCGCTCAACGGGTCGAGGCGCAGGGCGGTAATCTGCCCATTCCAGTTTTCCACGCTGCTCAGTTCAAAGACGTATTCGTGCTCTTCGTCGCTTTCGGCATAGATGCGGATGGAATTGCCCTCGCTCAGCCCCGTACCGTTCACGCCGAAGAACAGCTGCATAAATTTGCCCTTCGGAATAGATGCCACTACGCGAATCGCCAGCACATCCTTCGCTGCAAGCCCCTCGTAGAACTTCTTGGAGAAATTCAGCTGCGGGTCATCGTGGTCGCCCACATACAGCGTCCGCCCGTTTTCATCCACGGTTTCATCTTCCAGAATGTGATTGGTGTCCATCCAGTCGTGCCAGTTATCCGCCGTCATGTCCACCGTGCGGACATTGCTGCTCATCGGGCGCTGGTAGGTGCCATCCTGCCGCAACACGCGGCGATCCTGCGGATAATTGTGCGTGATGCGCGCCAGCTGCTCTTCGTTCGGCACAATGTCCTCATGCGCCCCGCCCGTGGTGTACATTTCCCGCAGAATGTCGAGATAGCCAAACCCGTGCGTCCCTTCGCAGGGCATCAGGTACGTTCCTTCGCCGTATTCGTTCCAGTTGGACAGCATGATGAGCTTCTCCTGCCACGTTCCCTTCTGCGCATAGGTGGGCAGGTAGACATTCTTCACCCATTCATTCGTCTGGCGGAACTCTTCCAGTGACATCACCGGCGTGCGGATGCCAGACCAGCCAATCGCGTTGAAACCCGTGCTGATGGTCGGCACGGTATAAACGTCATTCTGATTCACCGCATACATGGTCATGCTCTCGTTCGCGCTGAAATAGCAGCCCTGCTTGCCCCAGTTGTACGCATACCAGCCGTCAAAGCCGTATTGCTTCAGGCTTGTGTTCATGTAGCTGTTGCAGTCCAGAATCAGCATGTCCTCAAAGCCCAGCTTGCGCACCTCGCCGCGCAGATAGTCAAACTCATCTTTCAGCGTATTGCCGAACTTGTTCACCAGCGTCTGCGCGCCGAAAATCATGAATACGGGTTTGCCGTCGATGGTCATGTAGTTGGGATTGGAGAAGTAGTATTCCAGCCAATACGGGACGAAGTAATTCCGGAAATCCGTGCTGGTGTTGGGCGTAGAGCCGTTCTGCGCTTCCCAGATGAGGCAGAATTTCACGAAATTGCTGTACTTGGCTTCCAGATAGGCATCGTTGAGCTGCGTGGAATCCCATGCGATTTTCATGGGCTGATCGGTATCGCGCCCCAGCCAGCAGAACGCCTCGAAATTGATGCCGTGCTCCGCCATAAAGCGGATTTCCCAATCCGCCGTTTCCGGCTGACCCTCGTCATAGTACCCCAGCACGGATTTCAAATCGTCATAGGGCGTAATGGCTGACCAGCCGAAGTGTTCGCCGTTGCGCCACAAAGAGCAGACATTCATCCCCAAGATGTAGTCATTTTCCTTCTCCGGCACAACTGGCGCAGGCACGTCATAATCCACCAAATCAAAAACCTGCAAATCATCAAAGCCGATTTCCGTATTGCCTGTGTTGACCAGCTCAAAGCGGTTCAGCACCGTGATGTTTTCCGGCAGGGCGAACGTCCCTTTCGTCTGATGATTCACCTTGACCGTCACGGTATGCGCATCCAAATCCGCTTCCAGCCGCAGATGATACCAGAGCTTGTCGCTGTAAGCTTTCAATTCCGCATCCGCCGTACGGAAAGCGCCGTCGCGCATTTCGACGGCAAACAGCTCCTGTCCGCCGTCCGAAAGACGAATGTGACCCGCGCTGTTTTCCGGCAGATAGACATATGTCTGGAAGACGACTTTTCCGCCGCGCGGGGCAAAGTCACGCGCCGTCTGCACCCCTGCTGGAAGTTCCATCGCCTGATTGCGCAAAACCAGCTGATTCGCGTTCTCAAACTCGCAGTTAATGACGCTGACCGGGTCGTTAAAGGCTTCGTAGACGGCATAGTTTGCCTGCACATAGCCGCCGATGACCTGCGTTTCGTTGAGCGTCTCGTCACTGGTTTCAAAGGACAGACTGCGGATGCTGCTGCCCAGCAGTGCCGACGTGCCGCAGTCCACATTGTTAATCCAAGTGTGCGCTGTGCCGGTGTCCAAATCAGCCGTCACACGGAAAATCACCTTGTACGGTGCCATACAGGTTTCCTGCGTGACGTAAGTCAGGCTGCCGTCTATCTGCTGAATCGCGAAACGTCCCTCGGATGTGACCAGCCGATAGATGCTGTTTCCCTCCGCATCGTTCAGGCTCAGCACATTGCCGTTGAAATTGTATACATAGTTGACCTGAAACTGCAAATCAATGCTGCCCTCGGACACGACATTGAAATAGCGGATGAGCCGCGAATGTTCATCCGTCATTACGTCGCTGAGAACGCCGCTGCTGTCCAGTTCCGTCCGTGGGCGACCTGCGCGGTTGTCGATTTCCCAGCCGGATTCAATGCCATTCGGAGCATGAACTTCATTCATCGAATCCGCAAAGCAAAGCTCATAGGGCTGCCGCGGCACATGAACCGTTTCTTCCGCATGTACGCTCTGTGCGCCTGCAATCACCAGCGCGCCTAACAGCACGCAAACGCCTTTCAGCATCATGTTCATCATATTTATCCACCTTTCTGCGCAGGAAAGCAGGAGCATTTGCCTCTTGCTTCCGAGGATAGGAAGGAATCCGCACTGCATCAGCCATTTGGGGCTAACAACGTCGTAAAGTCCACATACACGCCCGCTGTCCATCCCAGCATCGGCGGCATTTTGTATTCGTCAGTCACATTCAGTGTGCCGTCCGTCACGTTGTACTTTTCCCACAGTGTGCCGGTCTCGGCAAACGTGCGGTCAATCGCATGGATATACTTGCGTGCAATGCGCTCTGCTTCCGCACGATAGCCATACCGCAGCAAACCATGTACCGCAATGAAGTGCAGCGGTGCCCAGCCGTTGGGGTAATCCCACTGGAACGCGGATGTGCGCGCCCCCGGTTCGCAGGTTGCCAATCCGAAATCGTATTCCAGCCGCGGCAGCTGCGCCACGGTGCTTGCAGCCTCCGCTTCTGTCGCGACACCCGCCCACAGCGGATAGAAGGACGCGACGGAGAAAATCGGGCTGAATGTCCCCGTCGTCATATCGCGGTCACGGTAGCCTTCGCCGTCAAAGAGCATCTGACGCATCAGCTTTTTCCGCCGCTGCGCCGCCTGTGCCCACTTGTCCGCTTCCGCCACTTCGCCCAATTCCTGCGCAAAAAAGGTCAGGTTGTTTTCCATCCCATAGAGAATCGCGTTCAAATCAACATAGGCACAGTCCGTTTGATGCCCCATGCAGCGCGGCGAAAAATCCCAGCCGCTTTCCGCATCCGCCATCACGTTCTCGGCAATCTGCGCATCCGTCTTGCCGGAAAAGTCCACACCGGGCAACCGCTTGGCGACATCCAGCCCCATTGCAATGCCGTCCGGCGACAAATCATCGAAGCCGTAGCGATTCAAGCCGCAGGGCAATTGCCGTTTTTTCATCCAGAAATCATGCTCTTTTTGCAGGATGCAGTATGCCGTGCGCAGCCAGACCGGGTCTTGATAAATGCCGTACAGCTGCCGCACCAGCTCGCTCAAAAACGGCGGCTGGGAGCGCCCCATCAGCACCTTTGCATTGCCGTTGGGCATATAGCCATAGCGGTCGATGAGGTAGAGCATATCATCCACCGTGGATTTCACCAGCGCTTCCTGCCCGTGGCGCAGCATCCCCTGCGCCGTGAAATAGCTGTCCCAGTAGAACAGATTGTTGAATCCGCCCGTGATGCTCGGCACAAAGTACGGGTAAGGGAGACCGATGTTGCCATCATGACTTTCCCGACAAAGCCGCGCCGTGTTCTTCCAGTTCTCTCGAATAAAGGTCATGGTGTCCATCGCTTGTCTCCTTTGCCGCTATATGTGTCACTCTTTTACTGCACCAAGGTTCATGCCGGTGGTGAAGTACTTCTGGATGAAGGGATACACGCACAGAATCGGCACCATCGCCACGATGACCTTCGCGGCATTGAGCGTCTTGTCGGACGTCTGCGCCATCGCGATAATGTCCTCGGAGCGCATAGTGGAATAGTCCAGTGTGACCGACAGGTTGTAGATGTAGGTCTGCAAGGGCTGTTTCGCCGGGTCGTTGATGTACAGTAAGCCGTCAAGATAGCCGTTCCAGTGTCCAACAAACTGGAAAAGGAACAAGCACGCAATCGACGGCACGGACAGCGGCACATAAATCTTGAAGAGAATCTGAATCGGGTTCGCGCCGTCGATGGTCGCGGATTCATTCAGGGCATACGGCACATTGCGGAAGAAGTTCATCATCAGAATCATATTCCACAGAGGCAGTGCGCCGGGGAGAATCAGCACCCAGAAATTGTTGAACAAATTGTACTGCCGCATCAAAGAGTAGAAGGGAATCAAGCCGCCGCTGAACATCATGTTCGCCAGAAAGAACCACTTGATGTACTTGCTCGCGGGGAATTTCTTCTCCGGCACGCACAGCGGATACGCCGTGATGATGAGCATGAACATGCTGACCGCGCAGCCCACAATCACGCGCTTGACAGACACCCACATGGCGCTGAAAAACAGGCTGTCCTTGAGAATCTTGCCGTAGGATTTCACATTCAGCCCCAGCGGAATCAGCCATGTGCGCCCCGCATCCACATACACCTTATCCGAGAAGGACATAATCAGCGTATACCACATGGGGTAGAAGCAGATAATCGCCAGCAGAACCAGCACGATGATAATCACCGCATGACCGCCCGTCAGCTTTTGCTTTTTCTTCGTCGTCATTCTCCTGCACCACCTTAAAAGATCTTGTAGTCGGCAAACTTGTATGCACCCCAGTACGCCGCAATCGTCAGCACCATTGCAATCACGCTGCGGAACAGGCCAACTGCCGTGCCAACGCCGTAGTTGAAGCTGATCAGGCCCTGACGGTACACCCAAGTGTCAATGACGTCGCCCGTGGAATACACCAGCGGATTGTACATGTTGAAAATTTGGTCGAAGTTCGCGCCCAGAATGCCGCCCAAGCTCAGCACCAGATTCAGCACGATGATGTAGCTGATGCCGGGAATGGTGACATGAATCGTCTGCTTCCAGCGCGACGCACCGTCGATTTCCGCCGCTTCGTACAGACCGGGGTCAATGGAGGACAAGGCAGACAGGTAGATAATCGCGCCCCAGCCAAATTCTTTGAGCGTTTCGGTGAGAATCATCAGCGGCTGGAACCATGCGGGCGTACCCAAGATGGACACCGTAATGCCCATTGATTTGAGCATCCCTTCCAGCAGACCGTTCGTGCCGATGACGTATTTGAGGATGGTGGCATAAATAACCCACGAAACAAAGTGCGGCAGATACATGATGGTCTGAACCGTCTTTTTGAAGTGGACATTGCGCACTTCATTGAGCATCAGCGCAAAGGCAATCGCCATAAACTGCCCCAAGATAATCTTGCCCACCGCCATTGTGATGGTGTTGCGGATGATGCGCCATGCGTCCGGCTGGCGGAAGAAAATCTCGAAGTTGTCCCAGCCAATCCATTCCGATTTGTACCAGCCCAGCGTCGGAATGAAATCCTCAAACGCCGCCAGCACGCCCGGCCAAGTGCGCGTATTAAACATGAAGGTCACAATAATGCCCGGCAGTACCAGCAGCCAATAATATGCCTTATCCGGAATTGTCCATTTACGCAGTGCGACACCCTTTTTCATGCGCTTTACTCCCCCTCTTCTTGCCCTGCGGCAATGAAAAAAGCTGCCAGACCGTGGGCTACGCCTTCGGTCTGGCAGCATCCCTTACGGATTACTTACCCAGAATTTCCTGAACCTCAGCGGTGATTTCCGCGCCGCCCTGCGCCATGTAGTCGGCGACAAAGCTGTCGAAGTATTCGTCAATCGTCTTGCCGTCGGTGTTGCCCATAATCATCTTGATATAGGCATCGGATTCAAGACTCTGCAGGAAGCTGAGGTACTTGTTCATGCTCTTGGTCGTGCCTTGGAACATGGTGCTGACCGGCACAGGCTGTGCCTTCGCCAGTGCGCCGATGCCCACGGTGCACGCCACATAGTTGTTATAGACAGTGATTTCGTCCGCATCGTCCAAGGTGACTTCACGGGGGCTCTTGCCTTCCGCAATCGCGTCGGTCACAGGCACGCCGTACTTGAACATCAGCGTGTACTGGTCTTCGGTGCCCTTGATGAGGCCGTTGGTCACAGTCTGGATGTACTCGCGCATCTGCTCGATGCTGGTGATTTCATGCGTCACCTGACACTTTTCGATGACCTCGTTCATGGGGTAGGTCAGAATCGAGGGTGCATTGGAAGCGTTCATGGGGACATAGGTGTTGTTGGTCTGGTAGGAGATGCCGTCGAAGTTAGAAGCCTCGGTGTCGATGGAGTAGCCGTTGAGCATCATGTCGTAGGCGTAAACGAAGGCTTCGGGGTTGGAGAAGTCCTTGCGCACGACATAGACCCCACGAACCGGGTTGCCGGAGACGGAGCGGATTTCTTCGCCTTCCTTGCCGGGCAGCAGGTACGCAGACCAGATGGCTTCCTTGTTCAGGTTGATGTTCGCGCTCAGCACGTCCCAGCAGCCCCACCACGGAGAGAAGACGATGCCCGCCTTTTCTTCGCCGATAACCTGCTTGATGGTGTCCGCGTTCCACGTTGCGAAGTCAGCCGGAATGATGCCCTTGTTGTACCAGTCGTTGAGCATGTTCAGGGCTTCCTTCGCACCGTCCATCAGAGAACCGTAGATGACCGTGCCATCCTCCTGCTTCTGCCACAGACCCAGCGCAGCGCCGCCCACGTTCAGGAACAGGTCGCACATGTTGCCGCTGCCGCCGTAAGCGCCGGAGAAGTTCGGCAGAACCGGGATGCCGTAAGCGTCATCCTTGCCGTTGCCGTCCATGTCGTTCTGCATGAACGCCAGCGCGATTTCTTCCAGATCCGCATAGGTCTTGGGCGCTTCCAGACCCAGCTTGTCCATCCAGTCCTGACGAATCCACACGATGGGGCTGCCGTCAAAGTTCATGGACACTTCCGGGATGCCGTAGATGCGGCCGTTGATGCGCAGGGTATCCAGCGCGCGGTTGTCGCCCATCGCGTAGAGTGCCTGCAGGCTCGGATGCGGGCCTTCGGTCAGCTCGTCGGTCAAGTCAGCCAGCAGACCAGCCTTCACCAGTGCGTAATACTGGTTCATGTCCACCTGCATCAGATCCGGGATTTCGCCGCTGGTGATGGCAGCGCTCTTCTTCTGATTGAAAGCGTCGCCCGCCGCAGACCACAGCGTCTTCGGCTGCAAGCCCGTAATCAGCGTGAACATCCACACGCGGTCGTTGTCGTCGATGGTCATGCCTTCCGGCAGATCGAAGCCGGACGTGTTGACGATGCGGGTGAATTCCAGCCCGTCAAAGCGCTTGTACTGGTCGCCGACGTATTCTTTGCTCGTGTCAATCTTCCAGCCGTTGCCGAAGGTCAGCGAGGAAAGATCCGTCTCTTCCGCCAGCGCAAAGCCGGAGAACATGCTCAGGGTCAGCGCCAAGCTCAGGAACAAACCAAGGAACTTTTTCATGAAGGGGCCTCCTTTGTCGCTTTCGCATGTTTGCCACATGCTTGATGGTTATAGTATAGCATGGAGACAAAAAGACGGCAATCCGCCTGTTTCAATGCGTAATACGGGAAATATTCCTCCTATTTTGACATGCAGCGTGTAAAAATGGCGGCAGGTTGAAAAAAAAGGATGCAAAAAAGGAGGAAACCTATAACGGCTTCCCCCTGCAAAAGCATTCCATTCTTCCTCATGGAATCGGCTTCACCGACAGAACCTCCCCCTGCATGGAAATCTCCACGCACTGCCCGCAAGCCCCTGTGTAAATTGCTTTTCCGTCCAAGAATGCACGCATCATGCCATTTTTCCGTTCCAGACGGATGGTGCGTTCCCCGATGCGCTGCGTATAGCTTGTGCTGTCTCTTCCCCCGCAGGCACACAGCAGCGCACGTTCGCCGCGATACACCACGCCGTAGAGCATCGCGATATATTCCAGCGCCGCCAGCATCGTCGGGCCGTAGCCCTGCGCACCAGCATCCGCTTCCCCCGTGAACGGGTCGTACTGCTGCACATAGCGCCGCTGTTTTCCCAAGTTATCCAGCCAGATATGTCCAAGGCGCACCACCAAATCATGGCGGTCATAGCGCAGGAGTGCATCAATCGCCCGCTGCCGGGTCAAACAGATTCCGCATTTTCTTCACCTCCTGCATCCATGCTATCCAGCCACTCGTCGCCCAGCGCCGGGGTAATCACTTCCACGCACGCGCCGCCGTACTCGCTCTTGCGAATGTCAAAGCGGCAGTCCTCACCATAGATGAGCAAGAAGCGCTGGAAGAAGTTAATCAGCCCCACATGCTCGCCCGCGTAGATAAAGTCTTTTTCCAGCTGGCTGAACAGCTTGTCCACCGTCGCCTGCTCAATGCCTTCGCCGTCGTCATCCACCTGAATGTGCAGTCCGCCCGACGGCGTATCGTGAATTGACACATAGATGTTGCCATGCCCTGCCCGCGCGCTGAAACCATGCGCCACGGAATTTTCCACCAATGTCTGCAAGGAAATGCCCGGTATCAGCTTCTTTGCCGCCTCCGGTGCAATATCAAAGTGGCAGACGATGCCGTCACCATAGCGCAGGCGTTCCAGTTCCAGAAATTTCTTTGTGTAGGTGATTTCATCCGCCACCGTCACCAAGCTGTACTTCTGCTTCTTGCCCTCGTCCAGAATATCCGCCAGCAGGATGATGGACTGACTGGTTCGGCTGTTGTCGTTCCCCGTCTCGCTGATGGCAAGCCAGTTGATGACTTGCAGGACGTTGTTGATGAAGTGCGGCGTCATCTGCTCTTGCAGCGCCTTTGACCGCGCCCGCCGCAGCGCATGAACGCGCTCAATCGCCTGATTTTCCAGCGCAATGTTCTTCTCGAACAGGTCAAGGATGCGCGTCAGCAGCATGTTGATTTCGCCGTTCGCATCGGTAATCTGCTGATTCGACGGATTTTCCAGAATGCTCAGAATCGCCTCCACCGGGCGGAACAGCTTCTTCGTCGTCAGGTAGGACAGCAGCATACTCAGCAGGACGCTGAACAGCAGCACCAGATTGATGGTATTCTGCTCAAAGCGCATTGTCGCCTCAAACTCCGACAGCGGAATCAGCTGCACAAACTGCCAGCCGAACTCCCCCACGTCCGTCCACGCAATGCGGACATTCTCGTCGCCGATTTTCCCGTTCATAGAGGAAACGAGCTGATTCGCAGTCGGCAAAACAAGGCTTTCCCCTACCAGCCGATGCGTCGTGTCCAGAATGACGCGGTTCGATGCGTCCACAATCAGGTATGCGCTCTGGTCAGGGAACAGCTCATCCGCCAGATACTGCCCCAGCTTGTCCGTGTCAATGCTCAGAGACACAAAAGCCTTCTGCTGCTCCGCAACCGCCACGATTCGGTAGAGCGTGATGAGGTGTTTCTGCTGCCCCAAATAGCTGCTTGTGCGTGTCTGTGCAAAGAGCGTCTGCCGCGGATGCTCCTCCTGATACACCGAAAAGGTATCCACCAGCGACTGGTCAGGAATCCGCTCATACGCCTGCACCCGGTACAGCGTAGACACCAGATAATTGCTGAACTGCGAATACGCATCCACCGAGTCATACAGGCTGCGCCGCTCATCCCGGCTGATGCGTGATAGAATGTCGCCCGCCTCGATGACAAAATCATAATCCGACGGCGAAAAGCGCGGCTGCTGCAAGAACGTCAGGATGCTTAAATCTCTGGACTGAATTTCCAGCGTGTCCATCGCCTCATCCAGCAGGCTTTGCAATGTCGCCTTTGTGTTGCGCACGCTCCGCTGCGAAGATGTATCCAGCTCCTGCATCAGGTTCTTTCTGCTGACATACTGGCTGATGAGACTGCATACCAGCAGCGGCAGAATCACGCACAAAATGACCAGCAGCCAGTTTTTGAAGAACAATCGGCGAAACTGCGAGTTCTGCACGCGCGTAATAAAGCTGCTCCGGCGCGGCTGTTTTTTCATGTACCCTTTTCATCCTTCCGGGAACGATAGTCGTTGGGTGATTTTCCTGTCGTCCGCTTGAATACCTTGTAGAAGTACTTCAAATTCGGGTAGCCGACATCCTCTGCAATCTGATAGACATAGCGATCCGTATGTTTCAGCTGCGATACGGCTTTCTTGATGCGCATCTCCATCAGCCACTCGGAAAAGCCCTTGCCTGTCTGCTCCTTAATCAGGCGGCTGATGTAGATGGGGTTGAGATACACCGCCGATGCGACGTCATTGAGCGTAATGTCCTCGCAGTAGTGCTGGAGGATATAGTTCATCACCTGCTCGATGCTCTCTGGCATTTTGCTTCCTTCCGATGCCGCAAGGGGTACAGACGCATCAATTTCGACGGGGCTTTCCGCCAGTTCCGCGGGATTGTTCATGCTCTTGATGAGCGTCAGCGAAACTTGCAGCCCCGTCAGGCGCTCACTTTCCCGCTCTAACTGTTCTTTCAGCTTCCAGACAGGCAGCGGCGTGTTTCTGTCCGATGCTGCTTTTTCCCAGAAGACGCCTAACAGTGTCATCGGGAAACCATTGCCCGCCCGCTCCCAGTTAATCGGGTAAAATTCCAGCCGTGCATCCAGCCCGTGCAAGATGCGGATGATTTCTTCCTGCAATTCCTGCACGCCGCAATCCGACAGAAACCCGCTGCGCTGCACCGTCACGCGCGTCAGCAGAAGGCGCTCCGGCTGATTCGGGGCCACGTCCAGCAGCGACAGGCGTTCTTTCAGCACTTCCGAATCTTTCAGGATGCCCGAAGCCGCCTCCATGACAAAGCTCTGCCGCTGATGAACCATGAGCTTTTCATAGTGTTCCTCTCGGTTGAGCATGGCGTTTTGGCTGGCTTCCTGTGCATCTAACTTTTCGCGAATCTCGCAGAACACGTCCCGCAGTTTCGGCACGGAAACCGGTTTGAGCAGATAGTGCAGCACATGATACTCCACCGCACTCTGCGCATAGGAAAACTCGCGGTAGCCGCTCAGCAGCACCACCTGCACCGGCAGCTGCCTGTCCGCCACAAATTTCGCAATGTCCAGCCCGCTGACATGGTTCATCTTGATGTCCGTCAGAATCACGTCCGGCTGATGGCTTTCCAGATACGCCAGCACTTCCTGTCCGTCCGAAAATTCGCCGTCCACTTGAAAGCCAAGCTCATTCCACTTGACCATATTGACCAGCCCCCAGCGCGTGGTCAGCTCATCCTCCGCAATCACCAGCGAATACATTGTCTCCCCTCCCTGCACATGGAATCATTCAACCGCACACGCAAAATCATAGCACCCGCATTCCAGCTCCATCGGCTTTTCCCCCAGCAAAAGCAAGCTGGCAGTGCAGTCAAAAGGAATTTCGATATGGAAGCGGCAGATTCCTGCTTCCTCCATGCACCATGCAACGCGGTAGCATCCTGCCGGAGAATGATACTCCGCCGTCACATGCTTTGTCGCTGTATCCGGCACAGGGCGAAGCACCACGCGCTTGAAGCCCGGCTGTTCCTCACAGGGATTGATGCCCGCCATCGTTCGCCACATCCATTCGCCAATCGCCCCATACGCATAATGGTTGAAGCTGTTCATGCCCGTAGACGAAACGCTGCCGTCCGGGCTAAGACTGTTCCAGCGCTCCCAAATCGTCGTTGCACCAAGGTTGACTTCATAAAGCCAGCCCGGATATTCCTCATTATGCAGCAGGTGATACGCCATCTTGTCCTCGCCCACCTGCGACAGTACCCGGCACAGCAGCGGCGTGCCGACGAAGCCGGTGCTCAATTTATCCCCGCGAAGGTGCAGCAGCCGCATCAGTTCTCGATGCGCTCTTTCCGGGTAATCGGTCAGCCCGAAATACAGCGCCAGAATCTGCGCCGTCTGCGTATCCACCGCACAGCGGCCCGTCGGTGTAAAATACTCCTGCTGCAAGTCAGATAGTATCTTCTCCGCCCGCTTCTGATACGCTGCTGCCGTCTCGTTATCCCCCAGCACGGCCGCAGCTTTCGCGACCAAGCGCGTGCTGTGATAATAGTACGCATCGGCAATAAAGCCTTCATCCGTCCCGCCGCGAACCTCATCCGCCCGCCCCGACGGATGATCCAGCGCCAGCCAGTCGCCGAAATGAAACACCTCGCGCCAATGATGCGTATCGCCATCCACTGCGGCGATATAATCCACCCACGCCCGCATACTCGGCAAAGCTGTCCGCAGAATGTTTACATCGCCATAAAACAGATACAGTGTCCACGGCAGAATCGTTGCCGCGTCACCCCACACGCAGCATCCGCCACGCATATAAAACGCCGGAATCGTATCCGGGACGCACCCGCCGCGCTTGTTCTGCTCCTTCTGCATGTCATAGAGATACTTCTCATAGAAGGCACACGCATCCGTCAAATAGCACGCCGTCGCTGCAAAAACCTGCGTGTCTCCCGTCCAGCCCATACGCTCATCCCGCTGTGGGCAGTCCGTCGGCACATCCACAAAATTGCTCTTCTGGCCCCAGCGAATATTCGACAGCAGCTGATTCAGCTTTTCGTCCCCCGTCACCATCGTGCTGACCGGGCGCACATCCGAATAGTACGCCACGCCCACAAAGCTGTCCAGCGTCAGGTGATGAACACCCGTCACCTTTGCATACCGATAGCCGTAGTAGGTGAACTTCGGCGACAGCACATGCGGTTTGCCATCCGAAATGTACACATACTCCGACTTTGCGCCGCGCAGATTGTCGCGGTAGAAATTGCCCTTTTGCAGCACCTCCCCCGTTTGAACGCAGATGCGTGTGCCGCGCGGTTCATGCACGGTGAGCCGGAATCCTCCGGCGAAGTTCTGCCCAAGGTCAAACACTTTTTCTCCAGCGGGCGTGTCCAGCAGCGCAATCGGGCGAATTTCTTCCTGCGGCAGCACGGGAATGCTCCGCTGATCTTCCAGCGGAAGCGCTTCATGCAGCAGCACCGCGTTCTCCTCCGGCAAGTCCGGCAGCGTATCATCCACCTGTTCGCCATCATAAATGTCGGAAAAGACAATGTTGCTCCGCGTCACCTGCCAACTGTCATCCGTGCCAATAACCTCTTCGCGCCCATCCGCATAGCGAAGTTGCAGCTCTGCAATCAGCTTCCAGCGCGTCCCGTGGTATGGCACATCCACCTTGCCTTGGTCAACCGTAAACCGCCCCAGATACCATCCGCGCCCCATCAGCACGGAAATTTCGTTCTCCGCTTGCAGCAGCTTTGTCACATCATACGTCTGCACCTGAACCCACGAAGCATAGTCCTGCAAGCCCGGCGTCAGCTTCGCCTGCGTCACTGCCTGACCATTGATAGATGCTTCATACAGCCCCAGTCCGCAAATATACAGCCTCGCCTGACGAATTTCGCCATCCGCCGCGAACGTCTTGTGGAAAATCGGATGCCGTTTTTCTTCCGGTGCACAGGAAATCCACTGACCCTGCCACGCCTGCTCTCGCTTCCCCGTCTCAAACCAGTGCGGCTCGCTCGCTGCTTCCTCGCCCGCATCCGTGCGAACCGCTGCCGTCCACCAATAGCGCGTACAGGGGCGCAGCGGCAGCGCAATCCGCTCGCCCAAGCTGTTCAGCGGTGCAAAGCCAGTATCCGCCAGCACTTGTTGCCCTTGCGCATCCGCCGAAATCCGAATCCGCGCCGCCGCTTGATGTTTGCCCGCAGCATCTTCCACCTGATAGGAGAAAACCGGCGCATCCATCGCAAACCCCAGCGGATTTTCAAGATGGTTCATCAAACAATTCGTAATCTTCATCGCTCTATCCCCTCATTCTGTCACTTTGCAGCAGTCTCGATGCATATGAATCTGCCATTCTATGCTCTATCATAGGGGTTCTTTGGCGCGAAAGCAACCTATAATCTTGCGCTTTTGAACGAGGGACATTCCTGCTGATTTTACTTTGGCTGGAATGGAATCGGCATAATTTTACTCAAAACAAACTGCATAAAAAAACACCCTATGACTGCCATAACAGCCATAGGGCGCAAAAGCCTTGGTATAGAAGGGAACTCAGCGCTTGCTGAACTGGGGCGCGCGACGAGCAGCCTTCAAGCCGTACTTCTTGCGTTCCTTCATACGAGGATCGCGGGTGAGGAAGCCAGCCTTCTTCAGGGCAGCACGCAGTTCCGGATCAGCCTTGCACAGGGCACGAGAGATGCCGTGACGAATTGCGCCGGCCTGACCGGACACACCACCGCCGCAGACATTCACCAGCACGTCGAAAGAGGTCGTGCCAGTCAGCGTCAGGGGCTGACGAACGGTCATCTTGAGGGTCTCCAGACCGAAGTAGTTATCAATATCACGCTTGTTGATGGTCACTTTGCCATCACCGGCGACCAGGCGGACGCGGGCAACAGCCTTCTTGCGGCGGCCAACAGCGCTGTAATCAACCTTAGCCATTTGTTTTTCTCCTTTCCGCCTTACACGAGGTCAAACTTCACGGGCTTCTGCGCCGCATGGTCATGATTCGGGCCAGCGTAGACCTTGAGCTTCTTGGCCATCTGGCGACCCAGCGGTCCCTTGGGCAGCATACCCACGACAGCACGGCGGATTGCAAATTCAGGCTTCTCAGCCAGCAGCTTGCGGTACTTGGTTTCCTTCAGGCCGCCGACATAGCCGGTGTGATGATAATAAATCTTCTGATCCAGCTTCTTGCCGGTCATGACGATCTTATCCGCATTGATGATAATGACATAATCGCCGGTATCCACATTGGGGGTGTAAATCGGCTTATTCTTGCCGCGAAGGATGTTCGCGACCTGGCTGGCCACACGGCCAAACACCTGACCCTCGGCATCGACAACATACCACTGACGGGTAATGTCAGCCGCTTTCGGCATGAACGTCTTCAAAGGTTTTTCCTCCCTAAGTGATGGTTCTCTATGTGTGTGCGGCACGGCATGATGGTCGCATGTCCTCCGCGGGTGTTTCAATAGTTTCCGGGGCAAGCGGAGCTATTGATGCCATCCACTATTGTACAATAAACGCGCCGCTTTGTCAAGCGCAAAATGCGCATTTTTCAACGGTTTTCGGAGGTTTTTTCCCCTTTTGACGCGCCTTTTTGCTGATTTGCCGCTATGCTTCCCAAAAGCCGTCAGCGTTTCCGCTTCTTCGGCGGACGTTCCGGCAGTTCCTCCCACATCGCCTGCACCATGGCGCGGAGCTTTGCGGAATCGGCGAGAATCGGGACGTGCAGCATAGGCTGCGCGCCATCGTAGGGCGGCTCGGCGGAAGTACCCGGCATGAAGCGCCACGCAGCGGGGACGTTCTTGACCATGAAGCCCGGACCATAGATGCCGCCGAAAATCCGCTCACGGTAGTAGAAGATGAACCCGCCCATCATGGGGATTCGGCGGACTTCCGGCAGCGGTGCCAGCTGGGCAGAGACGAAATCCGCCAGCTCGCGATTCGTCATGCGCTTCCGCAGATTCTCGACGCGCCCGGCGATATTCGCGGCAAATTGCTCGTCCGTGAACGACGGGTCGCGGGTGCTTTGCCAAAGGCTGCACGGCAGGTCTGGACACTGCGCGCAGTTCCGCAAACCTTTTTTCTCCCGCACACAGGCGTAAATCGGGCACGCGCAGCCCGCCGGCGCATGGAACACACGCCCCTGACATTCGTTGCAGCCCCGGCACAGTCCCCCAAAGAATGAACACGCGCCGCAATCCGTTCCGCAGACGCTGATGCTTTCGCTCATGCTGATACCTCCTCCGGCGGATAAACGCCGTTTTCCTCCATTGTACGCCCATTTTCGCACGATGTCTTGAAGAAACGCGACACGTTTTCCCCGTGATAGCGGCGAAACTCGCGGCACAGGTGCGCCTGATCCGCAAAGTCGTAGCGTGCCACCGCATCCTGCACGTCCGTCAATGTCCCGTGGCAAATCTCCTGATAGAGCGCTTGATACCGCACCAGCGCGCTCCCCTTCTTCGGTGTCATCCCCCAGTACTCGCCCAAAAGGCGCTCCAGCTGACGGCTGCTGATGAACAATTCGTGCGCCCACTCGCTGATGGTCGCTGTTCCCCGATGGCACAGCAGCACATCCGCCGCCGTCTCCACCAGCGGATTTTCCCGGCACTGAAACGCCAGCAGGACGCTCTGCGCATACGCCGTGCGCGCCGATAATCCGCGTAATTCCGGCAATCGCGCCCGCAGTGCCCGGTCAAGGCGACCGAATCGGACTTCCGGCGATTCAAAGCCGTTCAGCGTGCCGCGAAGGGCATCATCCGCAAACGCATACGCGCCGAAGGCATGGAAGCGGATGGCGAATGTGCTCACCGTATGCTGCGGAATCATCGGCAAATGCGCAGTGCCGCACACGTCGCTGACGCCGCAGAAACTCGCTTGGATGATGCGCCCCGCCGTTTCGTCAATGTGGTAGATGAGGTCAGCGCAGACATCGGGGATGATGTGCGTCGGGGATGCGCCAGCGCCGGCAATACCGCCCCAGAAGCAGCGAATCCACCTTTGCAGGGATTCACAAGGCAGGATTTCATGGTGCGCCGCCGTTGCGAGGAAGGGAGTGGCAGTCAGGGGCTGCCACATGCGGCGGATGTTTATCATTCGCAGTTCTCCTTCCTTATACAACGCTTTTGCTGCAGGGGATTTCGCCTCTGCGGAGGCAAAAGGTTGGGCTTTCCGTTCGCCCCTTGACCCCTTCGGTCGTCACTTTTCCGTCTCAAACGTCACGTTCCGCCCGTCGGAGCGGCAGATAATTGTCCCCTGCTCGTCGGTGCGGAAAACAACAACATCCGCGTCGCGAAGGCGGCTCAGGGTGCTTTCCGCCGGATGGCCATAGGTGTTGCCCTTGCCGACGCTGATGACAGCGTACTGCGGCATGATTTCACGCAGGAAGGCATAGCACGTCGAGGTTTCACTGCCGTGATGACCGACTTTCAGCACCGTCGCCTGCAGCGGTTCGCCATTTGCCAAAAGCGCGTGTTCCGCGTTCCACTCCGCGTCGCCCGTGAAGAGGAACGACGTGCTGCCGCAGTCCACGCGCACGACCAGCGACATGTCGTTTGTGTCCGTGAAGCCCTGCCCGTCGGAGAGGAACGTCACCTGCGCGCTGCCGAGATAAAAGCTGTCGCCGATGCTCGGCACAGTCAGCGAAATCCCCTGCCTTTCGGTGTACTTCACCAGTGAGCTGAATACCTTCGTATCCCACTGCGTCACAGGCGAATACACCGCGCCGACCGTGCAGGCATTCAGCGCGCCGGGCAGACCGCCAATGTGATCTTCATGCGGATGCGTCGCAATGATGGCGTCAAGGTGCTCAATCCTCAGTGTCTTGGTCAGGTAAGCGTAGACGAATTGGCTGGCGGAGGCTTTGCCGCCGTCAATCATCATGGCGTGGCCGTCGCTGACGAGAATCGCGCCGTCCGCCTGACCGACATCGAGGAAATACACCGTTAAATCAGCGGATGAAACGGGTACGGCGGTCGCCGTTGGCAGCTTCGTCGGAATCGGCGCGAGGAAATCATCCCCGTTCGGCGCGTCGCTGCGGACGAACAGCAGCACCGCCATCAGGAGTGTCAGCAGCAGTTGGAAAATCGTCCGGCGTGTCGCCCTGCGCCGCATCGTCCGGCGTTTTTTCTTTCTCATCGTGTACCCGTGCTGCCGAAGCCGCCGCGGGAAGCGTTATCGAGGCGTTCCACCGTCACCAGCTCCGGCTTGTCCATCTTCCTCATCACGCGGAACTGGCAGATGCGGTCGCCGCGCGCGATTGTCGTGTCACGCATTGCCAGCGCTGGAAAGCCCCACACGTCGTCATCACCGCAGTAGCTTTCGTCGATGACACCCATGCTGTTCGCCTGCAGAATCCCCCACTTGCGGAAGGTCGAGCTGCGCGGCACAATGTGCGCCTCGTACCCCTCCGGCAGCTGCATCGACACGCCCAGCGAAATAATGCGGAACTCCCCCGCGTGCATCGTCACGGTTTCCGCCGCGCACAGGTCAATCCAGTCCCCCTGCGGCAGGATGGTCAGCGGCACTGCGCCGTCGTGATATCGAACCAGAATCTTCATGCTTGTTCCCCTTTCTGTTTGCCTTTTTATCATAGCACAAAAAGGCATTGCCGGGAAGACGAACACGCAGATTTTTCTTTTCCCCAAAAATCCGATTTTCGGGATGAAAATGCCATCGTGCTCCGTTAGATGGGCAGATGCCACCCCAAAGACGATTTAATTGGGAAAGGATTGACCCTATGAACATCACGCTCAAGCCCATTGACGAAAGCAACTTTCTGGATGCATTCCATTTGCAGCTCCGCGACGACCAGACGCAGTACGTCTCCCACCCGATTCGCAGCCTTGCACAGGCGTATGTTTACCGCAATCAGTGCCAGCCGTTCGGCATTTACGCTGACGCGCGGATGGTGGGATACGTCATGGTGATTTACGACTACGACGTGCCGGAATACGACATTTGGCACATGATGATTGACGCCGCCGAGCAGGGCAAAGGCTACGGAACAGCGGCGATGAAGGCGGTGCTGGACTATATCGCGACGAAGCCGTTCGGGGATTCGGGGCGCGTCGTGCTGACGTGCCATCAGGCGAATATTCCGGCGATGCGGCTGTACGAATCGCTGGGATTCCAGCACACGGAGAATGTGGATGAGGACGGCGAGGAGGAAATGGTGAAGGTGGTGTAAGGGAGAATTTTCCTTTGAAAAAGCATTCTCGTCGCGTCTGCGGACGCGAATCTGCCTCATACCTGCCGGAATAGCGTATTCTTGTCGAGAAAAGCGCGGAAAGCCACATCAGCCTTCCGCGCTTTTTTGCTGCCTTATACTATTTCCAAATAAGAATGTGCCAAGATGCGAAGCGAATTCTTCATTCTGGCTAACGAGCGTGAAACGCAGCATAGCAGCGCTACGCTAAGTGGAACGACCGGACACCAGAATGGAAAAGGCGCGAGAAGATGGCGCAGGTGAATTTAGAAATAGTATTATCATGCGGTTTTTCCTTCCCTTACCCTCTCCCGCACCAGCTGGTCATCTCCCGCAAACTCGCCACAATCCCCGGCAGCTTCTTTACCACCTCGTCAATATCCGCCTGCGTGGTGTCCGTGCCGAGGGTCAGCCGCAGCGAACCTTTCGCTTCGTCGCGCGTCAAACCAATCGCCGTCAGCACATGGCTGGGGTCAAGGCTGCCCGCCGTACATGCCGACCCGCTCGACGCCGCGATGCCCTCCAAATCCAGCCGGAGCAGCACCGCTTCGCCCTCAATCCCCGCAAAAGACACGTTCACGTTGTTCGGCAGACGCTTGTCCATCGTGCCGTTGATGCGCATGTTGGGAATCGCCGCCGTCAAGTCGCTGATGAGCCGATTGCGCAGGAAAGTCATCCGCGCCGCGTTCTCCGCCAAGCCCTCTTCCGCCAGTTCAATCGCCTTGCCCAAGCCGACGATGCCCGGCAGATTCTCCGTGCCTGCGCGATGCCCGCGTTCCTGCGCGCCGCCGTGAATCAACGGGTCGATTTTCACGCCCTTGCGGATGTACAGCGCGCCGATGCCCTTCGGCCCGTGGAACTTGTGTGCCGAGAGGGAGAGCATGTCCGCGTGGAGCGCCTCGACATCCAGCGGAATTGCACCAACCGCCTGCACCGCGTCCGTGTGAAAGAGTACGCCGCGTTCGTGGCAGAGTGCGCCAATCTCCGCGACGGGTTCGAGCGTGCCGATTTCGTTGTTCGCCGCCATCACGCTGACCAGCACGGTATCCGGGCACAGGGCGTTCTCCACCTGCTGGACGCTCACGAAGCCGTCCGCGTCCACCGGGAGATACGTCACCTGCCACCCCTGCGCTTCCAGCCACTGGCAGGTATGCAGGATGGCGTGATGCTCAATCTGCGTGGTGATGATATGCTTCCCCTTCTCCTGATGCGCAAACGCCGCACCCTTGAGCGCCCAGTTATCGCTCTCCGACCCGCCCGCGGTGAAATAGATTTCCTGCGCGCTGCACCCCAATGCCGACGCGACCTGCCGCCGTGCGCGCTCGACCGCTTTTTTCGCGTCGCGCCCCGTAGAATGAATGGAGGACGGGTTGCCGTACAGCTGCATATAATAAGGAAGCATTGCCTCCATCACGGGCTGCGAAACGGCGGTCGTCGCCGCATTATCCAGATAAATACGATCCATGTGTGTTCCTTCCTTTTCGCTTTCTCCTTCTGGGAATTGTAGCACGCTTTCTATCGCTTTGTCAACCGCTGATTCGCCGCTTGCGCAACCGTTTGTTTTGTCCTCTTTGCATCACTTCAGCGCCATTTCCCACAAAAAAATTTGCGAAAGATTCACGAAAACGTTTGCGTAAACGCAAAAGCTGTGATACAATAAGATTGCAACAATCACTGCGGCTACGTCCGCTGCTCTGGAGGATTAGGTGCATGAAATACGGTCACTTTGACGACAAAGCCCGCGAGTACGTCATCGACACGCCGCGGACGCCTTACCCGTGGATTAACTACCTCGGCTGCGAACAGTTCTTCGGCATCATCAGCAATACCGCCGGCGGCTATTGCTTCTACCGCGATGCCCGACTGCGCCGCGTCACCCGCTACCGCTACAATAACATGCCTGTGGACAACGGCGGCCGCTACTTCTACATCAAGGATGGCGACACGGTCTGGAACCCCGGCTGGAAGCCCGTCAAAACGGAGCTGGACAGCTATTCCTGCCGCCACGGCATGGGCTACACCATCATCACCGGTCAGAAGAACGGTCTGACCGCCAGCCAGCTCTCTTTTGTGCCGATGGGCGTGAACGCCGAGGTGCATCAGGTGACGCTGCGCAATGATTCCGACGCGCCCAAGAATGTCATTCTGACGTCGTTCGTCGAGTTCTGCCTTTGGAACGCGCAGGACGACATGACGAACTTCCAGCGCAACTTCTCCACCGGCGAGGTTGAGGTGGAAGGCAGCGTCATCTACCACAAGACTGAATACCGCGAGCGCCGCAATCACTATGCGTTCTACGCCGTGAACACCCCCGTGGACGGCTTCGACACCGACATGGAGACGTTCCTTGGGCTGTACAATGGCTTTGAAAACCCGCAGGCAGTTTTCACCGGCAAGATGGGCAACTCCATCGCGTCCGGCTGGCAGCCGATGGCGGCGCATCAGGTGAAGGTGTCCCTCGCCCCCGGCGAAGAACGCCGCTTCAACTTCGTGCTGGGCTACGTCGAAGTGCCGCAGGCAGAGAAGTTCGTCGCGCCCAGCGTCATCAACAAAGCCCCTGCGAAGGCGCTGCTGGAAAAGCTGACGACCGACGAGCAGATTGCCGAAGCATTCGACGCGCTGAAGAAGCATTGGGACAACCTGCTGTCCGCCTATGTGCTGACCACGCCCGACGAGAAGCTGGGCCGCATGGTCAATATCTGGAATCCCTATCAGTGCATGGTCACGTTCAACATGAGCCGTTCGACCTCCATGTTCGAGAGCGGCATCGGGCGCGGCATGGGCTTCCGCGATTCTTCGCAGGACTTGCTCGGCTTCGTGCATCAAATCCCCGAACGCGCCCGCGAACGCATCCTCGACATCGCCGCGACGCAGTTCCGCGACGGCGGCTGCTATCACCAGTATCAGCCCCTGACCAAGAAGGGCAACAACGACATCGGCGGCGGCTTCAATGACGACCCGCTGTGGCTGATTGCCGGTACGGCGGCGTACATCAAGGAGACGGGCGACTTTGGCATTCTCGACGCCGCAACGCCCTACGACTGCAATCCCGACGACTGCGGAACGCTGCTGGAGCACCTCGAAGCGAGCTTCTACCACGTCGTCAACAACAAGGGTCCGCACGGTCTGCCGCTGATTGGCCGCGCCGACTGGAACGACTGCCTGAACCTGAACTGCTTCTCCGACGAACCGAGCGAATCCTTCCAGACCTTCTCCAACCCGAACGCGCCGGATGACCGCGTGGCGGAATCCGTGCTGATTGCGGGCATGTTCGTCGCCATTGGGCCGGATCTGGTCGCGATTCTGCGCCGCCGCGGGCTTGACGACAAGGCGGACGCCTGCCAGAAGGAAATCGACGCGATGAACGAAGCCATCCTGCGCGACGGCTGGGACGGCGAGTGGTTCGTCCGCGCGTACGACGCTTTCGGCCACAAAATCGGCTCGAAGGAATGCGAGGACGGCAAGATTTACATCGAGAGCCAAGGCTACTGCGTCATGGGCGGTGTCGGCGTGAAGGACGGCAAGGCGGAAAAGGCGCTCGAATCCGTCCACAAGTATCTGGAAACCAAGCACGGCATCGTGCTGCTCCAGCCCGCCTACAAGGAGTACCACCTCGAACTGGGCGAAGTTTCCTCCTATCCGCCGGGATACAAGGAAAACGCGGGCATCTTCTGCCACAACAACCCGTGGATTATCGCCGCGGAAACCGTCGTCGGCCACGGCGACCGCGCCTTCGACCTGTACAGCCGCATTGCCCCCGCCTACCGCGAGGAAATCAGCGACCTGCACAAGATGGAGCCGTATGTGTACAGCCAGATGATTGCCGGCAAGGACGCGCCGAACTTCGGTCAGGCGAAGAACAGCTGGCTGACCGGCACGGCGGCATGGAACTTCTACGTCATCAGCAACTACATTCTGGGCATCAAGCCGGACTGGGAAGGCTTGAAGGTTGACCCGTGCATTCCGCACACTTGGGACGGCTATCAGGTGAGCCGCCGTTTCCGCGGGGCGACGTATGCGATCGCGATTGAGAATCCGTCGCATGTGTGCCGCGGCGTGAAGCAGGTGACGGTGGATGGACAAGCGATTGAGGGCAATGTTCTGCCGGTATTTGCGGATGGCAAGACGCATCAGGTCACGGTAACACTGGGCTAAGGATAAAAACCTTCGGAAAAAGCTAATTGGGGGTAACGCGCTCAAGCCTGGCTGCCCCAAACGGGTCAAGGGGCAATGCCCCTTGCAGGGTCAAGGGACAGCGTCCCTTGTGGGGTTTGGGGCAACGCCCCAACTGTTCCGCGGGCGACCAATTCAAAGGAAGAAGTCAACAAAAGCGCAGGCAGCGAAGCGTCCCTGCCAGTAACTTTGCGCTTCCGCAGGAGCGCCCCCAAGCCGCTTTATCAGCCACTTGCACATTGTCGCGCCAGATGGGCGCGACCGACCAGCATCGGGAGAAGTCGTTTCTCGGTGCTGGTCTTTTTTGTTGCAGGGAGATTTCGCCTCTGCGGAGGCGACCAGAGGGCTTTGCGGTCGCCCTCTGGACTCCTTCGCATTGCACTCCCATGTTTCTTGATTTTTCATGTTACAGGGGGTATCGCGCCTGCGGGCGCGATAAGAGCGCAACAAAACAGGACGTCCCCTTTCGAGAACGCCCTGCGTTGATGATTCGATTAGTCTTCCAGATGCGCCGCCGCGTAAGCGCCAGCGTCACGACCGGAGACGAAGCAGTAGGACTGCGCGCAGCCGCCATAGTTGGTATACGCCTTGTCCTCGTTGAACAGAACGCCCATGCTGTCCGTGCCGCAGGCGAACAGACCCGGAATCACGTTGCCATTCGTGTCCAGAACTTGCAGGTTCTCGTTCACGTCCAGACCGCCGCAGGTGCTGTAAATGTACGGCGCGCCGGTGAAGGCGACGTAGTATTCCGAATCCGCCGCGACCGTGCCCAGACGCTCGAACTTGCTAGCATCCTTGCCGAATGCGTCGTTCTCCGGGTTGTAGCCCGCAACGGACGCTTTCAGCGCGTCAGCGGAGAAGTCGCCGCCAATCTGCGCCGCCAGCTCGTCCAAGGAAGATGCCTTGTAGATGAAGCCCGCTTCGATGCCTGCGTCAATCACGGTGTTGATGTTCGTCAGCGGAACGTCCGCTTTGATGCCGCCCTGCGTCAGATAACGGCCAGACGCCTTCGCGCTCAAGCCCTGCGCACGCAGGATGTCAATCTGCTCCTTGCTGTACACATAGTAGAAGTGATTTCCCTGATAGAAAGCGTTCATGGCGATAGCCGATTCGTTGATGAAGCGCTCGCCCTTCATGTTGACCGCCATTCCCTCCGCCGTGCAGACCAACCCATAGGGAATGTCGTTGTCCTCGGCAGAGAACTGCGTGGTGATGACCGTCGGCGCAACGAAGTGAGACATCGGGTACATGCCGATGGCGCGGGTCGCCGCACCGTTTTCGATGGCAGACTCAATCATCTTGCCGTCGTTGGTGGACATGCCGAAGAGCTTGTACGCCTGACCGATGTACTTCTCCTGCATTTCGTCGCTGCCAGCGAAGCCGCCCGTGCAGAGGATGACCGCCTTGGCGTTGATGGTCACGCTCGTGCCGTCCGCCTTGATCGCGCGCACGCCGACTGCCTTGCCGTCCTGCATAATCAGCTCGGTTGCTTCCGTTTCCAGCAGGTACTGACCGCCCATCTCGGTGTAGCGGTCATACGCCTTGGCAAAGAAGCTCTCCGTGAGCTGCTTCTGACCGACATAGGAGGAGAAAATCGCCCACTTGCCGCCGACGAAGCCGACCGCCGGGGTGAACTCGAAGCCATAGCTTTGCAGCCAGTCGCAGGTCTCGCCGCTTTCATAGATGACCTTGGCAATCAGCTCCGGCTTCGCGCCCTGCGCGCCGTCCACCGTCGTGTAGTCCGTCCACGTCGCATAGAGAGCATCCGCATCCACCAGTTGCTCACCAGCTGCCTTGGTGTGAACGCCATTAATCGGGTCTTTCCAATCCACAATTTCGCTCGCGACCTGACTGGGCGCGTTGACGTTCGCAGGGCCGGAAGTCGTTACACCCGTGCCGCCCCACTTGCCAGCCTTGTCGATGGCCAGCACGTTCGCGCCGGATTCCGCCGCTGCCAGCGCCGCCGTCGTGCCAGACGAACCCATGCCGACGACCACGATATCAACATTATATTCTTCTGCAGCGTTGACTTTCGGAATCGCCTTGTACATTCCAGACACATCCATGCCCGCGCTCTCCAGCGCATTGACGACCGCCGCGCGGACGCCATTGGAGCTCGCCGTCGCGCCGCAGATGGCGTCTACCGCAAGGCTCTGATTCTCCACCACGCGCGGAATCCACTTCTCCTCCACCGCGGCGATCATGCCCATCGTTTCGCCATTGTCGCCCACGGTCACGGACGCGATTTTGCCGTCCTTGATTTCGACCGTCACCTGCACCTTCTGCGTCAGGTTGAAACCGCGTCCCTCGCCGGTATACACGCCATCCACCAGGGCAGTTTCCGTCTTCTCTTCGCCTGCCGCCTGACGGAGGCAGTCCGCCAGCGCCGTCTTGACCGCATTCGACGTCACCGTCGCGCTCGCCACCGCGTCCACCTCATCGGCAGAGGACACGCCAATCAGCTTTTCGGTCAGCGTCTTGATGGCGGCGCCGCCAATCGTCTCGGTCTCCTTGTCGCCGGTGATGGTAGCCGCTGTGACTTTGCCATCCGTGACCGTGACCTTCACTGTCACCGCGCCGCCGAAGCCCTGACCGGTCGCCTCATAGTTGCCGGACGCCAGCTTCCCTTCCGCCGAAGCCATCGGCAGCATCATCGCCGCGCCAACGAGGAACGCCAGAACCCGTTTCGTGTTCTTCATGGTTCTTTTCCTTCTTTCCTGCGGACATTTTTTGTCTGCACATCATGATAATTATATAACAATATACTGTGCTCGTCAATAGCTTTTCGCTAAACTGGGCAATTCCCCTTGTTTTTTTCGCATCGAAACCACCAGCTGCGTCATTTTTCAACCATAATCGGTTGCCCTTCCGCCGCATTTATGCTATCATGAAGCCATCCTGAACAAGAGCATCCGTTGGAAGATGACCGTACCCAAAATGAAAATCATATGCTTGAAACAGGCTTCTGTTCGTGGTACAATGGCTTTGAATCTACGAACAGGAGTTTTTTTGTATGGCAAAGCAGGAGAACCGCAATACCCTCAGTACCAGCGTCCTTGTCCGGCGCTTCCTCCCCTACTTCCGCAAGTACCGCAAGACCATGGCGTTCGACCTGTGCTGCGCGGCGCTGACGACCGTCTGCGAGCTGGTGCTGCCGCTGATTGTCCGCACCATTACGACCCGCGCGACCTACGACGTCGCGTCGCTGACGGTGCCGTTCGTGCTGATGATGGGCGGCGTCTACATGCTGCTGCGCGTCATCGACGCGGCTGCGAACTACTACATGCAGTCCATCGGGCATATCATGGGCAGCCAGCTGGAAACGGACATGCGCCACGACATCTTCCACCACCTGCAGGAGCTGTCCTTCGGCTACTACTCGGACACAAAAGTCGGGCAGATCATGGCGCGCATCACGTCCGACCTGTTTGAAATCACCGAATTTGCGCATCACTGTCCGGAGGAATTCCTGATTGCGGGCGTGAAGATTCTCGTGTCCTTCATCATCCTCTGCACGATGAATATCCCCATGACGCTGATGATGTTCGCTGTGCTGCCGTTCATGCTCTACTTCGCCAAGCGCTTCAATACCAAGATGCGGCAGATTTTCAAGGAGCGCAACAAGCAGGTGGGCGAAATCAACGCGCAGGTGGAAGATTCGCTGCTGGGCATCCGCGTGGTGAAGTCGTTCGCGAATGAGGAAATTGAGGAAAAAAAGTTTGCTGACGGCAACGCGAAGTTCCTTGACCTCAAGGCGCAGTCGTACCGCGTGATGGCGCAGTTCGGCACGTCGAACCGCATTTTTGACGGGCTGATGTACATCGTGATCGTCGTCGGCGGGGCACTGTTCATCAAGGCGGGTCGGCTCAGCGCGGCGGACTTCATGGCGTATCTGCTGTATGCGAACGTGCTGCTGAATTCCATCCGCCGCATCGTTGAATTCACCGAGCAGTTCCAGCGCGGCATGACTGGCATCGACCGCTTCCTTGAAATCATGGATGCCCCGGCGGAGATTGTGGACGCGCCGGACGCGAAGGTGCTGACGGATGTCAAGGGCGAAGTCGCGTTCGACCACGTTTCCTTCCATTATCAGGACGACGACGCCGAGGTCATCCACAACCTGAACATGACCGTCCGTCCGGGGCAGTCGATTGCCTTGGTCGGGCCGTCCGGCGCGGGCAAAACCACGCTGTGCAACCTGATTCCGCGCTTCTACGACGTGACGGGCGGCTGCATCCGCATCGACGGGCAGGACATCCGCACGCTGACGCAGAAGAGCCTGCGCGAAGCCATCGGCATGGTGCAGCAGGAGGTCTACCTGTTCGCCGGGTCGGTGCTGGAGAATATCGCATACGGCAAGCCCGGCGCATCCCGCGCGGAAGTCGAAGAAGCCGCGAAATTGGCGGGTGCGCACGAGTTCATCTCCGCCCTGCCCCACGGCTATGACACTTATGTCGGCGAACGCGGCGTTCGGCTTTCCGGCGGACAGAAGCAGCGCATTTCCATCGCGCGCGTGTTCCTGAAGAATCCGCCGATTCTGATTCTGGACGAAGCGACCTCCGCGCTGGACAACGAGAGCGAGCACATCGTCCAGCAGTCGCTCGAAAAGCTGGCGAAGGGGCGCACCGTATTTACCATTGCGCACCGCCTGACGACCATCAAGGGTGCCGACTGCATCTGGGTGCTGACGGAGAAGGGCGTAGAAGAGCAGGGCAGCCACACGGAGCTGATTGCAAAAGGCGGGCTGTATGCGCATCTGTTCGCCATGTACACCAGTGACCGATAATTTTTTGACAAGCGATACTATTCCAAATGAGAATGTGCCAAGATGCGCCGCGAATTTTTCGCGCTGGCTAACGGGAGTGAAATGCAGCGTAGCAGCGCTACGCTAAATGGAACGACCGAACGCCAGCGCGGAAAAGGCGCAAGCAGATGGCACAGGCGAATGCAGGAATAGTATGGGCAAGGAAAAGCGGTTTTCAGCCGTTATCTCTTGTAAAAGCAATTTCATTCTACTATCCCATTTTAAGGAGGAATACTATTATGCTGCTTACCCGTGGTCTTACGTCCGATTTCGATTCCGTCTGCGCCCTGTACGCGCGCGTCACCAGTGCCATGCACGAAAAGGGCATTGCCCAGTGGAACTGGGGAACGTACCCCAACGCTGACCAGATTCACAAGAGTATCGACGCCGGGACGCTCTACGTCGTGCGCGAAGGGAACACCGTCGTCGCCGCCGTCACCCTCGATTCGACCTTTGAATCCGCTTACGACGCCGTCAACTGGCTCTTCGGCGGCAAACCCGGCACGTTCCACCGCCTGTGCATCGCGCCGGAGAAGCAGCGGCAGGGGCTGGGGCGCGGCATGATGGGTGAAATGCTCGCCATTCTGCGTTCTCAGGGCTGCACCGCGCTGCGCTGCGACACGCTGGTGAACAACAGTGCCGCTCTCGCTCTCTACCAGAAAATCGGGATGCGCATCGCGGGGCATATCCGTTATTCGTCCCTGCCCGACCTGCGGTTCGCCGCACTGGAAATGCGTCTGACGAACGACTGCCCGCTGCTGCCGCTGAAAATGCACCCGGCGTTCCGCGGCGGCAAGCTGACCCCGTGGGGCGGCGAGAAGCTGCGCACGGTCTACGGCAAGGACATCCGCGAAGTGCCGACGGGCGAAAGTCTGGAGGTTTCGTGCATTCCGGGGCTGGAATCCACCGACGACGCGGGCGTAAAGCTGCCCGACCTGATTGCCGCTTACGGCGAAGCATTTGCGGGCGAGTACGCCAAAAAGCCCTTCCCGCTGCTGCTGAAGCTGATTGATGCCGCCGAACCGCTGTCCGTGCAGGTGCATCCGAACGACAATTACGCTGCACGCGTGGAAAATGGCAAGCTCGGCAAGACCGAGGCATGGCTGATTCTGGACGCGCCGGAAGGCAGTCAGCTCGTCTACGGCATCAAGCCCGGCACAACGCTTGACACCCTGCGCGCCGCGTGCGAACAGGGCGCGGCAGTCGAGCCGCTCCTGCGCCGCGTGACGGTGCATCCGGGCGACGTGTGCTTCATTCCGGCGGGCTGCGTCCACGCCATCGGCGCGGGCATCATGCTCTACGAAATCCAGCAGTCGTCCGACATCACCTACCGCTTCTACGACTGGGATCGCGTGGACAAGAATGGCAACCGCCGCGAGCTGCACCTGCAAAAGGCGCTGGACGTGACCGACCTGACCTTCTCCCTCGACCCGATTTCCGCGCCCGATAAGCTCGTTGCGCGTGTGCTGGATGAAAAATACTTCACGCTGGACTTGGTGAATGTACAGGGCGAAGCGGTGCTGCCCGCCGTGACGGCGTTCGGGCTTTTGACGGCGCTCGACGGCGACTTGACCGTGCGTTTCGTGGGTGGTCAACTGACGCTGCGCAAGGGTGAAAGCGCGTACATCCCGCACGCCGCGCCTGTGCTGACGCTGCACGGCAAGGGACGCGCTGCGCTGTCCATGCCGCGGTAAATGAAAATCCGGAGGTGAAGCATGAAGAAATACTGCTTCCATCCGCCAAAGAATATCATCGTCGGAACGCTGGCGGCGATGCTCTGGGTCGCCGTCTTCCCGTTCTGGCTGCTGGGCGAAAGTACGCCGCTGAACGCGCTGGTGTCGGGCGAAGTTCCGCTGTGGGACGCCCTCACCCGCCTGGTGACGCAGGATTACAGCAACATCACCCGCGCGAAGTGGGACGGAATGCTGATTTTCACCATGCTGACCCTCCTGCTGACGATTCCGACCCTCTTCCGCCGAGAAAAGCGCCGAAAACTGCCGCTGATGCTGATGCTGCTCTTCCTGCTCTGGACAGGATTGTCCTGCTTCTTCGGCAGTCACGCAGGGGAAATGAATGCTTGGGGCGTGCCGACCGTATTGTGGGGTTCGGGGCGGTATGAGGGCTTCGTGACCATCGCGTGCTACGGGCTGATTTTCCTGTGTCTGCGCCGCATGGACGCGAATGTCCCCGCGCTGCTGACGGTTTGCAGCGCTGCTATAACAGGCTATCTCGTCCTCGTGCTGCTGCAATACGCGGGGTTCAATCCCCTGTCGCTTTTTCCGATGGGCAGGAGCATCCGCACAAACTACGAATTTCAGGGCACCATCGGCAATATCGACCTTGTCAGCGCGTGGATCTGCCTGCTGATGCCGGGGCTGCTGGGCAGCTTCGTCTTGGGGCAAAAACATCATTGGCTGCATCTGCCGGGCGGGCTGTGCGCCATCCTGCTGACGCTGCTGATGGACGTGCAGAGCGGGCTGATTGTGCTGGCGCTAACGCTTCTTGCGCTCATTTGCCTTGCGCTCCGTCAGCCGGAATGTTTGGCGCGCCTGCTGCTGATGCTGGGCTTGACGCTGCTGCTCTTCGCGCTGCGCCAAGCGCTCGTCCTGCCGTGGCTTGACAGCTCGGCGGATATCGAATTCGCGCCGGGGCAGGTCAGCGCCGTCTGCACGCTCCTCGGCGTTGTACTGGTTGCCCTCGCGCCGCTGCTGATGTGCCATTCGCCGCGCCCCCTGCCGCGTAAGAGACTGCTGGCACTCGTGTGCGTCGGGCTGCTCGTGGTGGTAATACTCGTCGTCTATCTCCCCATGCCGGAGGGCGGCGCACTCTGGGAACTGCATGAATTGCTGAACGGCCGCGCGCAGGACGCATTCGGCTCGGAGCGAATCGGTGTATGGCGGATGACGCTGGAAATGACCGCGCAGTCGCCGTGGTTCGGGCTTTCGCCGGATGCTTTCTACGCCGCTTTCCGCGATTATCTTGACGCAACCGGGCAGACGATTCTGCAAAACTTCGATAATCCGCACAATTTCTTCCTGCAAACGATGGTGAATAGCGGGATTCCGGCGGCGCTGCTGCTGATGCTGACGTGCGCCGCGGCGATTGCGGGCGCAATCAGGAAGCGGGAGACACTGCCGCTGGCGATGATGGCGGTTGGGTTCTTGATGCAGGGGATGTTTACGTTTAGTATTTGCTTGACATCGCCAATGTTCTATGCGATTTTGGGACTTTGCGCGGCGAAAAAAGCCGCGGAATAAACCAGTAAGGGAAGTGCGCTCAAGCCGGGCTGCCAAAAACGGGTCAAGGGGCAATGCCCCTTGCAGGGTCAAGGGACAGCGTCCCTTGTGGGGTTTGGGGCAACGCCCCAACTGTTCCGCGGGCGACCAATTCCAAGGAAGCCGCCAACAAAGGCGCAGGCAGCGAAGCGTCCCTGCCCGTAACTTCGCGCGTCCTCAGACGCGCCTCCAAGCTGCTCTTTCCAACACCTGTGCTGTGTCGCGCCAAATGGGCGCGACCCGACACCACGAAAGGAGATACACACACCATGCGCTACGCCAGCAAAGATTACCGCAAAGTCGCCCGTCAGATGCTCCGTCATCACCCGATTTTGCTGCTGCTGACCCTGCTTTGTCAGCTTCCGAGCATGCTGCTGAACATCTTCTGTCTTCCGCAGCCTGACCGTACCGTCAAAGACGTGCTGTCGTATCTTTTTTCGTCCGCAGGGCGTTCGTTTGCCCAATACTGGTACATCATCATCCCCTGCGCGCTGGTGACAGCCGTCACCGTTCCGATGCTGTACAGCGTCGCCCTCGCCGCCGTCAAGGACAGAAAACCCGCCGCAAAGGATTTCACGCTCGGACTGCGCTATGCGCCGCGCGCCATTGGACTGCATCTGCTGCTGGCAGTATACGAGTCGCTTCCCATCATCGGCGCAACCCTGCTCACCTCTCTGCTGGCCAACATCCTCAGCTGGCGCGCCTACTGGCTTCTGCAAATCGTCAGCGTGATTGCCGGCGTTGTCGCGGTTGTCTGGACGGTGCTGATTGCCGTCAGCTGCCATGCCGTCCGCTACCGCTTCGTCCTCGACCCGGACAGCGGCGTCTGGGACACCTTCAAGCACGCCCGCGAGGACATGAACGATTGGCGCTTCGACCTGCTGATGACCATTCTACCGATTGCGCTGTGGCACATTCTCTGTCTGGCGGCGCAGACCGCGCTCGTGCTGTACGCCGGGATGCTCGGGCGCGTCCTCGCGGAAGTGCTGCCCGTGCCGATACTGGCGTATGCCATCATGACTCTGCTGCTCACGCTGGATGATATTGATACGCCGGAAGAAGCAGAAACCGCCGCACCGAAAGAAGCGTAAAGGAGAGATGCCCATGCGTACTGCCAAGGAATACCGCCGAATTGCGTGGAACGCCATCCGCCCACACTGGCGCGCCATGCTGCTGATTTCCCTCGCCGCGGTTCTGCCGCAGCTCATTGAGTTCTTCCTGCAATTGCTCTTCGGGCTGATTCCGCCGATAGACATGCAGTTTTGGTTCAGCGACCCCAGCCGCTTTCTGGCAGCCTACGATGCGTTCATCGTGCAGACGCTCGCGCCGAATCTGCTCTTGAACGTGCTGTTCAACTGTCTGTCCGTACCGCTGACGCTGGGGCTGATTGGCTCGACACAGCGGCTTCTGCGCGGGGAAGATGTGCAGGCGCGCCATTCGCTGACGTATGTTCCTTATTCGCTCCGCGCGATTGGGCTGGAAATCCGTATCGTGCTCTACGCTTTCTGGCCGCTGATGGCTCTCGCGGCCGTCACACTCGTCTTGCTGCTTATCTTCCATTCGCACAGCGTTTACCAGCTTTTTCCGCCTTGCCTCGCTTGCGGCGATTGCTTTCGGGGTCACGCGGCTGTATTCGATGGCAGCGGCGAAATACCTGATGGCGAAGAACCCGACCCTGCGTGTGTCCGACCTCATGGAAACAAGCCGCACTATCATGGCGGACAGGCGGTTGAACCTCTTCCTGCTGGAATTGTCGTTCGCCGGGTGGTGGCTGCCAATGATCCTCGTCTGCGCGGCGGTGCTCTTGCTGGTGGGCTACAACGCCTATGTCGTCTGCGTCCTCCTGCTGCCGGTATTCGTGCGGGCGTACATGGTCACCGCGCGCGCCGCTTTTGTGGATGATTGGATCGGCAACCTCGTTTCCTCGGCGGATGACACTGCATCCATCACCCCAAAGTCCATATAAACCCCAAAGTCCATATAAACCCCAAAGTCCATATAAAAGGAGAAATGCTTATGCACACCTCGAAAGAATATCGCCAAACCGCTTGGTCTGCCATCAAGCCTGTTCTGCCCATAATGCTGCTGATTTTCCTCGTGGCGAGCCTTCCGCAGCTTATCTTCATGTTTATCCAAACTGCCTTCGGGCTAATGCCGCCGATGGATACGGACTTGCTTCTCAGCGACCCGGATGCTTTTGTGGCGGCTTACAGCGCCTTCATGTCGTCGAGCAAGGGGATCACTTATTCGCTGCTGAACCTGCTGTTTACGCTGATGACCATTCCGCTGTCGCTGGGCACTATCGGCGCGGCACAGCGTATTCTCCGCGGCGAGGGCGTGCTGGTGCGCCATTCGCTGGCGTATATTCCCTATACCTTCCGCGCGATTTGGCTGCAGATCTGCACAACGTTCTACGCCTTCTGGCCGATGCTGCTGGCGTATGTGGTGGCGATTCCAGTGCTGCTGACCGTGTCGTCGCCCGATATCATGCTGCTCACCGCCATTCTGTTCTTCATCGCGGTGATTGCGACGCTGGTGTTCGCCATCATACGCCTCTACTCAATGGCGGCATCCGACTATCTGCTGGCACGCAACCCGAACACGAGCGTCCCGGAGATTATGCGCACCAGCCGCACCATCATGAAGGGCAACCGCATGAATTTCTTCCTGCTGGAATTATCTTTCATCGGTTGGAGTCTGCTGATTGCCGTGCTTGATTCGGCCGTGCTGACGATGGCGGGCTACACGCTTGCAAACGTCTGCTCCATGCTGCTGTCGCTGTTCCTCGGCGTGTACATGACCACCGCTAAGGCAGCGTTTATCAACGATTTGACCGCCGCCGCGCCTTCGGATAACGCAAGCGGCAAAATGACGGAATAAAATTTGCATCATGCAAGTCATTTTCCCCGGCATCGCGAGGTGTCGGGGATATTTTTTTGCATTTTGCAGGAAAACCGCAATTTTATGCATTTTTATCGTTTTCCCTATTGCATTTTCGATGTAAACAGGATATAATTAACTTGTTGTGAGCATTCATGCACCATCCGCCGTATCCATTTCAATGAGGAAACGGATGAAAAAAAGCTGCGGATTGCATTTCATATTACTTGTTATTGCAGGAGGTAATCCTTATGGCGCTTACGATTTCTCACCGTTGTCAGAATATCGCTCCCTCCCCGACGCTGGCGATTGACGCGCGGGCGAAGGAAATGAAGGCCGCGGGCGTGGACGTCATCGGCTTCGGCGCGGGCGAACCCGACTTTCCGACCCCCGCATACATCTGCGACGCCGCGAAAGAGGCGCTGGACAAGGGCATGACCCGCTATACCCCCGCTGCCGGCACGGTTGCGCTGCGTCAGGCGATTTGCGACAAGCTGGAGCGTGACAACCATCTGCATTATACGCCGTCGGACATTATCGTTTCCTCCGGCGCGAAGCACAGCCTGTACACCATCTTCCAGTGCATCCTCGACCCCGGCGACGAAGTGCTGATTCCCACGCCCTGCTGGGTGTCGTATCCCGAAATGGTGCGCATGGCGGGCGGCGTGCCGGTGTTCATCCCGTCGGATGAGGGCAATAACTTCATCCCCACCAGCCACGATATCGCCGCGCGCGTCACCCGCCGTACCAAGGCGATTATCCTCACCAGTCCGTCGAACCCGAACGGCTCCGTCTGGTCACGGGAGCAGCTGCAATTCGTTGCTGACCTCGCCGTCAGCCACCCGTTCTACGTCGTCAGCGACGAAATCTACGAAAAGCTGATTTACGACGGGCAGAAGCACGTTTCTATCGCCGAGCTGGGCGAAGCCATCAAGAACCAGACGTTCGTGGTCAACGGCATGTCCAAGGCATATGCCATGACCGGCTGGCGCATCGGCTACGTCGCGGGTCCGCGCAACGAGATTTGCGCCATGACGAGTTTCCAGTCCCACGCGACATCCAACGCGAACTCCATCGCGCAGTATGCCGCCATGAAGGCGCTGCAGGGCGACCCGCAGTGCGTGACGGACATGGTGGCGCAGTTTGAGGCGCGCCGCAACGCAATGGTGGAGAAAATCAACAGTATTCCGGGCTTAAGCTGCATGAAGCCGCAGGGGGCGTTCTACATCATGCTGAACATCACAGGCGTGATGGGCAAGACGTACAACGGGCGCGTTATTGACAGCAGTCAGACATTCGCGGAGCTGCTGCTGGCGGACAAGCACGTCGCCGTCGTGCCGGGCAACGCCTTTGAGGCAGAGGGCTTCTGCCGTTTGAGCTACGCTGTGGCAATGGAAAGCTGCATGGAGGGTCTGCGCCGCATCGAGGAGTTTGTCAGCGAATTGAAATAATCCATGCCGCAACGACGCGACAGTAAACCGAAAGGCAATACGTTCGCGTACTGCCTTTCTTTGCTATTACCTATTGTATTTATGAAGAAGGAGGCGCATTTCCATGCTCGAATTTGACAAGAAATCAAACCTGCTGATGACCAACCGCTATCAGTACAGCCTGCAAGATGTCGCAGAGCCGAACCTTTATCGCGAACTGTACGACTATGAATCCATCCCGAAGGTTGCATTCAACATGCGCCATGTGCCGGAAAACATGCCGGACGAAATCTGGATGACCGATACCACCTTCCGTGACGGTCAGCAGTCTGTCAGCCCGTTCACGGTCGAGCAGATTGTCCACCTGTATTCGCTGATGCACCGTTTGGGCGGCCCGAAGGGACTGATTCGCCAGTCCGAATTCTTTCTGTACACCGATAAGGACAAGAAAGCGCTCCATGCCTGCCAGGATCTCGGCTACGATTTCCCCGAAATCACGACGTGGATTCGCGCCAACGAGAAGGACTTCGAGCTGGTCAAGCAGGCAGGCGTGAAGGAGACAGGCATCCTCGTCTCCTGCTCGGACTACCACATCTTCAAGAAGATGCACCTGACGCGCAAACAGGCGATAGACAAGTATCTGGGCATCGTCAAGGCAGCACTTGACCGCGGCATCCGCCCGCGCTGCCACTTCGAGGACATCACCCGTGCTGATTTCTACGGCTTCGTCCTTCCCTTCGCCGAAGAATTGATGTACCTGTCCGAGGAATCCGGGCTGCCGATTAAGATTCGCGCCTGCGACACGATGGGCTACGGCGTGCATTACTATGGTGCTGCCCTGCCGCGCTCCGTCCCCGGCATCATCTACGGTCTGCACCACTACGCGCGCGTGCCGTCGGAACAGCTGGAATGGCACGGCCACAACGACTTCTACAAGGTCGTCAGCAACGCGGGTACGGCGTGGATGTACGGCTGCTCGTCGGTCAACTGCTCGCTGCTGGGCATCGGCGAACGCACGGGCAACTGCCCGCTGGAAGCCATGGCGATTGAGTACGCCTCCCTGCGCGGCACGCTCGACGGCATGGACTTGACCGCCGTGACCGAAATCGCCGAGTACATGGAGCGCGAAATCGGCATCGAAATCAGCCCGCGTCAGCCGTTTGTCGGCCGCCACTTCAACGTCACCCGCGCGGGCATCCATGCCGACGGTCTGCTGAAGGACGAAGAAATCTACAACATTTTCGACACGGCAAAGATTCTGAACCGCCCGGCGCTTGTCGCGGTGGATGCAACCTCCGGCACGGCAGGCGTGGCGCACTGGCTGAACAGCTACTTCCGCCTGAAGGGCGACGAGGTCATTCCGAAGACCGACCCGCTGGTCACGACGCTGCGCGACTTGGTCGCCGAACTGTACGCGCAGGGCCGCAACACGGTCATGGGCGACGAAGAATTGGAGATTATGGTGCGCACGATTGACACGGAACGGTATGAGCATCTGCTGTTCCATAAGAGCCACTGAAAAAAATGGAGCCGGACAAGTGATGTCCGACTCCATTTTTTGTGCTTTTTTATATAGTCACTTTTCTTATGTTTCCTGCGTTTGGCGTGCAATGTCGTCGCGAATGAGTTGTTTTAAGTAGCCTTGCACATTCGTAATGCCTGCAAGATACTCAAATATATCCGCATCGGTATGCTTGTTTAACTTCATACCTATGCGTTTCGTGTTTTGCTTATCCCATTGCAAATCATACTTGCGCTTGTCAAACGTTTCATTGGTTTCAGCAGTGTTTTTGCTCTTCATATGTAGACGCTCCTTTTATTCAAGTAACGAAGGAGTTTTTAGCTGTCCGCTTAGCATTGTCCCTTCAGTATCAGCCTCTCCATCAGCCTCAACCCCATCTCCGTCCGGAAAATCTTCTCCCGTCCGCACTGAATCGTGTCTGCCTTCATCCCCTCTTCAATCATATTGACGAGGAAGTCCGCTTCCAGCAGAATCCGCCAGTCCAGCCCATCCACGCCGTCAAGCGTGTGGTGGTGCGCAATCAGGAAGCATACCCGTTCCGTCACATCCGGCGCGAAACCGAGCGAATCCAGCATCTTCTGGGCTTCGGGCGGGCCGAGGCGCTCTTGCAGCTTGCCGCCGCACTGCCCGTACAGGCGCTCTGCTTCGCGGATGCCAATGTCGTGCGTCAGAGCAGCTGCTTCCAGCAGAAACAGAGCGTCCGCGTCCAGCTGCTCCGCAAGCCCGATTTGCCGCGCATAGGCGTGCACCTTCACGAAGTGGTTGATGCGCGCCGGGTCACCCGCGTAATAGTCGGTCATGGCGGAAAAGAGGTCGAAGAGCTGCTGCGTCTGCTGCGCGGAAAATACGGCGATGCTCATGCGTTTTCCTCCAAGGACTTGCGCCCCTCGTCAATCGCCGCCTGCACCATGTCCGGAGCGGGCGCACCCGGAATCCGCCGCTTCTCGACGCAGGAGAGCATCGACAGGTCGTCAAACACATCCGCCTCAAACGCCGGATGGAACTGTTTGAGTTCCTCCAGCGGCAAATCCAGCAGCGCCTTATTCTCGTTCAGGCAGTGCGCCACCAGCCGCCCAACGACCGCGTGCGCATCCCGGAACGGCACGCCGCGCTTGACCAGATAATCCGCACAGTCCGTCGCGTTCGTGAAGCCGCCGGACGCGCCCTTCTCCATCACGTCCTTGCGGAAGGTGACGGTACGCAGCATGGCGGTGAACACGGTCAGCCCCTTCACCAGCGTGTCGCGCGCGTCAAAAAACGCTTCCTTATCCTCCTGCATATCCTTGTTGTACGCCAGCGGCAGCCCTTTCATCGTCGTCAACAGCCCCATTAAATCGCCATAGACGCGCCCGGTCTTGCCGCGAATCAGCTCCGCAACGTCGGGGTTCTTCTTCTGCGGCATGATGGACGACCCGGTCGCAAAGGCGTCATCCATCTCAACGAAGCGGAACTCGTTCGTGTTCCACAAAATCAGCTCCTCGCAGAAGCGCGAGAGGTGCATCATGCAGATTGACGCCGCCGAGAGGTACTCTAATAGGAAGTCGCGATCGGACACGCCATCGAGGCTGTTCATGCTGATGCGGGAAAATCCCAGCAGTTCCGCCACACGCTCACGATTGAGCGGATAGGTCGTGCCCGCCAGCGCACCGCTGCCCAGCGGCATCACATCCGCCGCGTTATAGGCGTGGGCGAAGCGGTCGAGGTCGCGCCGGAACATCTGGAAATACGCCATCATGTGGTGCGCCAAGGTGATGGGCTGCGCCTTCTGCAGGTGGGTGTAGCCGGGCATGATGGTGTGCAGGTTGTCCTGCGCAATGTCCAGCAGGACGCTGAGCAGCTCGCGGAGCATCTCTTGCGTCTCCTGACAGGCAAGTTTGGCGTACATGCGGCAGTCCAGCGCCACCTGATCGTTGCGGCTGCGCCCGGTGTGCAGGCGCTTGCCCGCTTCGCCGATGCGTTCAGTCAGCAGCGCTTCCACGTTCATGTGGATGTCCTCCGCGTCCACCATCCAGTGGACTTTGCCCGCCTTGACATCCGCCAAAATGCCGCGCAGGCCTTCGACAATCTTGTCCGCGTCCGCCTGCGGGATAATGCCCTGTTCGCCCAGCATCGTCGCGTGGGCAATCGAGCCGGTAATATCCTGCTCCGCCAGCCGCTGATCAAAAGAAATGCTGGAATGGAAATCATCCACCAGCCCGTCGGTTGCCTTGCTGAAGCGTCCTCCCCAGAGTTTCATTGCGTTCCTCCTGATGCGCGGGCAAGTCAACCGTCCGCGCGAAAAATTTCGGTTCAAAAGTATTGTACCGTGTTTCCCGGCGTGTGTAAAGTCCCACGCGTGTATTTTCTGCGCACTTATAGCAACTTTGAATGCTGTTTCACTGACATTTTCGTAGTTTTCGACAATTTTCGTTAGGAATCCATTTCCTTTTCCATTGACTTTTTGGTACGAAAACGTTATAATAATAGCAATAGTGCGTAATGTCTGCTGGAAACACGCACAAAATTCTCGCAAAACAAAGGAGGAGTTTTCCCATGAAGCGTCTTTCCCGTCTGACCGCGCTGCTGCTCACGCTTGCCATGCTGCTGAGTCTGGTCAGCATTGCGCACGCGGAAGAAAAGCAGTCCGCCACCGCGTGGCTGCTGTACTTTGCGTCGAACCATGAAACCGATTCCTCGAAATTCCCGTGGTGGCCGCAGCATAAGTCCGCCGACCAGCCCTCGTCCGAAACGGGCGTGGAAGCCACGAACGCCGAAGTCACCGGTCCCGGCATGTACACGGTCGGACTCAAGTTCAACTGGCAGAAAGCGGAGGGCGCGATTCAGTTCAACCTCGTGCTGGACAACGCGGAGAGCCTCTTCCCCGGCTACTATGTGAAGATTACAGACATCCGCGTCAACGGCAAGTCCATCGACCACAAGCCGAACCTCTACGGCACCTTCCACGACGACCCGAACGCAGGCTTTGCGCCGATTTACAACAACTACTGGGACAAGAATTTCTCCCCGGATTCCACCGGTCCGGACGGTCTGCGCGCCTTTGACAGCGAGGACGAAGCCACCTACGAAATCATCAACCCCGACGACATCGTTGCGGGCGACACGATTGAGGTGGATTTCATCGTTGCGGCGAACGCGGGCGAAATGCCGGAAGACATCGGCGAAAAGCCCGGTAAGCTGACCTCTCTGGTTGCGCCGCCGCCGGTGCTGGAGGACGGCGCGGAAGCGTGGCTGTTCTATCAGTCCGGCAGCTGGTGGCCTGCCAACACGAAGCCCGAAGGCGACAGCGCAGGCCATGCCAACAGCACAACGGCAAAAATTACCGGCGATGGGTATTACACCGCCAGCCTGTCCTTTGACCGCGACGGCTGGTCGTCTCCTGTGAACGGCGCGAAGAAGCTGCTGCTGGTCGTCTCTGACGGCACGAAGAAGCTTCCGAACAGCTACCTCAAGATTACCGACATCCGCGTCAACGGCAAGTCCATTAACTTCACCGACGTCGGCTTCGGTGCGCACTATGGCGACCAGTACATCCAGGCGACGGACGATTACTCTATCATTTATGACGACTGGATGGTGGAAAACAACTCCACGCCGTGGAATCACAAGGACTGGAACGGCAATGTGTCCGACAATGTTTCCGCCATCAATCCCGACGACATCAAGAACGGCATGACCATCGACGTAGATTTCTTCATCACCAGCACCGCCGGCAAGGAGCCCGCGAAGGACACCAGCAGCGACCCCGTCTGGTTCCCGAACAACACGGCTTCTCTGGCGGGTCTGACGCTGAAGGATCTGGGCATTGCCGACGACTGGCACGCCATCGTTCCCGTTGACCTGAGCAAGACCGGCTGGCAGACTTTCCCGCTGCTGGCGGCGAACTTCAAGCAGGTTGGCACGGCGTATGTCGCGGTGAACAACGGCTCTGTGACCGTCACCTGCGAGTACAACGGCTTCTATGTGTTTGAAAAGAGCCAGTGCATCAAGTGGTTCACGAGCCTCGACCAGATTTCCAAGGCGGAACTGGTGGATATCTCGAACGGTCTTGACTGCGGCAGCGTTGTGAGCATCGCGGATGATCTGGGCGGCGCGTCGATGGCGTACCTGTCCATCAACAACAAGATCACTTGGCGCAATCCGGTCGATGATTTCGGCAACAGCTTGCCGGACTACTGGAAGAACCTGCCCCAGTGGAAGGAATACCGCGCGAATCTGATGGAAATGATTAACGCGGCGAACGCGGAATAATTCTGCTTCCCCTGCCCCTTCTGGTGAAAGTCAGAAGGGGCTTTTCGTTTGTCTGCGGATTGGCTGGCGGGAGAGCATACGAATCCTTCTGCACCAAAAAGACCGTCAACTTTTCGCACATTGCGACCAGTCAACGGTCTAATGTCCAGTACAGCAACCTAAAATTTACAGATTGAAAGTTTTCTTAATCAATCTTGCAACTTCATCAGGTTCTATATCAGAATTATCAATCCTCAGGTAGTTATCAAAAGGAATCTCGCCTTCATAACTAACACACCGATGGTTTTTGTCGTCATTGATTAAGCGCTGATTGGAAGCCTCGATATCTCTTTTGGACGCTTTATTTTTTAGTCTGTTTTCAGAAATATTCCTTTTCAGTCTTATCTCCTGCGGCGCAATCAGTTCAACATAATAGAAGTCAGTCCCGTATGGTTCAAAGATGCCTTTGACATGCTCCAGATACGCCCATTCTGATGGCAGATTGAAATCCATCATCATTGTAAAAATCATCCCATCATTATCGGAAGCTGCATAGTTCTTGAAAATAACGTCGCGGATTTCTGCGATTGTCTTGCCCTCGTATCGACCGAAAATCTCTATCACTGGTTCGATGGTCATGTGATTGTGAAAGAGCCTTAAATCCGTTATTTTCATCAGTTCCTGAC
>ENA-UOJG01000442-UOJG01000442.1-human-gut-metagenome-genome-assembly--contig:-C47-NODE-442-length-59011-cov-65.738703_pt1 | contig 59011 bp, 58 predicted proteins | sample MGYA00242340_ERZ723887 | MGnify/ENA metagenome assembly ERZ723887 | reverse complement strand
GTAATAAAACAAGGTTGTAAAACTTCCGACAGAGTAATAAAAGAAATAAAGTAATAAATATTTAAAGCAAAACCGCATGAATAAGTTTTAAATCATTAACCTATTGTTTTCACCCCGAAAACGGGCCACTTTTGAAACAAAAACGGCCGCTTTTTTGAATGAAAACCAATGAGTTTTGAGCAACATCCGCACCACATACTCCAACGCAAGCAATAAACGGCAAGGAAAGAAATGAGAAACTTAACATGAAAACGGCAGCAAGAGCACAAAAATAACATGAAAACATATTGAGATGACGCAGAGACACGTAGGCATACTGCACAGCAATCCCCCAAAAAACAAAAATACATACTATAGGAAAAAGACAAAAGGCAGAAAGCCTAGGGCATTTATGAAAAGGATATAAAAAAGAAAAAGGCCGGACAAACGGCGCCTGCCATATGTCCGACCTTATGATTATATTATCTAAGTTCTAATGTTCTGATTATTCAGCACTCTCGGGAGCCTTGTCGATAAGGTCCATGAACTGGTCGAGTTTCGGAGTGATGATAATCTGAGTGCGGCGGTTGCGCTGCTTGCCAACCTCAGTATCGTTAGATGTAACAGGGTTGAACTCGCCACGTCCACCGGCAGTAAGACGCTTCGGCTCTACGCCATACTGATTGATAAGAGCCTGAACAACGCTTGATGCACGGAGACAAGACAAATCCCAGTTGTTGCGAATGTTCTTCATCGCAGCTGAAGATGTGTTTACAGGCACGTTGTCGGTGTTACCCTCGATGAGCACATCATAGTCCTTATAGTCCTTGATAATCTTTGCAATCTTGCTCAAAGTCTCGGCTGCACGGTCGTTGATCTCGTAGCTTCCGCTCTTGTAGAGCATGTTGTCGGCAAGAGAGATGTAAACAACACCCTTGAGCACCTGAACGTCAACCTCTTTCAGCTCTTCCTTGCTGAGCGAGCGTGTAAGGTTATTTGTGAGGATAAGGTTAAGAGAGTCGCTCTTGCTCTTAACCTCAACGAGGTGACGGATGTACTGGTTTGACTCGTTGATCTGGTCAACCAGCTTAGAGATGTTCACAGTTGTCTGGTTGCTTGCAGTAAGGCTCTTGTCGAGCGAGCTCTGCAGTGCCTCATATGCGCTCTTAGTCTGAGCAAGCTGCTCCTCAAGACTTGTAACGCGCACCTTGCTTGCAGCAAGTTCAGAGTTAGCGTCAGAGAGTTTGCCTTGTGTTTCCTGATATTTATTTGTCAGTTCCTTGTTCTCAAGCTGGCAGTTTTCCAAGTCCTTTTTACTTACGCAGCTGCTCACCATGAAGCATCCTGCAACCAATGATACAATCAATAAATTCTTCTTCATCATAAATTTTCGTTTATTTTTAGGTTATAATTTGTTGCAAATTTACGTATAAGACGGATAAGTTGCGCTAAAGTTGAACGTCATTAGCATTATTTAACGCCAATAAGCGTGTAAAGTAAACAACCGTTAAACCGAAACAGGCATAAGGCACATATAAATTCAATACACTCCACAGCCTTTTTACATGCCATGAGGTGCATTGAAAATCAGTTATTTAATCTTTTCCGGCAAGCCTGCAGCTGCTGACTTTCAGCAATACTGAAACTGGTTGACAAGCGGACATTTGGCTATCGTCGTAGACAGCCGGATAACCCATGTTCCGTATATCTGCCTAATATTCTGAGGCAAAAGATTAGCATCTCTCAAACCGGCGAGCAGGAGCCTTAATGGCTTGCCCGGATTTGGAAGAGAATCGTCTAACAAACCGGCACGGGCCAACTCACGGTTGGCTTCCATGTCGTTAATTTCATTCTTGCCTGCAAGCGACATATACTCGTCGAGACAAGTCTGAATAGCTGAGAAATTTTTAAAATCTATCATGATAACAAACTATAAATTGAGACTTTACAAATATAGTTCTTTATTTTCAGAAACAAAAATACGAGACATTAAAAAAGCGTTACAATTTCATTTTTTAATTATTTTCAAGATAAAAATTACTTTTATTAACTAAATGGATAATATTTTATACTTTTTGTAATATATATTATTGAAAACAAAAACAATTTGTCATCAGGAAAGAAACAAAAAGAACATGAAGAATATATGGGAATGAAATCAGTTTCAATGTGAAACCCGAAGGAAACTGTCGGCATCAACAAGATAAAAGGAATAAAATAAAACAAAGCAAAATCAGCAGGCAAAATATGTTCTAAATGTTATATAAGCATATCGGTGTATTCTGCCGTCTTCTTGTTTTCTATTGTAATATTGTTTGTCTTTCCATTAACAGCCCTCTATGGCCAAGAAAATAAAAGCAGAAACACAATCAACATAAAACTACAGCCTGCTGAATACAGATTACGGCTGGAGTTAAATGAATCATGACGTCATGGCATGGCTACCGGAAAGGCACAAGCCATGACGTCATGATTCAGAAGTCAAGTTCACGTGTAAGTATGCTCTCAAGCTGTTCGGCCGACAAGCGCAGGTGGAACTGTCCCTTTATGGCCACCGAAATGCGCCCGGTCTCTTCTGACACGACAATGGCTATGGCATCGCTGTCCTGCGATATGCCCATTGCAGCACGGTGGCGCAGTCCGAGTTCCTTCGGGATATCTATGCTGTGGCTCACGGGAAGGATACATCCCGCAGCCCTGATACGCTTCTTTGATATGACCATCGCACCATCGTGCAGAGGCGAATTCTTGAAGAAGATGTTCTCTATAAGTCGCTGGTTTATGTTTGCGTCGATGATGTCGCCGGTTTCAACGATATCGTCGAGCGACGATATGCGCTCGATGACAATGAGCGCTCCGATGCGCGCCTTGCCCATGTTCATGCAAGCCATCACGACAGGCATTATCGACTCCATGTCCACCTTGTCCTTATTGTCGCCCGAGACAAAGAGCCTTATTATTCCGTTCACGCGGCGGTGTGCACCAAGATTATACAAGAACTTGCGTATTTCTTCCTGAAACAATATTATTATGGCAATGACACCCACGCTTACCAGCTTGTCCATAATGCTTCCGAGCAGGCGCATCTCAAGAATCTGACTCACAAACAGCCAGACAACGATGAACACCATGATGCCGATAAACACGTTGAGCGAGCGCGACTCCTTCATCAGTCTGTAAATATAATACAGCATCAGGGCTACGCAAAATATATCGACAAAATCTTTTATGCCAAATTCAAACATACTTAAATACTTCTTTTACAATAGTAACAGCCTCAACACACGGCTTTACGTCGTGTACTCTCAGAATTGACGCACCCGAATTGATCATGGCAATGGTGTTGACAACCGATGTGCCGTTGAGCGAATGATCGGCATCAGTGCCGAGCAGGCGCGCAATCATCGACTTGCGCGACACGCCGACAAGCAGCGGAAGATTAAACTCGCGCAACTTTCTCAAAGAGGCAAGCAGTTCATAGTTCTGCTCAAGCGTCTTGCCAAAGCCGAAGCCAGGGTCGAGAATCACGTCCTTAACACCAAGAGAATGGAGCGTCTGCACTTCATGAGCAAAGGCCTTCATCATGCTCATTATGTCGGGCTTGACCGACATGAGTATGTAAGGCACGCCAAGACGGGCCACCATCCTGAACATCTCTGGACACTCACATCCGCCTTCGCCGACCTCATCTCCTGCTGTATAAGCCTCGCTTCCGCCGAAAGCGCCGTTGACGTTGCCTTCAGATACATCATTTATTATGCCAGCCCCAAACTCTTCAACGGCCATACGGGCCACTTCGGGTCTGAATGTGTCGACAGAAACGGGGGCATCGGGCTGCACGCTTCTTACGGCTTTCAATGCCATGCGCATGCGTTCCATTTCTTCTTCCTCAGTAACATGAGCCGCACCAGGGCGCGTAGAGAAAGCCCCTACGTCGATAATCTTGCCGCCTTCGGACATTATCTGGTCGGCCCTTGCAGCAATCTCAGCCTCAGTCTGCTTGCGGCTGCCGGCGTAAAAAGAATCGGGAGTGGCATTGAGAATGCCCATAACACAAGGCTCTGACAAATCAATCAGTTGCCCGTTAACGTTCAATATATATGGAATAAAGCTTTTCACAATATAAATTAAAGAATAAAATTAATCTCAACAGATGGCAAAAATACTCATAAATATTGAGACTCTTTATATTTTTGACGTTTTTTATAAAGAATAAAAACAAGTCGGAAAATATATTTATATCCAAGCCGCCTGATTTGGGCTTAAACCTCAATGAGCCGACGGAACAGCCTTACACTTGCCGCTGAACTCAATTATGTCAAGACGTATTATGCCTACACGATGAAACGATTTTTCAGCGGCCTTAATTCCGGCTTCTTTATATTTAGGCGCCAACTTCTCTATCAGCAGTTGCAGTGCATGCCTCTTTTCTTCATCATCAAGCGCCGTTACAGCGTGACATTTCATCACCACACTTTCATATTCGGTAGTGAAGCGAGACGGCAACAGATTAGTATGGCCAACTATACAGAACGACACATCATGATTGTGCGCCAAGGCCCTGAGTTTCTTTCCTTCTGGTGCACAATGTATATACAGGCTGTGAGCACCGTCCCAAACATAATTCAGCGGCAGGCCATAGGCTTCACCATCAGCAGCGACCATTGACAACACTCCATACTCACAGTCTCTAATAAGCTGCAAGGCACGCTCCTCGTTGAGCAGACGGTCCTGACGGCGCACAGTTTCGTTTACGTATTTCATATTATTAAAAGAGTTTCAGATTAGCAATTATAACAATATATCTTTTGTTTCATTAATAATTCTTTCTGTACCAACAGAATCACAAAGGTAAGAAAATATGTGCAGAACATATTATTATTTGGCCGCAAAATTGTCATGGTACGATTTTTTGATGTACTTTTGCACCCAATAAAACTATCACACATGGACATATCAGAATTATACAGAATCTTCACCGAGCATCCGCAGGTTACCACAGACAGCCGCAACTGCCCAAAAGGTTCTATTTTCTTTGCGCTGAAAGGCGAATCGTTCAACGGCAACGCCTTTGCAGCCAAGGCTCTCGAACAGGGCTGTTCGTATGCCGTTATCGACGAAAAAGAGTTTGCCGTTGAAGGCGACAGCAGGTATATTCTTACTGACGACTGTCTGACCACGCTGCAGCAGCTGGCCAACTACCACCGCCGCAAACTAGGAACTAAAATCATTGGAATAACCGGCACCAACGGCAAGACCACGACAAAGGAACTCGTGGCAACCGTATTGGCCGAAAAATATAACGTGCTCTACACTCAGGGCAACTTCAACAACCACATCGGCGTGCCTAAGACGCTGCTGCGCCTGACGGCCGAAAACGATATTGCCGTGATAGAGATGGGAGCCAACCATCCGGGTGAGATTAAGACTTTGGTCAACATTGTCGAGCCTGACTACGGCATAATAACCAACGTGGGCAAGGCTCACCTTAAAGGTTTCGGCTCGTTTGAAGGTGTGATACGCACCAAGGGAGAACTCTACGACTATCTGCGCGAGCACAACGGCAAAGTGTTTATACACAACGACAACGAACATCTGCTGAAGATTTCAAGCGGACTGAACCTTATAAAATACGGCACCATGGACAGCGATGAACTTAGCGTATGCGGAGAGTTTCTGTCATGCGACCCGTTCCTCAACTTCAGATGGCGCCATGGCAAAGCCCAGTGGAACGAGGTAAGGACACACTTGATTGGCAGCTACAACATCTACAACATGCTCGCTGCGGCATGTATAGGTCTTTATTTTGATGTTACCGAAGAGCAGATATGCCATGCACTTGCCAACTACGTGCCTACCAACAACCGCTCGGAACTGGATGTTACGGCAAGCAACAAACTGATTATCGACGCATACAACGCCAACCCGACAAGCATGGAGGCCGCACTGAAGAACTTCAAAGAGATTAAGGCCGACCATAAGATGGCCATAATAGGCGCAATGAAGGAACTTGGCGAAGTGAGCGACGAGGAACATCAAAAGGTTGTAGACATGCTGAAAGCCTTAGATATCGAGCAGGTGTGGCTCGTTGGCGATGAGTTTAAATCTACAGACTGTACATTCCGCAAGTTCAACAACGTTGAAGAGGTTAAGCAAGCCATTGACGAGAACAAGCCAGAAGGTTTCTGCATACTCATCAAAGGCAGCAACTCTACAAAACTTTACGAACTGAAAACGAAACTCTAAGAAGTGAAAAGATAAAAGTGAAAAGTGAAGAATCCATTAGCCATTGTATTAAAGCAAGATAGCTAATGGATTTTTCACTTTTATCTTTTCACTTTTAACCCAAATCTGGCATTAGTATTCGGCCGGGATTTTTGCTTTATATTGAGCGGATTTTCGTTAGATTTTTCGCAGGCATAGCGGGCTATGTCAAGAAAAAGCGAACAAAAAGACGCCAATAGAAACAAAAATACGGACTGAAAGCATGAATGCACGAAATAGATAAAGCTATATGCGGTCTAATGACTGATTTGGGTTTAACTTAATTCAACATCAGGTTCATTTCCGCCCCTACGCCATCAAACAGAAATTCTGCCAGGCCATTTATTGTCAGCTTCAAGGCATCGGCGTAAGGCTCATCCGTTTGGCGCACCTTTCCGTTCTTTATTACATAGTAGGCATTATTCATCGGAATGTCAGCATCGCCTTCAACCCTCAGCACCATATATTTGTCAGGATTCAGTTCGGCATACAATTCCAGAGCCTTCTTGGCGTTTATCACGCGCAACATGGCCTGAATGTTCTTGGCCTGCGGACGATATTCATCACCTGCCAGGCGTATGTCTTCGCGTATAACCTCATAGCCATCTTCATCATGCAGAAGCACACAACGCTTTGCGCGCTGAATGCGGTCGAACTCTTCAAACGGCGTAGCCATGGCATCTGCCGGCGGAGGCGTGCATGTCATCACGCGGGCATATCCGCACTTCTCATACCATTCATATAACCATTCTTCGGCAGGAATAAGAGAAGCAAACACTATTTCCCTGTAATATACACGGAAATGGGCCTGCCGCATCAGGTTGTTGCCTATGTCCTGACGGCGATATTCCGGCCGTGTGCTCACTCCGCTTACATATACGGTCTTCACCTCGTGTCCGTCATAAAGCATGGTGTAAGGCAATGTCTGCAGCGCAGCCACCACCTTTCTGTCTATCTGGCAGCACACGTTATACTCGCTGCGGTAGACACGCGAGAAGTAAAGGTCGATAAACTTGTCGGGATCGTTGAACACCTGTTTCCATATCTCGCGCGTTTCTTCCTTTATGCGGCCCTGATCTTCAAATGCCGCCAGCGGATGTTTCTCCATTATCACGTTCTTCTCAAGCAGAATGTCGGGCTTATACGACAGTTTGGCGCGCCGCAGTCCTTCGTCGCCCATATCTTCCTCACGGTTGATGTAATAATACTGCTCGGGCAGATGCTTCACAAACTCCTGGTTTATTATCGTGAATGCTCCTTCATAGTTTACGTCGGCCTTCTCAACACACACGTCAAACGTACACTGGTTTATCGGGCAGCCGAAGGTGAAGGCCACAAGCTTGTCGCCTACAAATATTGTTCCGCCAACAAGTCCCAGCCTATCCCATCTGTTAAACGCACGCGTCATTGAGCGCAGTTCCTCTGAAAGGTCTTCATCGGGCACATCTCCGTTGTCATCTTTCGATGTGCGGCGCCACTGCCGTTCCAGTTCGAGGCATTGCGGAATAAGTTCTGGTGTAAGCTCGCGATATCTGTAGTCAGGATAAAGGTTCTTAAACTTGTTTATGTGGTTGCGCTTGCTCTGCAGTTTCTTTCCCGAAAGATTTATCAGCTTGTCGCGAGTGTAGATATAGTCGCTGAAGTCGCGGTCGGGCTTTATGTCGAACGTGTCGGGGAAATGCTCCTCAATGATGTCGCGCATATAGTTGCATACGCCAAGCATCAGGAACGGATGCCCCATGGCTATCGAGTCGTCGCGTATGGCACGTATCACGCTAACCGAACATTCGTCACACGGCTCCACCTTAAACGTACCGTCTTCTTGCCGCTTCGGCCGCGGCACAGGCATCATGTAAGCCAGATGATGTCCCATGTAGAAACGGAACACAAGATAGTCGTCCACTATCGCAAACTGTGTGTTGTAAAGAAAGCGCCAGCTTATCAGGTTCGAGAACGACAGGTCGCAGTTTTGTCTTTCGCCCCAAAGCGTAAAACTCTGTATCAGTTCCTTGTCGTCTTCTGTTATATCCTTAAACTTTATCATAAAAATTGTCTGTGTTTCAATTGGCAAATTTATAAAAAATAGATGTAAACAACATCAATGCACCGATAAAAAATTCAGGCGCACAAACTGCCCTGGGCTGCCAAGGCAGGAGATAAATGTCTGACTGTCATAAGATATACTTCACGATATGCTTCCGTTTTATTAACAAAGTTGACAGACATCGGCCTGCTTAAATCTGCATGACCAATGCCCGTCAACGTTATAAAACCCAAATCATCATCAGACCGCATATAGCTTTGTCTATTTTATGTATTTCTGCTTCCATCCGTCTTTTTGTTTCTTTTGGCGCAAGGTGCTAAGCGCAAACGAAGTTCAGCGCCAGCTAATTGTTAATTATGAATTATAAAAGTGCCTGCGAAAAATCAAACGAAAGTCTGTTCAATACAAGGCAGAAATACAGGCAGAATCATAACTCCAGATTTGGGTTAACACAATGAAAGTAAGCTTCTTAATGTTTATGGCAGCTTCACTCTACTGCATTATGGCATCTCTACTTCGCTGCCCTCGCCTACCGTATATTGTGAGAACTGCTTGGTCTTTGCCTCGCGTGTCAGCACTGATGAGCGGAACACTCCTGTTGAGCGTGCTCTCAGGCGTACGCTGTCGATGTTGGCTGAGGCGGTGAACTCTTCGGGACTGTTGGCCGGCAATGTTTTCAGACCTGCCGAGAATATGGCCAAGTCGTCTAGCTTAACGTTCTTGCCGTCCATCACAAGTTCCTTGATACATGCTATCATGTCTTTCAGCACTCCGTGGATAACACCGGCTGAGAACGGAGAACTGTGTGATGACATATGAGACGCCAGCTTCTCTGTATCGTAAGTTTCCTCGCACACCGCACGTGCATACCATTTACCGTTTGTGTTACTGTTTGAATTGCGGTTCTGATAAAGTTTATACCTAATCATGTTTCTTTCCTTTCTTTTTGGTTGTTATACATTATTTGTTTATTATCTCTCATGCCTTCCAGAACTGCCGCTACGTTCATTTCCGCCTGCCGGCTGTGGCTTTAATGTCCGTGCTGCCTTGTTCCTTTCGACATTGCAAAGATATAACAACCAATTTCGCGTTTGCAGATTGCTGCAGGTTACGAAAGGTTTGAGAGGATTGTTGATTGTAAAGGATAAGAACAATTAAAGATAAAGGATGATTTTTATTGATTTTATCAATCATCAAACCCGTTGAAAGCCTACAACAGATGAAGTTAATGAAATGATAACAGAAGTGGTCAATTACCATTTTATGCCGTTTTTCCAACATTAAAATGTATAATTAAGTTCTTAACAATACTACATTAAGGCACTTCCATGATGTTTTTATCTAATCACAACAATAATGATTTTCTATTTAGAATTTTTTATTTTTAATATAGATATTAAGTAAAACAATTATTTGTAATAATCTCAAAAATACTGCCCATCATAAGAAAATCCACAATCTTTACACTTTTTGTGTATGTTGCCATGTTCATCCATCACATCTATTATTTCTCCTCCACATTTAAAACAGAAATATTCACCTCTATTATTATGCCCATGTCCTTTTTTTTCTTGAATTCTAAGAGGAACTGGTCTTTTAGCTAATATATATCGCTGAGCCAGCCGTTCATACTGTTCATCATCACAACAAGCGAGACAAGTTGGACAAATATACCATCCGTTAGGACATCGTTTGGTGTCCCGTGAATCAATTAAACCTTTCTTACATTTAAAACAATAATTCAAATAAACAACATTATATAGTTCTGGGCATGTTGGATTAGCGCAAGCATAATAATTATATCGATTAAATCCAGATGATTTATCTGTAAACATCATGTGTCCACAAGATCTACATTTTAAATGCATAAACTTATGCATTACTTTATTAACAACAGCGATAAACTGCCTAACAAATTTTTTGGGTTCATACCCATATTCAGTTTTATTAAGCATAGGAAATCCAATTATTTCTGCCATGTGGTATAAAGAATAATTTACCCAATTAGGTTCCTCTTGCAATGTCTGTGTACAAAAATTATTATGGAAACATTCTTTCCCCATACACCAAACATAAGGTAAATTAATAGCAGGGTTTTTCTCTTCTGATAATTCTGGTGCACAAAACATTACAAAACTACTATGCATAGTATATTTCTTCAGAAATTCAGGTTGAAAATTTTTGTCTTTTTCATTAAATGACTTCTTATAATAGAAACGTCTCATTATATTAGAAAGAAGAGATTTATTAAAGGGCACCTCAAAATAGCTATTATTTAAAAAATCAGAATTCAGTTCCTTCTTAAGTGAATCAATACACCTTCTTCTAACTTCATGCGATTCCAATTCTTCAAATTTAGCATAAGCCTCTTTATATTGTTGTTTTTTTGTATCTTGTAAGGCTTCTTCTGAAAGAGTTTTTTTTATTTCTTTCCAAAATCCAAATACATCAAAATTTAATCCTACAATAGCACCTTTTTGAGGAAATATTCTCATTCGTAGTATATCTGAGAATTCTTGGACAAGATACAAATCAAAATTTATTTCAACATTTTCTTTCTTGTAAGAATGTACTAAGAATTCGCCATTACCTAAAACTTCAAATTTATTAGGTATATTCCATATATATTCTTTCAATTTTTCTAATGATAACATATCAAGAGATATATCAAGAGATAAATCTGGATTGAATTGAGTATCTTTTTTCTTTAGAAAGCCTCTGATATTTTCTATATTTTTATACTCTATAATCCATCTATCTTCATAAGACTTATAATGGAAACAATTTAAGCTCCATGTCTTATGCTCAATTTTTTGTCCTTTAGCATCAACCTTATAATGTTTTCGTTTTTGCAAACAATGTTCGAAAATTTCATTTGGTATTACAAATTCATCACCATAGTTACAGACGGGATACATTTGTCTTCTCCCAATTTTATCCATCAGATAGATAAATGCAGAACGTAAATGATCGGCACTCATCAAACTTTCATTTAATTTTCGAATTAAAGCGTAATCTACAAATCCCTTAAATGCCCCATCATTATAAACAGCTCCACCATTACATATGGGCATTAATCCCTCTAATTTGAGTTCAACGGTTGGATGAACTATATCGCAGTGCATCATTACAAAATCTAAAAGGCCGTCAAAAGTCTGAAGAGTTTGACCTTTAGTACTATATAATGTTATAAGCATATCGCATAGTAGGGGGACTGTTAAAACTATAGGCTCAGCGGGACTTTCAATACAATATCTAAATCTAATAAATTCACCATACCTGTTCTCCTTTAGTTTTTGTAAAAAAGAAATATCAAAGTGTGTATGTTTATTTCTCAAATCATGAAAGTATCTTTTTATGGATATCAAGCGATATTTTTCTGGCAAAACTGGATAAATATGCAGTAGAATTCTGTAGTCATCAAGAGGTGATTCACTACAAAACCACGTACGAATTTTTAGTAACGAATTGGATTTTACTATATCGTCATCAATATTTACAAAATCGTCATGTTCGAAGATAGCATCTATTATTGAAAAAAAATTTAAGTTCTTATAATTTGGTTTATTTTGATGTGCATTTAAATAAAACTTATTGGTGATACACTCATATGCTTGTGTAATTATTTCTGGTGCGTATATAATATATTTTCCATTATGTTCTGCATAAATTTCTTCTAAGTTTTGTTGTTTATAATAAGATAAAATTCTACCGAATTTCTGGATTTTTTCCATTAAGAATAATTTTGTTTGATCTTGATATCTTGAAATAGCAGAACTTAGTGTTTTCTTATCCCACGGCAATTTATCCAAGGCCCACAATAATTCCATAAAGGCGTACTTATCTTCTTTGTTTTGAGAACGTAAAATAAAACTATTGATAATATAAATCCAATCGTTTATGTTATTAAAAGAAACATTATGAATTGACATACTTATTACATCATCTATAACATTGTCCTTATCATCTTTCTTTTCTTTGGATTTATCAATATCAACAATACCTAGTGTATATCCTAAAATGCGATTAGCAAAATTGCCAGCATAAAAACTTATATTCAAATCACGATCAAGAGAACACCATGTTGAACAATCAATTTCTTTACCATTTCTATCATCATATTGCGTTCTTTCGCAGAATTTTAGGAAAAAAATTGGATTATCCTTCAACCGTTCATACCTACTCTTTGAGATGTCAACAACAATTCGGTTCATATTTACTCATTATGGTTTTATCTTTATTTAGATATTATGCTTTCTTTCATCTAGCCTGTTATTGCAAATAAAAATTTCTTTCCATTTTCATAGCATTTTATGTAGCAGTACTTCACAGCGTGAATCTGTGACAAATTTAATAAGGCCTATGATTATAAATGATATCACAAATATAGTACTTTATTTTTATAAAATGAAGAAAAATTGATATTTTATGACAAAATAAAATCCGAGATTATGTTATATCTACATAAAAATTCACCATATTCGTGAATTCACGAATATGGTATTTTGCACCAATTCCCAAGATGTTCCATAACAGAACATATAAATTATATTCTATCATGCGAATAAGACATAATATTATCCATACCTTCATTATCAGTTGTTAAGTAATTCTTAACAACTGAATTATCATGTAACCCACTGTTATCCAATACCTTTACTATACCAACGCTTTTATTCCGCAAATAGGTAATAAAAGTTAGAACATATTTTTACGGCTCCCCTAACGCCTCAACAATCTCTTTTACTTCGGCGGGTGTCCATGTGCGCGACTTGCCGCTGCCTAACGTCTCGAGACGGGCGGTGAGGCCGGGACTTAGGGCTATCCACTGACGGAGCTTGCGGTAGGCGGCACCGGGAGTCAGTGTGGGACAATAAAGTTGGGCTAATTCTGTGCGGCCATAGGCGCGAATCCTGAATTCAATCTGTGTCTGTGTATCTTTCATGATATTTATGTTTTTGTTTGTTATCCTAATTTATTTTGCTTACGCCGTCCGGCTTAATCATAAAGCAACTTTTGCTGACATTATAATATTATACAGCCGAGCGCTTATCTGACGCAAAGATAATGCAAATCGAGAGCAGAAGCATCAAGCTCGCTTGAATGGTATGCCGAGATGCAGATTATCTTATTGCAAAGATAACGCAAATCGAGAGCAGAAGCATCAAGCTTGCTTGAATGTTATGCCGAGATGCAGCTTTTCTTATGCAAAGATAACACATCTTGAAAGAGAATGCAAATTTTAACACGCTAGACATCACGCTAGATGTTTACAACAAACTGATTTTCAAATCATTACAAAGCCAGTAAATCAGCACATTGTAAAGATTTAAGAACATTGACATGGTGAGTCAGCTAAGATCAAATCAAATTTGGCGACATCAAAAAGTAGAATAAATTTTGACAAGGTCCAAAAACTGAAAGGAAAATCGTGGATTATGATTAACATAAACGCAAAAAGAATACAGATTAAAGAGTAACTGTAAGCAAAATCATGTGTATTGGTTTCAAATCATTAACCTATCGTTTACGGGTCGTAAATGGGCCACTTTTGATGCAAAAGTGGGCCGTTTTTTAGTCGTAAACCAATAAGTTTTCTGACGAAAGTGAAAAGCTAAGAGTGAAAAGTGAAAAATCCAATTGCTAAACTACTTTATTGCAACAAGGCATTTGACTTTAACTCCCGTCTAAAGAAAGTGAAAAAAGAAAAGTGAAAAGTGAAAAATCCAATTGCTAAACTACTTTATTGCAACAAAGCATTTGACTCTAACTCCCGTCTAAAGAAAGTGAAAAAAAGAAAAGTGAAAAGAGAAAAATCCAATTGCTGAACTACTTTATAGCAACAAGGCATTTGACTTTAACTCCTAGCCAACTTGTTGGCGATAACTACTCTAACTCCTTTAACTCCAGCATGAAATACAGCACTGTTTTACAGCAAACAAAAAAGGGCGGCCGAAGATGTCGGCTGCCCAAGGATGAAGCATTTATTACTATAATGATTAACCATAAATCCACATTAAGCCTAAATCTCGGCGAACGCCTTTTTGAGACGTCCGATGAAATCATCGGCCATGGATTTGGTGAAGCACAGGGGCGGAAGAAGACGGAGAATGTTTGTTGAGGCACAGCCCGTGAAGCAGTGCTGGGTATAAACAAGATTCTGACGCAGCGCCTTGTGAGGCATGTCGAGGTCGATGCCTATCATGAGGCCGCGACCACGCACGTCGGTGATGCGCTTCTCCGTAGCCTGTAGCTCTTTCAGCTTAGCCATGAGATATTCGCCTGCCTCATGCGCATTGTCTACAAGATGCTCGCTCTCAATAACGTCGAGCACGGCAAGAGCAGCTGCACATGCCAGATGGTTACCGCCAAATGTTGTTCCGAGCTGTCCATATTCCGGCTTGAAATCGGGCGAGATAAGTACAGCGCCCATGGGGAAGCCGTTACCTATGCCTTTGGCTACGGTGATGATGTCGGGACGTATGCCGAGCCATTGGTGGGCGAAGAACTTGCCCGAACGGCCGTAGCCGCACTGTATCTCATCGCATATCAGTACGGCACCATACTTGCGGCAGGCAGCCTGAAGTCCCTTGGCAAACTCATCAGTGGCGAGCTTTATGCCGCCCACACCCTGTATGCACTCAATGATGCAGGCGCAGACGTCGCCCTTAGCCAGTTCACGCTCCCATGCCTCAAGGTCGTTAAGTGGAAGATAAGTTACGTGATTGTTGGCATTGATGGGCGCGATAATCTTAGGATTGTCTGTCACTTCAACGGCAAGCGAGGTGCGTCCGTGGAACGCCTTTGAGGCAGACAGCACGCGCGTGCGTCCCGTCTTAAACGAAGCCAGCTTCAGCGCGTTCTCGTTAGCCTCGGCTCCGCTGTTGATCAGGAACAGCTGATAGTCGTCGTAGCCGCACGCCTTGCCAAGCCTTTCGGCAAGCTGACGCTGAAGGTCGTTGACAACAGAGTTGCTGTAAAATCCGAGAGCGTTGAGCTGCTCTGTGAGTTTCTCTACATAATGCGGATGGCAGTGGCCAATGCTTATAACGGCATGACCGCCGTAAAGGTCGAGATACTCCTGTCCCTTGTCGTCCCAAACAGAACAGCCACGACCTTTTACTATGTTAATGTCGAATAATGGATAAACGTCGAATAGAGTCATTTTATTTAAGTTAAGAGTGAAGAACGAAGAGTGAAGAATTCAATTGCTTTGTTATGATTGATTCACCTCGTTTTTCACCATATTATTTATTATTTCTTTGTTTTGCCGTTTTTACTGATGCCACCAATATGGCAGTCAGTTCGTTACAGTCTTGCAACATGCTATCTGCTTCTTTGTCATTGATAAAATCTGTATCTCTAAGAAGATTCAACCAATAAAAAGTTTCATTACATTCTTTCAATGCTATTGACAGTTTATTTATGAAGTCTGAAGAACTTTGAGCGAATTCAGCTTCCCTTACCAACGCTCCTATGGCAGTACCAGAGCGAAGCACCTGGTTGGTAAGCGCATATTCCTTGGCAGAACATTTGATATACTTCACCATATTGACAATACGTATCGAGAATTCATAACTTTTCCGATGTAAAGGTGAATCGCTACGATTATATTCGCTTATTATTTTATTTCCCATGCCATTATGTGAATTAAGCTATTGAATTTTTCACTCTTCGTTCTTCACTCTTCACTTAAAAAGCCGTTGGTTTTAATCTTAGTCCTTCTGTCTCGTCAATGCCGAACATGATGTTCATGTTCTGAACGGCCTGACCTACGGCACCTTTAAGGAGATTGTCTATGCATGAAGTGATGAGAAGCTTGTTGCCGAACTTGTCGCAGTGAACGAGGCACTTGTTGGTGTTTACTACCTGCTTCAGGTCGATGGCCTTGTCGACATAATGAGTGAAGGGGGCGTCCTTGTAGAACGACTTGTAGCCTTCTATTATCTCATCTGCCGGAGCGTCGGTCTTCACTACGCAAGTGGCGAAGATGCCGCGGGCGAAATCGCCGCGATAAGGGATGAAGTCGATGTCGGCATCGAGCGAGCCTTGCATCTGCGTGAGGCTCTGCCTAATCTCGGGCACATGCTGATGACTGAACGGCTTGTATATGCTCAGGTTGTTGTTGCGCCAGCTGAAATGCGTTGTCGCACCGGGCTTCTGTCCTGCGCCCGTGCTGCCCGTAATTGCGTTAACGGCCACGTCGTCGTTGATAAGTTTCATGGCGGCGGCAGGCAACAGACCGAGCTGTATGCAGGTGGCAAAGCATCCCGGGTTAGCCACATGATTGGCCTTGGCTATCTTGTCGCGGTTGATTTCGGGCAGGCCATAAACATAGTCGTTGCCCGGCTCAGCCAGACGGAAGTCCTGCGCGAGGTCTATTATCTTGACGTTGGCCGGTATGTCGTGTTCCTGAAGAAACTGACGGCTCTTGCCGTGACCGAAACAGAAGAACACAACGTCTACTTTATCGAACGGCATATCCGACGTGAAGCACATATCCGTGTCGCCGTAAAGTCCTTCGTGAACATCCGTAACAGGATTGCCTGCGTTGCTCTCGCTGTTGGCAAACACAATCTCTGCCTGCGGATGATTTATCAATAATCTTATAAGTTCGCCGCCGGTATATCCGGCGGCACCAAGTATTCCGATTTTTATCATTTTAAAGTAGTTAAAGGAGTTAGAGGAGTTATCGCCAACAAGTTGGCTAGGAGTTAAAGTCAAATGCCTTGTTGCTATAAATAAAGAGCCAACAATCTGTGAAGCTAAATTCAATTTGCCTACTTCCTATTTTTTATTAATAGGTATGAGTTTCGGATCACAGATCCTGATACTTTATACTGTCGGATTACAAATCCGACAGAACAATAGCTTTGTAGTTTTATTGTCGTTATAGAGCAACTCAGCATTTGAATTGTTCACTTTTCACTCTATCTGAATTCACTCAACCCTGATCATTGCAGTTTTCAAGGAAGTATATTTCTTTCTCGTGGAACGATAAGCCAAAAGACGAGATAAAGAATGAAGCCTGTGCCATAACTCACCATTACGGCCAAAGCCCATAATATACGTACAATGGTAGAATCTATTCCGAAATAGTCGGCCAAGCCGCCACATACGCCCGCAATCTTGCGGTCTTTATCCGACAAATATAATTTTCGGCCTATCATACCGTTATCTTTCCTCGTCCTCGTGTATTCCGTAATAAACTCTCAGCGGAGTGCTCAGCACCTTTATGAAGCCCTTGGCCTCTTCGGCTGTCCAGCCGTGCTGCATCTCGCCATACTCGCCTAACTTCGACTTGAGCAGATCGTCGGGCGAATCAACGCCTACGCACTCGAAACCTAACGGACGGAGCTTCAGTATGGCCGTGCCGTTTACGTTGCGCTGGCTGCTGGTGAGCATAGCCTCGATGTCGGGCATTACAGGCTCAAGATACTGACTCTCATGCAGGAACATTCCGTACCAGTTGGCAACCTGGTCTTTCCAATACTGCTGCCATTTGCTCAACGTATATTTCTCGAGCATGCGGTGAGCCTCTATTATCAGTTTCGGAGCGGCAGCCTCAAAGCCTACACGGCCCTTTATGCCGATGATAGTGTCGCCAACATTGCAGTCGCGGCCTATACCGTAAGCAGCACCTATCTCCTCAATCTTCTGTATGGCCTTAACCTTGTCGTCGTATTTCTCACCGTTGACGGCAACTATTTCTCCCTTCTTGAACTCTATGCGCAGCTCGCTCTCGCCGTTGCGTGTAACGTGCTTCAGGTAAGCCTCTTCGGGCAGTCCCTGTGCCGAGTCGAGAATCTCGCCGCCGCAGATGCTCGTGCCCCAAATGCCAACATTGTAAGAATATTTCAGTTTGGTGAAGTCGGCAAAATATCCGTGAGCGTTAAGATAGTCGACCTCCTCCTTACGCGACAGAGCCTTGTCGCGTGTAAGCGTGATAATCTCAACGCCAGGAGCCATGACGAGGAACGTCATGTCGAAACGTATCTGGTCGTTGCCTGCTCCTGTTGAGCCGTGAGCAATGGCGTCGGCACCAATCTGCTTTGCGTAGCGCGCAATGGCAATGGCCTGGAAGATGCGCTCTGACGACACTGAAATGGGATAACAGTTGTTGCGGAGCACATTGCCGAAAATCATATATTTCAGACTTTTCTCATAATATTCGTGTGTAACATCGAGCGTGACATACTCCTTTGCGCCCAGTTTGTAGGCGTTTTCCTCGTTCTGCCTGAGCTGCTCGTCGCTGAATCCGCCAGTGTTGGCGCATGCAGCATAGACTTCATAGCCCATGTCGTGCGATAGTTTCATCACTGTGTAAGAGGTGTCGAGTCCACCAGAGAATGCCACAACTACTTTTTTCTTGTCTGCCATAACAAATATGTTTTTTAATCAGTTTCCAATTCTTTTAATTCTCTCAATAACGTTTGCGGGCAACTCTATCGGAGTTTTGTCGCCCTCGTGCTCGGCCGGGTCGTAAAGCATGCCGGTGCAGATGCAGTAGCGGCGGCCCGTGCGCTTCAGCACGTCTACGTTGATGCAGCCCTCGCATCCGCGCCAGAAAGCCTCATCATCGGTAAGGTCGGCAAAGGTTACGGGCAGATAGCCCAGCTGCGTGTTCATGCGCATCACGGCCGAACCGCTCGTCAAGCTGAATATCTTTGCCTTAGGCCAGCGTGTACGGGCCAGCGTGAAGGTCATGTCCTTTATGCGCTTCGACACGCCCATGCCTCTGTAGTCAGGATGAACGATAAGTCCCGAAGTGGTTACATAATGTTTGTTGCCCCATGTCTCAATATAACTGAAGCCTACAAACTTGCCGTCACAAAGGGCAATGACGGCCTTGGTTTCTCTCATCTTGGTTGCCAGATACTCATGGCTACGGCTGGCAATACCCGTTCCGCGCACCTTGGCGGCTGCCGCCATTGTATCGAGAATGGTGTCAACATATTTCTCATGTGACGCATCAGCCACCATTACTTCAATTTTTTTCATCATTGTAACGTTTCTGCCGTAAAGGACGTCAAGTCCCTGCCCGAACCAAATGAGGCACGGGAAAGACCGGACGAAACCGGCATTGATACATTGTTTATATTAAAAAGTTTCTGTTATTTATTATCTATTGCCACCTTTATTTTATGTCAGGAATGACGTTGCGCAGCTCGGCCACAATGTCTCCGTGCCTCACACCGTCCTTTATGACAATAAAAATAGTGTCATCGCCGGCAATAGTGCCCAATATCAATGGTATGCCACTGTTGTCGATGTTGTAAGCCAGACTGCTGGCATAGCCCGGACGTGTCCTAATAACGCCCATGTTGCCAGAAAAGTTGATAGACATAAATCCCGACGTAAGCAGCATCTCGGCAGCCGTCTTAGGACTCGACACGCGCTTATACATCGTCTCGTTGGGCAGCACATAGAAGTATTTGCCGCTCAAACTTGTAGCCTTTGCCACCTTAAGCTGTTTCATGTCGCGGCTCAACGTGGCCTGCGTAACCTTGTAGCCTTCTTTCTCAAGAGCCTTGAGCACCTCGTCCTGACAACAAAGCTCCTGGCTTGAGATAAGCATACGCAAAGTCTGTAATCTACCGTTCTTTGATTTCATTTGCCTGTATATTTATTCATTTATGTTTGCAAATATACAACCATTCACGTATATATACAAACATTTTTGTATAAAAATACGTCAATAGAACTATTTTTCACATATTTCTGAATATATATTCAACAAAAAAGCAGGATGCACAACTGCATCCTGCTTCAACAATTATAATTTGCACCGTCAAAAGGCGCAACTGATGAATCTTTTATTCTCTGCTGTTTCCGAATATCCTGAGCAGATAAAGGAAGAGGTTGATAAAGTCGAGATAGAGCGAAAGCGAGCCTAAAAGGGCTATCTTTTGTGTCTCCTCGTTAACATCGTCTGCCATAATCAGCATCTGCTTTATCTTCTGAGTGTCGTAGGCTGTAAGACCGACAAAGATCAGTACGCCGACGTAGCTAAGTATAAGACTGAAGCCGCCGCTCTTAAGCAGGAAGGCGTTGACCACAGTGGCAATGATCAGACCGATAAGGGCCATCATAAGTATCTTGCCCAATGAAGACAGGTCGGCCTTGGTGAAATAGCCTATGGCTGCCATAACGGCAAACGTGCCGGCCGTGATAAAGAATACGCTGGCAATAGACTGCATTGTATATACGAGCAGAATAAGCGACAGCGTGGCTCCGTTAAGGGCAGAATAAAGGATAAACAGCAGTGTGGCTGTGGTAAGCGACAGGCGGTTGATGCGTGCCGAAACAGTCCATACCAAAGCCAGCTCGGCTATGAACAAGCCCCAGAACAGCAGTTTGTTAGACACCAGAGCTGTTATTATGCCGGGACTTGAGGCCACGCCATAAGCCACAAAGCCTGTTATGACAAGGGCCAGGGTCATCCACACGTAAACCTTGCGCATAAGCGACGGGAAGGCTACCGACGCGATGTTTTCTTTCTCGCGTATGAGATCATACAATCTTTCTTCGTTCATTTTTTCTTTTCGGTTTTGTTGTTTTTATGATTTCTTTTTTATCTCCTAACTCTTAAATGCCCGGCAAAGCAGGCATAATATGTTATGCAAACATAAGCAAAAAAAGCGACAAATGCCTTTGTTTTAATAAAAATCATTGATTATTCACAAATATTCCGTATATACAGACATTGTGACAGACGTAAATGTCGCTGTACATGACAGATAGGCCCCGTGTCAGGCCTCAGCAGGTCTCTCGGCCACACTCTCTATCATCACCGGCAAGCAGCCGCCGGCTCCGTCGGCACATACAATGACGTGAGGCACATAAGGGAAAGCCATGGAGAGCAGACGGTCGACATCGGTATAGTCAGAAAAGTCACGAAGATAAGCCACAAAGCAACTTACGTGGTTCATCGTCAGGCCGTAGCGCTTAAGCCTTACGCCCATGTCGCCAAGAATCTGTCCGGTATACTGGCGCACATCGAACTGACTCATGTCGGCATCAGTCGCAGAAGGAAGTACGAACGGCGGGATGTCAACACGCAACCCGCTGCCTAAATCTACGCCAAGGTCTATACAGCCATAGCCTGCGGCAGACTCATCTTTTGCCGAGCCTTCATCAGAGCAAGGAGGAACGACAGCCTTGGCATCGCCACCAAACGACAGATAGTCGAGAGCCACCACGGCTCCGTCGGCATGTGTTACGCCGCCAACAACCGTAACCGCCATACGCAATTTGCCGGCATCAATGCCATGACGCCCAAACACGTCGTCGCGTGCCTTCTCAACGGCGTCAAGACAGCCGTCAGTATCAGCCACATAAAGCCACACGCGCAGGCAGCCAACTCCTGAAGCGTCATCGGCAAGATGAGCCGAGCCGACAAACTTTTCGAACAGAGCCACAGCCTGCCCATAGGCATCCTTACCGGCCAGGTCGGTCCCGCAGAGCCTTAAACTGCAAAACGAAGAAACCGACGAAGCATCAGACGTGCATACAAGAAGCGAAACCTTCGACCCGTCAAGCGGAGCCTGCCCTACCACGGAACACGGCACATGCGAAAGATAGTCGTGCCACAGCTGCGACTCGAGCAGAGCGGCATATTGGTTGCGGATGTCGCTAAGAAACACCTTAACATAAACGATATGGCGGTTTTCAAGATTCTCCATATCAACATAATCGCCCGTCTTCATGTAGAGATGGCACAGCCGCTCCCAGAAATTTCCCCTGGCAACGGCCGACAGAACAGCATATTTTTCCATAAGCAGATATTCTTTTTAGGCGCAAAAATAATGCTTTAAAATTTAAAGCATACGCAAAAACAGCTTTTTTATCACAAAATTGACATCAAAGACATAATATTTCATTCACACCGGTCAACATCTGCGCATCAAAATATCAGCGTAAGCAAAGGTATGGTGACAACGGAAAGAATGGTAGTGATCAGCGTGCCCTCAACCATCTCGCTCTCATCGCGCCCGTATCTCAGGCAAAACATCGTGCCATAAGAGGCCACCGGCATGCCAATAAGCACGGTGTTGATGCGGTTGATTGTCTCGTCTACTCCACAAAGGCGCAACAGGAAATATATGGCTACGGGGATTATCAAGAGACGGAAGGCCGACATGACATAGACCAACCTTGTGCCGAGTATATGGCGGGTATCCATCTGGGCCATCGAAGAACCGATAACAAGCAACGCTCCCGGAACGGTGATGCCTCCCAAAAGATGAAACGGCTCAGACACCACCCTCGGTATGGAATCAAGTCCAAGGGCCACTATAACTATCGAGACATAAGACGCCACCATTGGCGGACAATACAGCGTGCTGACATTAAACTTGTGTCCGTCTGTGCTTCCAAGGACAAACGACAGACCGACAATAAAGATGAAAAGTGTGTTGGGGATGTTGAGCAGGCTGGCATAGAATACGGCCTGGCTGCCAAAAATTGATGCCACAACGGGATAGCCGATAAAACCAACGTTTGCAAACATAAGCATAAAACTATACATTCCGCGATAGTCGGCTTTGCGGACAAAATAGCGTGGAAGGAAATAGGCTATCAAAAACAGCAGTACATAAGTAATCATGCCTACGCCGAGCAATGGCAATATCATGCCCCGGTCGGGAAAAACGTCGCCCATCACTGACGATATGATAAGGCAGGGACACGACACGTTGATAATAAAACCTGACAACTTACGGTCGAAATCGCCGCCCATAAGTCCGCATCTGTTTGAAACAAATCCCGCCACTACAAGCAGCAGGAGTATGATCATCTGTATGACAATGTTATCCATTTTTATTTTTAATATATCCTTTTACTCAGTAAAATGAGTATTAATATATAAATGCCTGAATTATTTTCGGTTGTAGCCATAAAGAATGCAGACCTAATTTAACATCATCGGTCTGCATTCTCCGTAAGCAAATATGATTATAAAATGTGAAATACTATAATGATTCGAGCATTCGCTTGATTACCACAGAAGCTGAAATCTCGCGATTGGCTGCTTCTGGAATGACGAGCGAATTAGGACTTTCTATCACATCGTCTGTTACGATAAGACCACGGCGTACAGGCAGGCAGTGCATAAACTTGCCGTTATCTGTAACAGCCATGTGTGCCGCGTCTATTGTCCACGACATGTCCTTGCTTAATATCTTGCCGTAATCAGCCGGACTGGTCACGCCGGGACAGCTCCAGTTTTTGGCATAAACGAAGTCGGCTCCTTCAAGGGCTTTCATCTGGTCGTACTCAACACGGGCATTGCCAACAAACTTCGGGTCGAGCTCATAACCCTCGGGATTAGTGACAACAAAGTCTACGTCGGCAGCGTTCATCCACTGCGCAAACGAGTTTGGAACGGCCTGCGGCAATGCACGGCAATGAGGTGCCCATGACAGAACAACCTTCGGACGGGCTTTTGTCTTGTGCTCCTCAATGGTTATTAGGTCGGCAAAAGCCTGAAGAGGATGCACCGTTGCCGTTTCCATGGCAAACACAGGACGGCCACTGTACTTGATAAACTGATGGAGCACGGTTTCGGCATAATCATACTCGCGGTCGGTCAGGCCTGCAAACGAGCGCACACCGATAAGGTCGCAATAGCAGCCCATCACCGGAATGGCTTCGAGCAGGTGCTCGCTCTTGTCGCCGTCCATTATTACTCCGCGCTCTGTCTCCAGCTTCCACGCACCTGCATTTACGTCGAGCACTATCACGTTCATGCCAAGATTCATGGCAGCCTTCTGCGTGCTGAGTCGTGTGCGCAGACTGTTGTTGAAGAAAATCATCATCAGCGTCTTGTTCTTGCCAAGATGCTGATATTTAAAGCGGTCGTTCTTTATTTCTTGTGCTTCGGCAAGTGCCTGCTGCAGATTGCCGATATCTTCTACGTTTATAAATGTATTCATATCTTTTTATTAAAAATTTCCCTAATACCTGAAAGTTCATAAAAACGTCTGACTTTCCGTCAGACAGTGTAACAGATTTGCAATCCTGTATTCTGCAAAGTGCGACAGGAGGCCTGCGCATCACGCATGGCAGATGCCGTATCGTCTTACACCAGCTCAACAAATCAGAGTTTGTAGTCTTAATAAAATTCAACATTTACAGCCTCATCGCCCACAAAGAGCAAACCGGCTGCATACTCACAAGGCTAAGCGCCAAGTGCCTTTCGGCTAATCCCGACAGAGGCTTTGGCATAGCAGCCGCCATGAGCATTTCTTATCTTCACCTTTACACAGGCTTCAAATATAACTTGCCAAAAGTAACAATTAAATTTGAAAAATAAGAAACTTAAATAGCGAAATATTCTACAATCCGTACATTACGGATAAAACTTGCATTATAATTTATCTAATATACAGGTTTCACTGTTATCAGAAATTCATTTTGAAGTTTCTGTCTTATTTCGACATTCCGGCTTTCAGCCCGCGTATCACAGAACTCGTAAATCCGGCATGCTCCATTTCGTTAAGTCCGCGTATCGTCATGCCTCCGGGCGTAGTAACTTTGTCTATCTCAACTTCAGGATGACTGCCGCTGGCCTGCAACAAGTCTACGGCTCCCTTCATCGTCTGCATCACTATCCGCTGTGCGTCATGCGCCTTAAATCCGAGTTCAACGCCGCCTTCTGTCGAAGCCCTGACATACCTCATTGCATAGGCTATGCCGCACGATGCAAGCGTAGTGGCAGCTCCAAGCAGCCGCTCCTCCGTAACCATCTGCAATCCGGTTGAGTCAAACAGGGCAGCCATTACAGCCGTGGCTTCTTCATCTGCATTAACCGGAACGATAAACGTCATCGAACTTTTCACGGCAATGGCAATGTTGGGTATCACGATGAACAGCCGGGGCAGCTTTCCGTCTGTTCCGCCAAGCCATTCCTTAAGCTGACTGCCGCTTACGCCGGCCATAACCGACACTATGGTCTGCCGGCTGTAGTCAACTGCCGGCCGTATTTCGCCTATAACCTGCTCTGCCAGCCATGGCTTCACCACGACAAACACCACATCGCCTGCAGCTGTCGCTGCTTTGTTGTCAGTAGTAACATTAACTCCGAGACTTTTAAAGCGCTCTAGCGTCGCTTCATGAGGAGCCGAAACAGTGATGTCGGCTGCCGCCAACATCCCGCACTTGACAAAGCCTTCCACCATGGCTCCCCCCATGGCACCGGCACCAATAACCGATATTTTCATAACCTGCAATATTATTTATAAGTCTGTCAGCCCTGTTATGCCTGTCACAGCAAACCGACTGCCGTCCGAGCAAAGACATACTTTATATTATAAAGACACCCACTCCACCGGCTTCAGCATTTTAATTATCATGCTTAAAGCACAAGCCATGCCCCGTAATGATACAACGGGCATACAAATATACAAAATTATTGTGTCTTTCTGTCCAAATATTCAACTTTAATAAAGCTTCAAAAACCAAAAGAGGCCAACATGCTGTCTCCAACCTGTTGACCTCTTGTGGTCGGGATTACTGGACTCGAACCAGCGACCCCTACGTCCCGAACGTAGTGCGCTACCAACTGCGCTAAATCCCGATGCCTTAAAAGCGAGTGCAAAGGTAAAGCATTTTTTTGAAACTCGTGCATTTTTTTCAAAAAAAATGCTCAAAAATTTGTATGATTAACAAAAAAGGCATATCTTTGCACCCGCAATCAAGCAATAACGATGGTGCCATAGCTCAGTTGGTAGAGCAAAGGACTGAAAATCCTTGTGTCCCCGGTTCGATTCCTGGTGGTACCACTCTCAACAAACAGAATCCTGATTTCATTTCGAAATCAGGATTTTTTATTTTTCTAATTCCTATGCAAGTGAAAGATTTATAAGACAATATAGGCTCTTAATTAAAATGTATTCCTGTCAATACCAACATTTGCTTCAACTGCATAACATGAAAACGGCATATGATTGTATTTATAGTTTACCTGCCGTATGTATTATCAACAACAATTCTGTAATTATCTCGTCATATAAACAGGACGCACATATTTAGCTGTACGATAGAGTGCTGCAACTTCCATCCAAATATAGTTATCATAGCGCATGCGCTCATTCTCTACCCCTATGTAGATAACTTTTCTGCCATTAGGATGCAGTTGTCCACAACAAGACTGAGTACCCATCTGCGATTGTTCCATATCATATTTATAATTTCCTGATGAGGCACTTCCATCTTGAAATTTTTTGGCCTGTGATGAATTGTTGAACACATACATATTACAGAAAGCGTCTTCATCACGTGGTGGACGAGTATTGAACAGCAGGCGATCAACAACCCCACTGCTGATGCTTCCCTCGTATACATTAAATCCAAACAGCTTTATCTTACTGGAGTACAAAGACAAGTTTTCAGAGAACTTACCATCAGATGATATTGTCTTCTCATTAGTGGAAATACGAAGCGAATAGACCAAAGCATCACATCCCTTAGGCACAGGCACAGGGATTACCACACGCGACTTTCCCGAGAACACAGATTTCAGATTACCACGAAGTCCCACTTTCTTAGGAGAATCAAACACTGGCCTAACAGAAATACTATCCATCTTTGTGGCCAAAAAATCATTCGCCCTACATTCAATAATTTTTTCTCTCACATGAGGGCGAAGCGTATTGTCAGTCCCTTTATATGACATTGAAACATTAGCTACTGCCGTACCCTTGTCCACTATCAATTCCAGCATATAGATTCCTTGAGAACTGATATTAATATGATCTGCCATAGAGCTGCTTACCTGCCATTGCTTAATACGTTTCTGCCTATTGACATCGTAGAAGTTTACGCTAATTGTACCTTGGCAATCTAATTTTAACTCCACATTGTCACCAGCATTCAGACTATAAGGGAAACGTTTCACTCCCTTCACGTTCAAATTTCTACGCGACAAGAGAGTACCAACACGTCCATTTCTTTGAGATAAAGAGTTTTTAGCATTGAACAATTCCTCCGGATTACTTTTATATCGTTCAATTCTCTCTTTCAGCTCACGGCATTTCTTTTGAGCTTCTTCGCCCATGTTCTCGGCATTAAAATCATATCTGAGCAGATTCAATTCCTCTTTAATGCGATAAAAGTCATCTTCTGAGTCAGACATACTAGCTTCCTCGCACAGAGTATTGAGTTTCTTCAACGTATTGTCATACCTCAACTGCTCCATTTCCGGCATTCTGTTACTGTCATCAGATTTGCCCTCACTTTTACATCCTGCAAGTTGCAAGGATATAGCCATGGCACATACCCATAAGATCCGTCTTGCCTTCATTTCTTATTAATATGAACTATCAATCTGTGCATTCAATTTATCTCTTACTACATTGCTGCTGAAATATGTTTTAACGTTCTCCACATATTCGCCCTGCGAAGAATCTACATATGTCACAAACCAACTCAACTGATTTTCTATAAATCTGCGACACTCCTCCTGTTTCCCTTTTGAACACATATCTGCCACTACATCACTCAGATAAGCATAACGGCTTTGTGCATTTTCAAAGTAATTCTCATCTTTATATTCCAAAGGATAATACTCCCAAGCCCTTTCATAGTCACCATCCTTTAACAAACGTTTCCTCAATAGTTTGCATACTGTCTGCTCGTAACTACCATTATTCCACTTCATATCATACCGGCTTTTGTGCCAAGGTGTAACATTCTCATAAACCTCAATAGCCTTATCCACTTCTCCCACACTGAGATAGGACCGTATGAGTTGTAATGCCCCCTGCTTCAGTTCTGTTCTGTCAGAAACTTCCACAAGATATTCTTGTGCCTTAGATAGTTCGCCTACGGCTAAGGCCTCATTAAATTGTTCAAAAGCACTTTTACCGCAAGCAGTCAAAGCTATCGTTATAATTATAAACAGTATTATTTGTTTGGCTTTCATATACACTTTAATTTGAATAGAGCGATGGGATATTCCAGCAATATGTTGTTCTTAATTGCCAAAAATAATATAACGTTAGAAGCGTTTAACAAGCAGTTATCTCATAACCTAATTTTTTTGCAACCTCCAATAATTTAGAAAACTGAGCAGGTCTGCCCTGTGAAGTTGTAGGCCAGTTACTACAAATCAAAATGTTGGCATCAGCGAGCTGTATCGTATCTTCCAACGTTTTGTTCTTTCCCATGAACTCCACTTTACCTTTTTCCTGCATAATACGCTTATACATATCAAAAGTCATAAACACAGCATCCATGTTTTTCTGAATCCTAAAGTCCTCTTTCAATTGGGCATGAGTTATACCCGGATGTTTGTCAATATGATACAACACAAGATCATGTACAAGATTAACTTTTTTATCATAAACCTTGTTATTGAACCGGTAATTGGACAAATCACGATTAAATTTCATTGGTACTTTCGCAGGAGCATCAAATGCCTTTAAGTTGGTCACTGCAGACAACTCGATAGTTGAAGCGATAATGTCACCAAGATGTTCATCGTCATTCACAACATCCGCTATTTTGTTGAACAATCCGGACACGCTGAATACACGATTACTTAAATAAATCTCCTTCTGACACATACGAAACAGCACCTTTTCCCATTCATCATCAAACTCATCTGTTACATCCAGACTTTCTTTCTCTGATTCGGTGAGCTGGCGCAATTTTAATTTGGTAGCCACACTCTCATTCCATTTTTTGAAGTCAGGTTCTTCTGACAATTGATTGTATATATATGGATAAGCAATCTGCATACATACCAATGCAAAGTTAAGCGTTTTATCCTTGGTTGTCTGCGTTAATGACGATGCTTTAGCAAGCGATTCATTTATAATAGAGATGAGTGACAGAGTGTTGGTAAGGCGTTTCAACGAGCGCGGATTGCAGCCAACTGACAGACGAGCTATTTCCGATAGATTTTCGGCTAATACGGTATCGGCAAGTTCCTCTTTACTGAAAAATTCTATTTCACTCAATGCCTCCACAAGAAATGTGTCCACATTGTAAGAAGCTACAGGCATGGAGAAAGGCAATTGGATAATCTTATCGAAGAAGGAGCGAAACTCGCGTTCGTTCTTATCGGTCAACTCACCGAATTTTGGTTTCAAGCCTTTTATCACCACATCGTAGTCTATTGCCAATACAAATACACAATGTTTTAAGTCAAAAATATTCTTCAGTAATTCTAATATCTCCACCGCAACAGGAGGATCAATACGGTCAAGGTCGTCAATATAGAGCGTAAAGCCCTTCTTCGACGGGTTCTGCTCCAATGATGTCTCAACTAATTTGGCTATCTCTTTTTTCAGCTGTACTATGGTAGATTCGCCTCCATTCTGGGCAAAAAGATCATCCACAGCCTCCCCGTCTACACCAACGGTTCCAACTGCCACCTTTGCCCCGACGACAGCCATTTTCTTAAACAATCCCCCTATTTTTTTCTTACTTTCGTCCCATTTGTGATTTGGAGACAGTTCACCAATCTGAGCGATGATTCCCTCTAAAATGGCAATAATAGCCTGACTTGGCGTACGCATAAGTGAATATTGCCATGTGTTAATCCACACAGGATAATATGCAGCACCATCCGCGTCACAAAGATTATACCTCAACTGGTTCATCAAGGAAGTCTTTCCACTTCCCCATTCTCCTTGCAAGGCTATTGTGATGGGTGTATCAGTATATTGTATAAACTTAGTAAGTGCATCTTGATAAACCTGTATACCAAACAGGTCGTTCTGCTGGTGTTGGCGTGGTACGTCGATTATGCTGGATTTCATTTAGCGAATAATTTAAGAATGGGGATTAATCAAAAAATTATTTAGCAACGCTTTATCGCTGCCTTTGCACTTTCTATCTGGCGCTTGTACGATGCGATGTTGCGATCATGATATGCAGACTTGTCTATTTTCGCTTTTCTGTACGTTGCCTTTGAAGATGGTGAAGAAGCACTCTTTATCATTCTTGCATAACTCTCGTTGTCACGTTTCTTTGCCTCCTTCTCTCTAGCAATTCTGGCACGTAAATCAATAATCTGTTTTTTATAGTATTCTTTGCTCATATTCTTAGAATTAATTGATAAACAAAAATGGCGCAACCGATGTTTCTATTGCGCCATTTAAAGACTCTATAATTTATTCCTTACCGGCAGCAACAAGTGTGATGGTATTGTCGCTCAACTTAGTGTCAGCAGAATTTGCCACCTGGACACCAATACCATAAAGTTCAGTAAGTTTTTTCTCAAAGTTGCCTACACGCAAGTTTCCACCTACGGTCATTTCACCGCCCTTAGCTGTACCGCTCATCAGTGTACCTAGTGTAGCCTCATCATCAGCCTTTGCCTTGCATGCAGCTGTTGTATATACACGAAGTGTAGCTCCAAAAGCCTTTTTAAAGTTAGCCTTAAGGGTTTTAACCTTCATACGACTATCAATACGAAATTCTGCCATATTGTTTGTTATTTTTAATATTAAATATTTTGGTTATCTTTAAAACTCAATTTCAATCTCTGGTACATATTTCACCAAATCAGCAAGCATAAGAGCCACATCAGTGTGTTCTACCGCTCCTGTAGCATCAGCAAGATCAAAAAGAGTCTGTACTTCATCTGCTGACACAACATTGTCTGCCAATACTATTTCGATTGCACACTGCATCAGTATTTTGGCTTCACATTCATCTAAAGCAGATGCGTTTTCAACCAAATACTCCTGCACGCCATCTTCGTCTTTTCCTTCTATTACTGCCAATGCTTCATCCACCTGTTTTGCCAATTCGGCAGCATCGGTTTTTAGCGCTTCTGCTATTTCGCCAAGCACAGACTTTTCTTCCTCAGCATACACGCCATCTGCCCAAATAGCAGTGGCAAGGAATGCAGCAACATTTTTTATATCTGATTTCATATTATTTTCCAATTTTAATGTTTAACTGAACATACGTTTTATTCTTCCGATAAGACTTGCTTCCTGTTTACGTTTCTTTGCTGCAGCCGCACGCGCTTTAGCCATTCTTTCCAACATAGCCTTACCCTCTTTTGTGCGTTTGTCGATTTTCCCTGATTTTGTACGTTGTATAACCATAATTTATTGATTTTTTAGTTAGCCGATTAACCACCAAGCAGCTCCGCCACCAACCATTGTCAGTAAAGCGAGCATACCCAAACACCCTTTTTTAGGAGCATCTGGCTTCCAACCATTAAGATACTCAATGAAGAATCCTGATGCATTAAAATTCTTGCCAGAATCTTTGTTTGTCTCTGCCTCAATGCCAATTTTCTCTGCTACAGCTACAAGATTCGCAAGCGATTTAGCTGTCCATATCTGTGAAAGGGCGATTTTAGTTCCGTCTGCAAGATTCAAAGGCCGTTCACCTTTCACAAAATAGAGACTCATGTCAGACTTAGCATTACGAGCTTCAGCCTCAGCTACAGGCAGGAAGAGTTCGTCCACACCATTATCCGGGGCTATATCATTTGGAAAAGCTCTGCGTAAATCTGCCAATGTCGTTTTTGGAAACATCTGTATATAGGCATGAACAATTCCCAATGCAGTGCTGTTTTGAGCTCTACCAGTGACTTTAATTTTATTATTTGCCATTTCTATAAAAGTTTTAATTGTTTTCTATTGTATTATTTCCCGAGAAACTTTTTGAGGATGAAACCTCCAACCTTTCTTTCCAGTCCTGCTTTAGTCGTCGGGATACCAGTTTTGCGTGCAACTTTCTGTTTGAAAGCGGATATACCTACAGCGCGTTTAAGCGAGAAAGATAAACCCGGGATTGTTTTTTTCTTTGACATATAGTTTCATAATATCAGATTTCCACAATACAGTAGTTCATATCAACATTTTCCACAGCATTACATCTCCATTCGATTTCATAATCCTTTTCCACTTCGAAATTGATGTGAGTTCTTGCACAAGTACTATTCATATTTTGCCAATGTTTCTGTTTAGTATGAATACCACTTGACATGCTAAACAAATAATTATTGGATGTCTCTTTAGGAGCATTCAGATATGCCTTGTCGTTTGTCAAGAACACGGCCAATCCACCAGTAACATTTTTGAAACGGTTACGCACCATTTCCAATCTACGGACATCTTTCCAAAAGTCATACATGCCCAAATCCTGTGCCCCTTGGTTTTTCATTACTTGAACAGTCAGCCATTCCTCAAAACGTGGTAGCCGTTTTTCCACAGCCTTAGTCTTGTATTTTAACTCAATTGGCACAAACTCATTGCCATTACGGACAACAATATCAAGACGTAGTTCATTCTTCCATATATAGTTGTCAAGTTCTGAATGCGGTATATAATATTCCACATCCACGTCATCATATTTATTGAGACCACGTAAATATACAGCTAAGTGCATCTGAAAGTCACGTTCATTAAAAAACAGTTCGCTATTGCTTTCAATAAAAGCTATCACATCATCTTTTACTGTTGCTAAAATAGATTTCATCTGTTTCATAATTTTATTTTAACAAAGGGTAAAACATCAAATTAGAGATAAGGCTTTTGCAAGTGAATATACCCCACTATGTGACATTAATTATAAATCTTATAAAACCTTGAATTACCAATAACAAGTGAACTAAGCTACTTGACCGGAATTAGCAAATCTTTTTTTAAATCATCAACCATCTCCAAATGCTTCTGTATAACATACAACAGAACCATATTGTAGATTGGATGGTTTTTCTTGCCATCTTCCTATGGACAACTTTATTTTATGATAGTTTTTCCACATAATTATTACTGTCTTTATTTATTGTTTACCTGAAGTCAATGATCCAGATACTGCAGACGGGATACAGTAATAATTATGTTTTTTAAAGGGAAAGAGCCGTCCCATTACTTTCAATACATCAGATAAACTTTATATCCTAATATTGAATTGCCTAGATAATGTAATTCCCTTATCGGATAGTCGATTTGCATTGCAAAAATATAAAATTTTATTTTCTTTAGCAGAAACTGACCGTTAAATTATTATAAATTACAGTTGCATACTTTTTTAAATTATGTTCCAAACCAGCCATACCCTTAAGCCATTCTATCTCAGCTATGCATACGACCACATGTGAAAAGAATTCTCCCAGGCAGCTTTCTTATAAACATTTCATGAAACATCTGACCCAATTCATACTGCACCTATATTCCCAAAATCATCTTTAAATATTAGTATTATTACAATAACAAGCTCACTGTATCAATTTGCTATATTGAACTCACATTTTTTTACCATAGAGATCATCCTTGAAATGACACGCCAAACATAGCTACCTACTTATAATAGCAGAATATTATTAACTACTAAATACATCAAAATCTGACATTTATCGTTAAATTTGACTAACACCACATTAACAAAAGAGGATATATCATCCCATTTCTATTACAAATAATTTATGCTATAAATAAACTCAAAAACATTTACTTGACAATCTATAACAAAATGAATTTCCATCCACTTCACAGTAAATAATCATGACAAAATATTTTCTCAATCTAGAAAATTAAATTATAACGAAAGTTAAAACAGCAGCCTTTACGCAATAGGTATATTAACTTATATTTACTTTTACCTCATAAAACCAAGCTAAAATAATCGTTTTTTGATGCTAAAACGGGTGCTTTTGATGCGAAAAGCGATGAGTAACGCATCGTAAATGGGCCACTTTTGAGTGGCAAACGGCCGAGTAATATTTTTTAACTATTGATATTTGGGATGTATTTTCATGTAAACATCTGTAAGACAACGACTTAACAGAATCAGACAAAATATGGCGATTTTCAAGGCAAAAAGTGGATTGAGAACGGACATCGCCATTCTGAGAGCGTCAAACGGACGGAAAATGTCATAAATATTTACAAACTCCGTTTGCTTTATTTATCAAAAATACCAAACGCAGAACATGATAGGAGATGTATTTTTCGACGTTACCAAGCCACAATATTTCATTAAATTATAGACGGTTTTATCTATTTCTATTCATGCTTTCGGCCGTCTTTCTGCTTCATTTTGTCGCCGTCTTATGTCTCACGTTATTTGTTCCATATATCACATATTATCTACCAAACTTCTGTTTGCTTTCATTTTTGAGTTAATTTTAATTAAAGTATTTCATTTTGCAACCATACATAACGATTCTTTTACTATATTTATAATCTAAACATTTCATCAGGCCAACTTTCGTAAGGTTAAAGGGGGATCAGCCTTGCGGGCGTTCAGGCGTTATTTTCAAGTGAGCCCCAACATTATTATTATGAGGAAGATATCTACGTTTTTACTTTTCCTTATGCTGTCGGTTGTTTCTGCACATGCAGACGCAATCTATACAACAGCATTTGAGACGGTTGACGAGTTCAACGCATGGACCGTGGTTGATGCCAACAGCGACGGCGCCACATGGCTCTTCAACGAAGAAGGCACCCCGTCGAAAGTGGCTTATAAGTACGACTACTTCAACAACGGCGACGACTGGCTGATTTCGCCTGCCATAACGCCAAGCGAGACCGGCACGCTGATAGTGAAATACACATTCAGCGGAAGCATGTATGGCGAGAGCATGGAGGTGTACTCGGGCAAGGGCGGCACCGTGGAAGACATGACCAGCAAGGAGGCTACATACGACAATATAAAGAAAGACGAGCAGTCGGGCTATTTTCTCGTTGACGCCAAGGCCGGCGAACCGTTCCACATAGCGTTCCGCGCCACATCTACGGCTTACAAGGACTATCTTTATCTCTGCTCGGTTACGGTTGAGCCTATTGCCAACCCGACAGACATAAAAGTTGCAGAGATACTGAGCCCTGTCACAGGCTACGGCCTCGGACAGGAGACTGTAAAGGTGGCGATAAAGAACAGCGGACGCACTAACCTGAGCGGGTTTGACGTAGCGTTTGCAGTTGACGGCAAGGAGATTGCCAACGAGACTGTGAGCGAGCCGCTCGCAGCCGGCGAGACACTTGAATATACGTTCAAGACCAAAGCCGACCTCTCTGCCCCGCTGACTACATACGAAATAAAGGCATGGGCCACTCATCCCGACGACTTCGACCACACGAACGACACATGCTACACCTCGGTAAGGCACAAAGCACCGCTGAATGCTCCTTACACAATGGGCTTTGAGGCTTCGGAGAACACACAGGACTTCACCTTCTACAACCTTAACAACGACGAGGGCACATGGGACGTAAGCATCGAATCAGGCTTCTTCAACATGGCGCACACCGGCAACGGATGTCTGGCTTACGGCTATGACTCAAACAACAGCGGCGACGACTGGGCCATTCTCGACCCGATAAACGTTGAACCGGGCTATTACGTGCTGAAGTTCTGGTATTCAAACCTCGACTCTTATCCCGAGAAGATGGCCGTATACTGGGGCAACGAGGCCAAGCCTGAGGCCATGACCAACAAGATTGTGGAGTTCAACCCCATTCTGAACAACAAATACGAGGAGTCTGTCAACGTTGTTCATTTCGACAAGGCACAGACCATCTATTTAGGCTTCTATGCGTTCAGCGACAAGAACCAGAACCTCATTCTCGTTGACGACGTTTCGTTCGAGAAGGTTGAAAGCAACCTCAACGACCTTGCCGTTTCCGACCTTCAGAGTCCTTACGACTTTGTGCGCGAGAGCAACCTCAAGGACGTGATATTCAACCTGGCCAACAGCGGCGTGGCTGACCTCGACGCCAAAGTAACAGTTAGCATCGACGACGTGGCCGTTAAAGACAGTACCATCGCCATGAAGGCTCAGAGCGCCACAACCGTTACGTTCAGCGGCCTGTTGGCAGACCTGAGCGACGGCAGCCACAAGCTGAAGGTGGAAGTTGCGAACGACAACGACGAGAACGCCGACAACAACGTGCTGACAAAAGACTTCACCGCGGTAAGCAAGCCAGTGAAATTCTGGGACTTTGAGGACGGCAAACTTCCATCTGACTTCACATTCCGCGCCGAAGATAACGGCACCGTAGACCCGTCAGCCGGCGACGAGTTTAACGCAGACGGATGGGGCCTGTTCAACATCGTAGAACATAACGTGTTCGGCGAATATATGCTGGCAGGAACATCATGGCTCGAGGGCACCGACCAGGCCGACCGCTGGCTCATAATGCCGAAGGTAAGCATCAAAGGCAAAGACAGCTATCTCGTGTGGGACGCAAACTCTTTCAATCAGCAGTTCCTTGAAGGCTATCAGATAATGGTGTCTGCCACTGAAGACAACAGCGCAGCATACACAGAAGTGTTCAACGTTGAGGGCGAGACAGCAGAACCGAAGACACGCGGAATAAGTCTGGCCGACTATGACGGCAAGGACATCTATATAGCAATACGCCTCAGAACCAAAGGCGGCGACTGTCTGCTGCTCGACAACATAGGCATATACACCGGCTCTACAGGAACAGGCGTAACAGCCGTTACCGGCGAGGGCGAAGGCATAATGATATCGGGCAACGAACTGCGGGCCGCCGAAGGCACAAAGAGCATAGCTATCAGCGACACGGCAGGCCGCACCACACTGACTGCCGAAGGCAACGTTGTCAGCTTGTCATCGCTTCCGGCAGGAATATACATTGCCACTGTAAAATCAGCCGACGGCAACGTCAGGGGATATAAGTTTGTGAAGAAGTAAAGACGCCGCATCATGACAGACCATATTACGGCCGGGGGAAATTTTCTCCGGCCGTTATTATTTTTATAAACACAAGCCGGCATCGGCAGACGAGCATGGGAAAGACCTATCACAACAGGCTTTCAACATAGACACGACGGAGCTATGATAACATCAAGCCCAAATCAACCGATTGAAGTTAAGACAATGCAATCCGCAAGCTTCTGCCGTCATCGGCAGCCCGGCTTCAATCCAGCTTTTCAAAACAAATTTTAAAAAAAGTTCTTTTTTGATGTCACGTTTTTCCGCCTCATACGTTACCTTTATGAAACAATGATGAAACCGGAAGAATTTAACCGCATAATAATACCCATGCGCGACGAGCTGAAAGGGCTGGCACGCAAGCTTACGGGAGACGACTACAGCGCTGAGGACCTGGTGCAGGAGGTGATGCTCAAGCTCTGGAGCATGCGGGCTACGCTCGACCGGTATGAAAACAAAAGGGCACTGGCCATGACCATGCTGCGCAACAAATACAGCGACCAGTGGCGCCACGACCGGCTGGAAGACGGAAAAGCCTCAGCAACAGGCCTGACAGCCGACGACTGGCACAGGGCCGAAGCCAAAGACGAGGCCGACCTGATAAGACTTATCGTTGAACATCTGCCCGAGCTGCAAAGACAGATTTTCAAGATGAAGGAGATTGAGGGCTACGAAAGCTCTGAGATAATGAAAATCACGGGATGCACGGCCGAAAGCCTCCGGCAAAACCTGTCGAGGGCACGCCGCAAGATACGTGAGGACTTTATAAAACTTACGGCCATAAGGGCCAAGAGAAAAGATTTACTGACGCTTTGAACGATATTTATAGTGTGATGAAAAAGGAAGAATATATTAAGCAGCTGCTCGACAAATATCTCGACGGTGAGACCTCATCGGCTGAGGAAAGGGCTCTGCGCGGATATTTTACCAACAGGGACAACAACATTCCTGAGGAATGGATGCCATACAAGGCTTTGTTTGCCTACATTGCCGAAGAACGGGCCGACGCTGTCGAGACTGCCCCAACAGCCGACAGCAGCCTCAACAAAGCAAAGAAGACCGGCCGCCACGGATGGATATACACGGCCATTACGGCAGCGGCAGCCATACTTATTGCGGTGGTGATGATCGCACTGCCGCGCCAGAGCGACAACTATGCCGTAATAGACGGAAAGGTGTACACCAACAAGAAGGTGGTTGAGGAGGAAGCCCTTAAGGCTCTCGAAATGGTATCCTCTGACGAGGAAGACAACTTTGGCGCTCTCGAACTGATGCGCCAATGACACTCTCTTACGGCTGAACGCCTCGTGCAGGCGCATGAAAGACGATAATATAAACAACAATGTAAAAAACATTAACCCGAGATATGAAACAGCAATATTATAACCCGCAACTGCCGGCAACGCATGCTGACGCCATAGATGTTGTATGCGCGATAATGATAACGGCCATGACACGCCTTGCCGCGGCATGCAGACTGCCGGTCAACACATACTTCGGCAACAGCGAGGCCACACGACGCAACGCCAAAGGCACAAGCCGCGCACGGAGCGGCACTATGTGGCACGGGCTATGCCGCATCTTGCTCATAGCCGCACTGACCCTTACGGCTGCAACGCCAGCCATGGCACAGGAGGGGCTTAACGTCAACAAGGTGTTTCAGCGGTTCGGACACGCCAAGGGCTGCAAGATGGTAGAGATGCACAACGCCAAGCTGAAGGGGTATGAGCTGAAGGTGTACAAGAGCCTTACCTACAAGAACATCGGAGCAAGCATAGAGCCTTATCTGAAGGCCGACAGAAAGAACGCCAAGAAGATACGCGAGGTGGTCGAGAACGGCCAGATAGTGAGCGGATACTACATAATGCCGCCAAAGAGCAAGGGCATCAACCGCTACATACTGTTCAGCAAGGTGAAGCCCAACCGGGGAACGGTGATATACATTGAGGGCGAACTCTCGCCCGACGACATAATGAAACTGTGTTACGCATAATCAAAGAAACAAACAATAAATATGACAAATATGAAAAAGACACTACTTCTGGCGGCGCTGCTGCCCCTGACGGGCATGGCCGCCGAAACCGGCGACACTACATTCGTGGTGAACAACAAGAAGATTGTTGTAAACGATTCAGCAGGAAGCACAAAAATATCTGTCTACGGCAGCGACGGCAAGAAGTTTAACCGCACATACGAGACTAACTTTGTTGACGGACAGGAGATTGAGCGCGTATATGTAACGTCGCCCTTCATTCCGCAGAGCCTCAACCGCAAGAAGAGCAAGCCCAGAAGCCACTATCCGCTGTTCTTCATGGGCTTCAGCCAGCTTGCCGGAAGCGTGATGGGCACGGGAGGCAACGCCGGCATGCACACACGCGACTCAAAGTCGTGGGAATATGGCTTCACGCTGACAAGTCTGGCCTTCAGAATAACCAATCCGCTGGCGCTTACATCGGCGTTTCAGATAGGTCAGGTGCATCATCACTTTCAGGACAACTACGTGCTGTCTACAACCGACGGCATAACCTCCATGAGGCAGATAGAGGGCGAGACGCTCAAAAAGAGCTACATAAGCTACACCTTCATCCGCATTCCGGTGATGTTAGAGTGGCAGAAGCGCACCGGCGGCGCTGATATGTTCGCGGCAATAGGTCCGTCTATTGAACTGCGCTGGAACGACCACTCGCGCTACTTCATCGGAAAGAACAAGACCACCGAAACGGGCGACATAAACATGAATCCCGTGGGCCTCAACCTCGACATACGCGCCGGCTACGGCTGTCTGATGATCTATGCACGCACGGCTCTCACGCCGCTGCTCAAGACCAGCGTCGCACCCAAATGCTATCCCGTGTCGTTCGGACTGGGCATACGTATATAACACAAACAATAACCCTAAAACACATTAATGATGAAACTGCTATTCTTATTTACGGCACTCATACTTTCTGCCACAGCATATGCCGAGGAGGCCAACGACACTACGTTCAACGTGAAAGACAAGAAAATAGTTGTAGACGTGCAGGACAGCAAAACAATAGTGAAAGTTTACGACAACAACGGTTTTCAGCTTCTGAAAACACGTGAAATGGAGTACGTTAACGGGCAGGAAGTGGAGCAGGTTTATGTAGGTTCACCTCTAATTCCTACTGAAAACCTGCAGAACCTGAAATTCCGCTCATATCTGCCGACTATATGGTATGGTTACAACTATATGGGCAACAAAATAGGTTCTACTAAAAATGAGGGCATATACAGCCGCAGAAGCAAATCATTTGAAATAGGTATAACGCCGTGGTCGTTTGCCCTGCCATTCGACAAGAGCAATACATTAGGACTGGTTGGAGGCGTTCAGCTTACATGGGTACACATGTGTTTCGACAAGAACTATGCAGCAGGCATGCAGGGCGACAGGCTCGACTTTACAAAACTTGACATGAAGGCATCAGGCAACAACATGAATTACGGAACACTGCGCATACCGTTGATGCTGTCTTTACAACATGACTATCGTTCATATTGCATGAATCTCGGAATATCCGCAGAGGTGCGCACTAATGGTGCTTACCGCTTCTCTCCTGCAGCAGGCAGTGCCGCACCGAATGTCCCTGACGCCATAAGACTTAACCGCTTCGGACTTAACCTTGAATATTCTTTTTGTTTCATGGGTATATATATGGGAGCGTCAATGTCCTTAACTCCATTGTATAAGACAATAACAAACAATAAGGCTTATTATACTTCCATTCATATGGGCATTAATCTGCCGGAAATGATACGTTATTTTAAAAGCGACAAGAAGAAATGACAAACATCAGATATGACGTAACAATATAAAGACATTAAAGAGTTTTTCCGAAATACTACGAATCTAATTAAATAGGCTTATAGCAGGACAATGCTTCATGTTCCGGCAGACATTAAAAAATCTGCCGGAATTTTATTTTGTCGCTATATATTCATACTGACTATCGGCACTTAACATCAATCATTAAGCATACGGCAACGCAAAAACAAATAACATACAATGGCGCATAAAGTCGACCGGCAACAGCGATAACACGGGCTATAGCCAACGAAAAACAAGTGTTGGCCTGCATAAAGTCAACCCAAAGCAGGAATATAAAGCGTAATTATTTTTCTTTAAAAACTCATCACTCGTCACATCAGCACATAACCTTCTGATTTACAAAGGATTAGAGTGTGACGAGTTGAGATTCCAACTCGTCACGCAAGCCCTGCTGTCTCCGGCCGTGACGAGTTACGGAATCAACTCGTCACACCATAACATTCTGACAGACAGCACATTAAACCATGATGTGACGAGTGACGAGTTTTTAACAAAAACTTTTTTGCTTATGCTCTTTGCCGCCATGTTACATGGCGCAAAAAGTAGCCTTTCATACTGCGAAACATGCCTTTTCATAATGCAAAATGCCACCTTTGAGTATGTGAAAAGCTACCTTTTGCAATACAGTTGATGGCGTTTTGCATAAAGCGGAATCTGTATTTACGGAAATTATGCAATAAAAAATCCCCTCAACTCCTCACAACCGAAGAGCCAAGGGGATATTATCTCAAACAATGTTTATCAATATAACAGAATCAGCCCGGCAAAACCGCTGTAGCATATCATGCGTATCGGATTGATCTTGAAATGCCACGTGCCTACCATAGTTGCCACAAAGAGGAAACAGCTAATCCAGAACTGCCAGGGATTGACAGACGGGGCACTGAAGTTCTCGGGCGTCATAAGCAGCAGGGTGGCAGCGCCGAGCAGTCCGACAACGGCAGGACGAAGGCCTGAGAATACGCTCTGAACCGTGGGCGTGTTCATATATTTCATGAACAGGCGCGATATCAGAATCATTAGTATTAGCGACGGCAACACCAGCGCAAAGGTGGCTGTTACGCTGCCGAGGATAGACATCCAGTAGCCGTAGCCGGCATTGTGGACGGCAGTATAGCCGCAGTAGGTGGCAGAGTTGATGCCGATAGGGCCCGGCGTCATCTGACTTATGGCCACGATGTCGGTAAACTCGCCCGTGGTGAGCCATCCGTGATTGTGCACCACCTCTCCCTGAATGAGCGAGAGCATGCCGTAGCCGCCGCCGAAGCCGAACAGACCTATCTGAAAGAACGTTATGAACAAATACAGGTAAATCATAAGAATATGCTCTTTATTTGGTTCGTCATTTTTTTAGATTAATGTCACTCCGTAGGCTTTATATACTTGCCGTAGACATAGCCGCCGATGCCGGCAATGAGGATAACAAGTATGGGCGAGACGCCGAGCAGCCATATAGCCAGCGCACCGGCAATGGGTATCCAGCAGTTAGTAAGAGTGATCTTGGCACTCTGTCCCAGCTTGAACGTAGGCACGGCTATGAGAGCCACAACAGCCGGACGTATGCCGCGGAAGATGGCCGCAACCACCTTGTTGTCCTCAAACTGATGGAAGAACATGGCTATGGCCAGAATGATAAGAAACGAGGGCAAGGCTGTGCCCAGACTGGTACACACGGCGCCCTTCACCTTCTTCATCTTGTAGCCTATAAACACGCTCACGTTGATGGCGAGCACGCCCGGACAGCTCTGGGCTATGGCTATGATGTCGAGAAAGTCTTCCTTGCTCACCCACTTCTTCTTGTCGACCACCTCCGACTCTATTATAGGAATCATGGCGTAGCCGCCTCCCAGGGTGAACAGGCCTATCTTGAAAAAAGTCTTGAAGCTCTCTAAATAAAAGTTGCTCATCCTTGTTTTAGTTGTTTAAAAACGAAAAGTAAAAAGACACGCGCTCCGCCTTGTCCGGCCTTTGCCGCACCGCCTTGCAGTAAAGGCGCCACGGGCTGTGCTGACGGCCGTCATGACAGGGCTCTTGTCTTTTTACTTTTCAGCTTGCTTATTTATTATTTGTTCTCTTCAATCCACTTGCGCGCATTGACAAAGGCCTCAATCCACGGCGTAACGTCATCGTTGCGGCGGTCTGCCGGATACCATGCGTTCTGCCACGGGAAGATGGCGCGCTCAAGGTGAGGCATCATTGCCAGATGGCGTCCGTCGGCTGAGCAGATAGCTGCAACGGCATAGTCAGAGCCGTTGGGGTTGCCCGGATATTCGGCATAGTTGTATTTTGCAACAACATTATATTTGTCTTCGCCTTCGGGCAGATAGAACTTGCCTTCTCCGTGAGCCACCCAGATGCCCAGCTTGTTGCCGCTCAGCGAGCCGAACATTATGCTGTTGTTCTGCTGTATGTCAAGGCTGAGGAAGCTGCTCTCAAACTTGTGTGAGTTGTTGTGCAGCATCTTGGCCTTCTTCTCGTGCTCAGGATTGATGAGGTTGAGCTCAACCATCAGCTGGCAGCCGTTGCAGATGCCGAGCGACAGGGTGTCCTTGCGGGCATAGAACTTATCGAGAGCCTCCTTAGCCTTCGGGTTGAAGAGGAACGCTCCTGCCCATCCCTTGGCAGAGCCTAACACGTCAGAGTTAGAGAAACCGCCGCAGAACACAATCATGTTGATGTCCTCGAGAGTCTCGCGGCCGCTGATAAGGTCGGTCATCATCACGTCCTTAACGTCGAAGCCTGCAAGATAGAGCGAGTAAGCCATCTCGCGCTCGCCGTTGGTTCCCTTCTCACGTATGATGGCAGCCTTGATGCCTGTGCGCTCGCGGCGGTCGGCTGAAATGCCATACTGCTCGAGCTTGCCTGTGAACGAGTCGTTGAACTTCATCTCCAGCGGCTGTTTCTTATAATTTTCATGACGTGCGTCGGCACATCCGTTCATGCTCTGGTCGCGGTCGAGCAGATATGAAGTCTTGTACCATACGTCGCGCAGAGCGTCGATGTCAAATTCGTGGTTGAACGCACCCTTGGCAACCTTCAGCGTGCGTGTGCCTACAGCCGGCTTACCTATCATGGCGTAGCTTATGCTGTTGTTGTCCATTATGGTCTTGAACTCTTCGGCATCCTTGTCGGCAATCTGAACTATAACGCCGGGGTTCTCTGCCATAAGAATCTTAACCATGTCGTCGCCGCCAATCTCCTTCAGGTCGATGTCCATGCCGCCCTTTGTGTTGGCGAAGCACATCTCGAGAAGAGTGGTTATCATACCGCCGGCGCTGATGTCGTGACCTGCCATTACGAGGTCTTTCTTGATAAGCTCCTGAACGGTGTTGAACGCATCGCGGAAGTATTCGGGATTCTTCACAGTAGGAACGTCGTCGCCTACCTTACCGAGGCTCTGTGCAAAGGCACTTCCGCCCAGGCGCTGCTCGTCGAACGAGAAGTCGATGTGATAGATGCTTGAGTTTGCATCGTTGACAATAACGGGAGAAACCACCTTGCGGATGTCTGAAACCTCACCGCCGCTGCTGACGATAACTGTTCCCGGGCTGATAATCTTTGTTCCGTCAGGATACTGCTGACTCATTGAGAGAGAGTCTTTACCTGTAGGAACGTTCACCTTGATGTCGCAGCAGAAGTCTGACAGAGCCTTGACTGCGCTGTAAAGACGTGCATCCTCGCCTTCCTGTGAGCGGCAGGGCCACATCCAGTTGGCAGAGAGGCTTACGCTGTCGAGACCGTCCTCGAGAGGAGCCCATACGATGTTGGTGAGCGACTCGGCCACTGACAGCACGCTTCCTGCCTCGGGCGAAGCCAGACCTGCCTGAGGAGCGTGTCCGAGGGCTGTGGCTATACCCTTACGTCCGCGATAGTCGAGAGCTACGACGCCACAGTCAGACAGAGGCAACTGTATTTCGCCCTGGCACTGCTGGCGCGCAATCTTACCTGTAACGCTGCGGTCAACCTTATTTGTGAGCCAGTCTTTGCAGGCAACGGCCTCAAGCTGCAGTACGCGGCAGAGATACTCGTCGAGCTTGTCCTGGCTGTAAGTTACGTCTTCATAGTGGCGCTCTACGGTCTTGTCCACCATATATGTCTTTGGTGAATGACCGAACATCTGAGCAACGTCGAGGTCGAAAGGCTTAACGCCGTCGCCCTGAACGAACGAGAAGTGAGCGTCGCCTGTGGTCTCGCCTACCACATACAACGGAGCACGCTCGCGCTCAGCAATCTTGCGCACATGTTCAATATGTTTTTCGTCAATGAGCAGACCCATGCGCTCCTGACTTTCGTTTGCTATAATCTCCTTGCTCGACAGTGTCTTGTCGCCGATAGGCAGCTTGGTCATGTCTATCTGACCGCCGCACTCCTCAACAAGCTCTGACAGACAGTTGACGTGTCCTGCCGAACCGTGGTCGTGGATGCTGACAACCGGGTTTACATCTTCCTCGCACAAGGCACGTACAAGGTTGTAAGCACGCTTCTGCATCTCGGGGTTGGCACGCTGAACGGCGTTGAGCTCAATGCCGTTGCTGTATCGGCCTGTGTCTACAGAAGAAACGCTTCCGCCGCCGAGACCGATGCGATAGTTGTCGCCACCTACAACGACAACCTTGTTGCCCTTCTGCGGCTCCTTCTTCAGGCAGTCGCGCTTTGTGCCGTAGCCGACGCCTCCGGCAAGCATGATAACCTTGTCGTAAGCATATTTCTCGTCGCCTTCCTTATGCTCGAACGTAAGCACAGAACCTGTGATGAGCGGCTGACCGAACTTGTTGCCGAAGTCTGACGCACCGTTAGAAGCCTTGATAAGAATCTGCTCAGGTGTCTGATACAGCCATTTGCGCACGGGCAGGATGTCCTCCCAGTCGCGTCCGCCGTTGATGCGCGGATAAGAAGTCATGTAAACGGCTGTTCCGGCGATAGGCCATGAACCTACGCCACCGCCCATACGGTCGCGGATCTCACCGCCCGTACCTGTAGCGGCACCGTTAAACGGCTCTACGGTTGTAGGGAAGTTGTGTGTCTCTGCCTTCAGAGAGATAACGCTCTCGATGTCCTTAACACGGAAATAGTCAGACGTCGACTGGTCTTCCGGGGCAAACTGCTCGATGACAGGGCCCTGAGAGAAAGCCACGTTATCCTTGTATGCACTCAGAATCTTGTGAGGATTCTCCTTTGTCGTCTTCTTGATCATGTTGAAGAGCGACGACTCCATCTCCTTGCCGTCGATGATGAACACACCGCCGAAAATCTTGTGGCGGCAGTGCTCTGAGTTGATCTGTGCGAAACCGAAAATCTCCGAGTCGGTCAGCGGGCGACCGAGCTCTTTCTCAATCTTGTGCAGATACTCAATTTCTTCAGGCGACAGTGCCAGACCTTCCTGCTCATTGTATTCCTCAAGGTTGTCAACGTGCTTGATAGGCTCCGGCTTGTGGTCAACAGTGAAGATGCTCTGGTCGAGTCCGTCGTACATGCGCTGCAGCATTGGGTCGTGGTCGGCATCCTTGCTGCTTACGGGGAAGTATTCCTCTATACGCGAAATGCCGTTCAGATTCATGTTTTGTGTAATCTCAACGGCATTTGTGCTCCAGGGTGTAATCATCTCGCGGCGCGGGCCTACGAAATATCCGCTGAGGCAGTTGTCTTCTACGAGTGTGGCATCGCCATAAAGCCAGCACAGTTCCTTTATTTCCTCGTTATTGAGCTGATGGTCAGCTTCGGTAGCAATAACGCTTTGTGATGGAGTTCTGAAAAAAAGAATCATATTTACGGTATATAATTGTTTGTTCTTGAAAGATATTCAGCTGCTCTCCTTGGCCGTCCGGCATAAAATATTTCGAGATGCAGCTTTTCTTGTGCAAAGACAATGCAAATCGAGAGCAGAATCGTCAAGCTTGCTTGAGCGGTATGCCGAGATGCAGCTTTTCTTGTGCAAAGATAATGCAAATCGGGGGCAAGACAAAATAAATTCATTGATTTTTAATGGTTTTGGCTGTTTAATCATAACGCCGGCATGCCTTTCATACTATTGTTGCCGGCAACTGCTTTGCACGCATCGGCTAGGCGCCGGCTAAATGTAAGCTTCTTTCAGACGCAAAGCAACGCCCGGCGATAAGTTATAAAGTGTTAACAATTTGTTGAAATTGCAATGTGAACGGTTTAAATTCATATATTTGCAGACAAATATGAACGACCGTTCGGTTTTATTTGCCGCATATGGTCAACACGGTAAAAACACTTTAGAGAAAGACAAAGAATATTTATTGTTTAATTAAAAAAATTGAGTTATTATGAAAAACTTACAGAGAGTGCTTATGCTGGCCCTCACAGCCATAATGATTACGGCGTGCAGCAAGTCGGGGCTGAAAGATCTGACAGGGGTGAAAATGGACACGGAGAGCGCTGTTGAGAAAGCCAAGTCGATAGCAGCCGACAACATCAAGGCCGACCAGTGGAAGATAATCAGCGTGTCGTGGACCGAAGGCATGGGGCGCGACGAACTTTCTAACAACGTTTCTATTTTTACCTATGAGATGGTTGACAAAGACGGACGCGTGTGGAACCAGTCGTTCATGTCTGACCTGGGCTGGAAGGCAACAGAGCTTACTGACGCCGGATGGGAGAAATGGCACAAAAATCTCAACGCCAAAGACGTGCCTGCCATAGACATGGCCAACCTTAACCCTGCCGAGGTGATGAAGGACATTGAGGCTGCAAAGGCACTGATACCGGCCGAATTTGAGTTTAAGTCGATGGACAGCTACACGATGAACACATACGACGACCCGAAAGTTTCAATAAAACTCAACGTCATCGAGAAAGGTAAGGAGACCGTAAGCAATGCGGGACAGACCTCAACGGTGTTCTATGAACTCGACTTCAGGAAGAACGCCAAAGGAAAGATGGAGCTTGTAAAACCATAACAACACATACAGCCTTGCGGGAACTTGACAAAGAAGATGCCGCAAGGCTGTATTTTTTCCGGCAGACCACAATATAGAAAAAATCTTGCCTCACAAAAACAAAGCCCATAAATTGTTCCGGCACAATAAAGACATCTGCTGCAGGCACTGCTTCTGATTACATGTTTGCCTTTTATTAATCTATCTGCAAACCAATTTATTGCTGCATCTTGTCCGGTTGTACATCATCCGGATAAACACGGAATATTATCGGTATGGTGTATCTTGCATCTATGCATTTTCCGTTACGCTTACCGGGATTCCAGCGCGATCCGTCGGCACGGGGTACTGAAAGAGAACTGATGCACTCAGTTTGTAGTTTTCCTGTCACAAGGATGTGCACAACCTGCGTCAAGGATATGTACAAAGCATTACAAGGATGTGAACTTCCTGTTCAACGAACCAGAAAGTCATAGAAAGGAGTGTAGAGCCGGTCGTTCACCTCCAGATAGAGATAATTGTTCTTGAAGTCATAGAGTTGGTTGAAACGTTGCAGGAAGTTGTTGCCCAACACGCCGTCCATCGCGTCACTGGCCTGTACACCCGTTGTCACCGTAGAAAAGGCACCGGGTATGCGAGGCAAAGTCAGTGCATCTCCCAGTGTTACCGAATCGAAGTACACATTCTGAAGTTCATCGCCGTCCTTCACCGTACCGGCTATGCGCGAGATGGCAAATGGTTTCTGTGTGCCCAGCAGGCCGTTGCGACGGACGAAAGGTGTATTGAGATCGAACACACGGTCGGAACCGGTATCCACCTCTACCGACACCAGATAATCCACTCCGCCGACACGCACGCCGACCGGAACGACCGGCACTCCAGACTCTCCTGGATCTCCAAGACGATAGTCCATCTTCAGCCTGACAGCCTTGTCCGATGCCGCCTTCTGCCCGTCGCCCAATTCATACAGGAAGATGGATTTCCGCCGATAATCAATGCGGACATCAAAGTTCCTCAGATAAGACAGCCCCAGCACACCGTCCCAGGCATCGGGCGGATAAGGAATAGCTACCAGTTTCAAGCCGGAAATGGCCCGGCTGCCCATCCTCACCACCTGAGAGGACTCTGTGGAAGGAATGGTTTCCACCGAATTGGCGCTATTGTTCTCCACACTTCCCGTAAAGGCAGCCAGCCCTTCGGTGCGCGGCGAATTGGAATTGAGCACCACATCCGTCGCTCCCGTGTCCAGCAGAAAGCGCAGGGGGCGGTCGTCCTGCCCGTTGATATAGACTGTCACATACAGACGGTTGTCGGCACCCAGTTCGAAAGGTATCGTGTCGACCGGAGCTTTGCTAATCTGGGCATGCAGCTCAGGCAGACACAACAATGTGCACAAAACCAAAATTGCACTGATTCGTTTTATTCTCTTCATATTTGTGTTTTTAAAAGTTGCATGCAAATATATACAAATTTCAATTCACGCAACAATTCTAATGTTATAAAAATACAAATACCAACAATAAAGCAATAATATGTAAAGAAAAACAGTCAAACCACAGATAAATGTAAACCAGAGCTAAAGCATTATCTATTTTATTAAAGGACCTTCGCTGCAACACGACATATAAAGATTTTTCGCCGCGTTACTACTTGCGCAAATCAGCCGAAACAACAGCATGTTTAAGTGAAGAGTGAAGAACGAAGAGTGAAGAAACATCGTTCGACGTTAGTCAATTCAAATGCTTTGTGGTGATACAAAATATTGTCTTAAAGCAACAAAGCTAATGTTCTGTCGGATTTGCAAGTATTGTTGAGCGCAGCGAAAAATCCGACAGCATAAAATATAAGAACCAACGGTCAGCGAAGCTAATCTGTGATCCGCAACTCATACCAATTAATTAAAAATAGGAAGTAATCGGATTGCAAATTAGCTTCGCTGACTGTTGGTTCCTTATACTCAATTCCGGCAGATTATTCTTGTTGCTACATATCAGTCGGCACGGGTGATAAGTCACATCAATTTTGATAAAATTTTTAATTATCTTTGTTTTCATAATATAAATAATAGGTATGCATTTCGGATCACAGATTCTTATACTCAATTCCGGCAGATTACAAATCTGCCGGGACATTAGCCTTGTTGCTACATGTCGTTGTTATTAAGCCACAAAGCATATGACTTTAACTCCTTTAACTACTCTAACTCCTTTAACTACTAAAAAAACTCCTTAACTCCTAAAAATATAACCATTTAACGCCTCCAGAATCGCCATGCTAGTAACAGTTTTGTGGTTTGACTCGAAAAATGGCGAATTTTGTGCGTTTTTGTTAAGGCATTGATATATAATGCTTTACACATTTTGCAGGACAAAAATGCAATAGTTAAAAAATATTACTCGGCCACTTTTCACTCAAAACCGATAGGTTTACCAACCGTAAGTGGCCCTTTTGCATCACGAAAAACGGCATTTTGCGCCTTAAAATCCATGCTTTTACGTCATTTTTATGTATCAAAAGCAAACAGATGTTAATAGACTTGCTGTTTTGATGTCATATCTTTAACATCCGTTATACATTGATTTTCCAGATTGAAAAAATATTTTGTCCTGACTTTTTACGGCTTTTACGCTTTTTATAATGCCGGATAAATAAGATTTATGTACATTGACCACAATAATAAATGGGATGCAGCAGCAGTCAAAAAAAGCTCACAAGATATGACAAGAATTGGTATCTGTATTGGAACAACAATACATTCTATTCAGGCGCAAACGCCGCATAAGATTTGCATACATGGGGGAAACCGGGCAATAACAACAGCATCCCCCATGATTAAATTCGCAAATGCTTACCAATATCTACATGCAAGAAAGATGTTTACTCTGATGTCATCGTTCTTCATGTCTTCATCAATTGACATACTAAGTTTCACCATTTCAGCATTCTTAAATTTATAGCTTTCACAATCATCATCCGTCACTTTATCATACAGCACAACACGCAAGATGTTACTTATATTGCCGAAACGTTCAAATGTCTTAATGCTTGGATAACATATCTCGCATACCATGCCCGATATGTCGGCTATTGACGCGTATCTTGCAGGAAGCAATTTGTCAAAGTGTTTAAGTCTGTCCTTTATATAATCCATATCGCCTGTCAGAGTAACAAAGTCGATAATCTTGTCTTTTGCCAGGCGCATGAGGCAATCTACGTCAGAGACGCCAAAATCTAATATAGAATTCACCGTCGGCAGGCGTACAAACGCCCGTGCCATGTCGAAAAGCATATCGTCGGCACGCTTATAGAGAGAAGAAACAGAAGTGGCGTCAATATTCTCATAGTCAACCACCATTACGCCGTCGACAAAGGGCTTTAGCTCTTTAATTCTTTTCTTTGCCCTTTCGCGCTTATCTTTCCCCTCAATATGGTGAGGAAGAGCAGCAATAAGCATCTTGCCTGCATAAGTATTGCGTTTTGTCTCCTTAAGAAATATCTTTGCGCAGCTCTCGCCTGTAGTACCGCCAAGGCACACGACATACACAACCATCATCGGCACCGAAATAATTTTATTGACTACAGGCAGCAACTTGCGGCTTGCATACATAGCAGTAAGATTATCCTTGCCGCTGCCAAGGCCGTCGTCACCGATAAGATATTTCTCGGCAAACGAAACGTCATCTATCTCCTGGCTGTTCATCCCAAATACGCACATCCGTGTATCATGCATTCTGCACCCCACCAGCCTGTCAACGACACGTCCTGCCGCACCTCCTAACCCCAAAACAGCCACACGATAATACGGATTATGAGGAAAATCAATAACTGATTTATCAGCATCTTCAACTTTCATACGCAATAAACTTTTAAATGTTATCATGGCGCAAAGATATATGGACGGGTGTGCAAAAATGAAGCAGAAGGAGCAAACAAATATATTGATACTTTCTGCTGTCTTATTGTTTTATATTCTCGCCTTGCCGATAATATGTCATGAAACAGAACGCAATATCTACAAAAGACAAGAGGAATAACCTATTTAGGTTAAAAGAATAAAAAAACAATGCTGTGTCTTGATTTTTCACAGGCAGAAGAGTAACTTTGCGACATAACATAAAAACACAAGAATATGAAAAACAAATTTTTAAGGATTGGGCATCATAATAAAATGTCTGCACGGCATACACAAGCAACGAACGACATTATGTAACCACAAAATTTTTAAATAAGCTATGGCAAACGTATGGAAGATAGGCTCGCGCTGGAGCGACGACGGTGGGCGAGACTCAAGCATAATTTCGATATTCAGAAGGAGCAATGTTGTTTTCTTAGGACATAGAGACTATATAGAGCGTTTTAAGAATGAAGTAAAGAAGGGCGACTATTTCGCTATTGCCGATGGTCTGTTTGTTCAATCGGTGGCTAAGGCTACATCAGACCCGATACAATTAAATGAACTGATAAAGCAAAATGCCATTAAAGTTAAGAAGGGTGAACCGTTCGACCTGGAAGACGACTGGGGATATGGAGTTAAGGTAAAGATAGTGGACTTACCTAAAGACCAAATGTTCGATTATAAAAGAGGTTGTTTCTTTAAAGCAAACTCTATAGCTGAAAAAGTGAAAAAACTATTTAACGAAAAATTGGAACACAGAATGGACATAACGGCAAAGACGTGCAGGATTAAAGGCAAGCAAGAAGAATGTAACGGCAAAGAATCTATTATTAACGGCCGTACAAGATACGTGATACCCGTTTATCAAAGAGAATATTCGTGGGGATACGAGCAGATAACAAGGTTTGTTGACGACATATTCAAAGGCTTCTGGGGCGTGGACAGAAAGATAATAAAAGAGCCTTTATTTATTGGAACCATGCAGCTTTCATATGAAAAATATATCAATGAAAACGAATGTGAACAAGATGTCATTGACGGGCAGCAAAGACTCAGTACGATTATATGCATGCTGAAATATCTGAAACTGAAATATCCGTCGGCCGAAGCGTTAAAGCAGACAGAAAGCCTTGACTGGATAGAGACACGAGTAAACAACGGCAAGGAAGAAGAATATCTTAACGCCATGCTTTCGTTGGATTGCCTAAACAAGACAGACCTTGATACAGAGCAAAACAACTATATCAAAAGCATTGCCGTCATAGACGAATGTTTTAAAGAAATGACTACGGACAATGAAGGAAATCAGCTTGCGGAATTCTCTGAGAATATAGATTCGTTTGTTGAATATATCTTAAACGACATATTGTTTGTGGTTATCGAAACAGTGGCAGGATTATCCAAGACCATTCAGATATTCAACACAATTAACACAGCCGGTCTTGACCTGAACGGCGACGACTTGTTTAAGGTGCGCCTATATGAATATCTGCACGACATAAAGAGCCTTGGTGAAGAAACTTTTAATGAGATTGGCGAAATATACAAGAATGTGAAAATCAGAAACGACAAATGGAGAAAAACACATAACTGGGATTTGATTGACATCAGACTGGTGCGGTCGATTTATAAAGAATACATCATCTCGAAATACAAACTGCCGACAAGCCTTTACGCTAAAGCCACCGACACCTTCTTTGACGAACTGTTTGATGTCTTGCTCAACGTACAAGGACATAACGACATGGCAGGAGTTGAACGTGTGGAGCTGTCTTTGGAAGATTTATGGAATATTATAGAGGTTGCATGTCTTTGGAGGGGAAGCGACTTTAGAAATAACGACGAATTTATTTCTTACACATTGACAGAACGCTCACGCTACAACCGCTACTTAAGCATTTCATACCTGATATTGCTTTCAAATAGGGATAAGCAAAAAGAAGAAAGGCTTGATGAAGTTTACGGCGTATTACGCCTGCTATGCAGAATGTTCTTCTGCTGGAGCATAATGTATGCCCGACAAGTAAACGAGATGCATTCATTTATGCGTAACATCTATAATAAAACGGCGGAATTCCAAAACAATAAAGAAGATATATTTTCATCACTGACTGAAAAGACAAAGGAAAATGACAACAGAATGTTTAGAACTAACTGCATAGGCCAACCTATAGCGGACAACAGGGTTTGGAAAGACCTGATTTGCCTGTTAAGCGATTATATAGATGAATCAGAAGTTGGAACAACGCTTGAAGAACTAAAAGACAAATTTGAATGGGGCTATTATGACATTGAGCACATCCATGCCAACTGCAATGAGAAAGAGGGAACCGATATTGACGGGGATTTACAAAACAGCATTGGCAACCTGATGCTGCTCGAATATGACATAAACAGATCTATAGGCAATCTGACTTTTAAGGAAAAGAAAGAACGCGGCAACAACAAGCTATGCTACAAAGACAGCCGCTTTGCCGTGGTGAAGAAAATAATGAAAAAAGAGAATTGGGGCAAAGAAGAAATAGAGGAACGCAGAAAAGAGGAAATAGAGAAAATATCGCGCTTCATATTCGAATGATATGAAAATATAATCAGACATAACGGAATTTTGCGTATTCCTTCTCATTTAATGTTCTGTCGGATATGCACGTATTGTTGAGCGCAGCGAAAAATTCGACAGCATCGAGAAACAACAAGACTAATGTTCTGGCGGATATGCTATCCGACAGCATCAAATATAAGGATCTGCGATCCGCGACTCATACCTATTAATCAAAAAAATAGGAAGTAATCGGATTGAAAAATCCTTATACTATATTCCGGCAGATTGCAAATCAGCCGGCACAATAGTATTGTTGCGACACAGCCGGCGGCACGGGAACAGCAAGAGTAATGTTCTGGCGGATATGCTATCCGACAGCATTAAATATCAGGATCTGTGATCCGAAAAACATACCTATAAATCATAAATAGGAAGTAAGCGGATTGAAAAATCCTTATACTATATTCCGGCAGATTACAAATCAGCCGGCACAATAGCTTTGTTGCTACATACCGAGAATTGCAGAGAAACAACAAGACTAATGTTCTGTCGGATATGCCATCCGACAGCAAAAAATATAAGGATCTTTGATCCGAAAAACATACCTATAAATTAGCAATAGGAAGCAAGCGGATTGAAAAATCCTTATACTATATTCCGGCAGATTGCAAATCAGCCGGCACATTAGCTTTGTTGCTACATACCAGGCGGCACGAAAATTTGACGCATACATTATTCCACGGCAGTATCTCTTACGAAAATTTACTGACAAAAGAATAAAAAAGACAAGCCTGTGCCATGATTTGTCACAGGCTAAATTGTAACTTTGCAGCGTAACCTAAAAAACAATAAATATATGGCAGCAAATATATTTGGACGGTATGTATGGCTGATAGACATCCTGCGCAGGTATAAGCGCCTGACATTTAAGGAAATATGTTCGTTGTGGCAGGAAAGCGGACTAAGCTATGGCGAGGAACTGCCACTGAGGACATTCCATCGCCACCAGGATGCAATAAAGGACATCTTTGACGTGTATATAGAATGCGACAAGAAGGACGGATACAGATATTATATTGACGAGCCTGAAAGGCTTGAAAGCAACAACCTGTACAACTGGCTCATAAGTTCTTACTCTACGCTCAACCAGATAAAGGCCGACAGCAAGCTGGAGAACAGAATTATATTTGAGAACATACCGTCGGGACAGACATGGCTGACACATATCGCAGAAGCCATGCGCAACAACAGGGTGCTGAGCATAACATATCACGGATTCGGCAAGTCGGAGTCAACGACATTCGACATAGAGCCTTACTGCCTTAAAGTGGCTCACCGCCGCTGGTATGTGCTGGCGCGAAGTCCCTATTATTCTGAAAGGAACAAGGAGAAAGGCGTAAAGCCATACGATGTATTCCGGATATATGCCCTGGACAGGATAATGGATATAAAGGACACAGACAAGACGTTCACAATGAACAAAGACTTCGACGCGGCGAAATACTTTGAAGGCTGCTGCGGAGTGATTACGTCTGATGAGCCTTTACAAAGGATTGTGGTGCGTGCATACGACAACTTCGTAGATTATCTGCGCACACTGCCGCTGCATGAGTCGCAGCGCGAACTCAGCAGCGACGAAGAGTCTACGCTGTTTGAATATCACCTCAAGCCTACGTTCGACTTCTATCAGCTGATACTTGCGCAGGCAAACCAGCTGGAGATAATAGAACCTGAAGCGGTGAGAGAGGAGATGCGCGGCCTTGCCCTGCACATACTGAAATTTTACGACAAGCCTTAACAGCCTAAAATCTATGCGCGGCAGGAAAGGGACGTCAATAATATAGCATTAAAATGAGACGGGATATCCCGACTTACCGCAGACATGTCATATAGTTTCGGCAGGATTGCAGCCTTATATCAAACAGACGGCAAGACTATGACAGGAAACTATAACTTAAATTTTCAGATGCCGGAACTTTAACTCAAGACCGGGCAGCAACCTACACAATAAACATTAAATATAAAAAATCAACAAAAGAAACGGGGCGCCGGCAAGGCGTCCCGTCATTCACGTTATTAGAAAGAATCCATTCAGATATTTGACCGGTTTCGTATCATTCCCATACAATAGGCACGTTCTTCAGCTGAATATACTCGTTGATGGACGACGAGTTTCGGCCTCCGCCAAGATTCCACGGACCTTTAACAAGTACAAACGACGTAACCGTGGAAGGTACCTCACAGATAGTGGCAAACTTCAGTTTTACAGCCACATCAGGATTAAGGTTCTTCTTGTCGTCATAGTCGCAGCCAGCACCATACTCGTTGCCGTCGGCATCATAAGCCTTTGTAAGACCGGCTCCGCCTACAAGCGCATTCTGTATACTCAGGCTTACGGCCTTTACCTTAACATAAATGTCAACGCGGTTGGAGCCCTTGCTGCCCTTGGCCTCAACAAACTCCAGCGTGAAATACTTTGAGCCGGGATTGCCCACCAACACACCCGAGGCTGACGGAAGATAGCTTACAGAAGGAGCATTCTGAGCTGTCGTGGTAGTGGAGGCTGTGCCGGTAGTAGTGGTTCCGGTAACTTCCTGCACGACGCCCTTGGCGGCTTCTTTCAGTTTCTTGAAAAACTGCGCATCGGCCTGCTGAGGTATTGCAAAGAGAGCTATTGCAGCAATGCAAACTGTTCTGATAATCTTTTTCATAACCAAAAAAATTTTTAATATTAAACAATCATTTCTATAAAATGCACTTATGCTCGTAACTTCTAACTTTCGCCGTTCCTGCGTTCGGCAATCTTCCGGTTGGCACTGTCGCGCGCCGCCGAATTATGGTGCAGATGTCCGTCGTCATCGCGAAACACCGGTCCGGGAGACTTATGGTTGGCAAACTCGTCAACCATCGAGCTGCCCTTGCCCATTCCGTTTGTAAGTATAAAGAATATCGCGCCACAGGCAGCCACGGTTATAAGCACCTGGAAGAACAGCGCAATAAGGGCTACAAGGAACACGAACACAGCAAGGCAGACGGCAACGACACAGACTGCCGAGAACACGGTGAAGACAACGCCGTGCTTTATACCGACAGACATTATGTTGCGCACAAGCGACCATGCAAGTCCGGCTATGACAAGAATCCAGAAGGCTGTGGTACCGATGCTGTTCTTCGTTTCATCGGAAGCACCGAAGATGTCTGCTCCGACAGATAGCACAAACACTACGGGAAACGTAAGCACAAAACAGATGAAAAGCAGTTTCATCGATAGCGATTTGCCCATCATTTCCTCAAGCACACCCTTAAACATGAATATCTGTCCTATCTGAAGCACCACAAACACAGCAAAGGGTATAATGCGGAACAGCTTTGACCAGAATCCGTACTCCTTTGACAGGCACCACCACATACAGTTGTTGCCCACTATGGCATAAATAAGCACTTCGAGAATAGTGGCAGCAAGCATGCAGCCGGCAGCCGTGAGTATAGGCAGGTTGCTTTTACTGCCGTTTCGCCCCTGAAACAACAGGGCTACGAAGCCGCCCAATACCAGCAGGAAGACAAACCAGTAAGGCAGAGTTGACGTTAACAGAATTTCTTTCATGGCATATAGATTATATTTAACTTATTACAGCGTGCAGGCACACCTGATGTCGTTTGCAACATTTACATAGACGAATGTATATTGTTTTTAATATTTTTTGCAAATATAACTACAAACATATATTTACACAATAACGGAAATCCGTGATTTTATGCACATAAAACCGTTATTCCATCAACACTTAGCCAAAAATCAACGAGAAAACAATATCAAAATATCAAGGAATGGCATAGTATGGCTTAAACCCCAATCGCTTTTTATGTTCAAATCCAAATATTTTAACTATTTTTCAAACAATTATGTAGACATTCTATATTCAGGATTGTAAAGTTTGTTATTTCTGGCCATGGCAGTAACAAGATTGATCAGTTTGTTCTTGACATTGTTAAGTGCGACCTGATTTTTCTTCCCCTCTTCCACAAGCCCCGAATAATATTTCGAAATGGTCTTGTTATATCTGATAGCAGCCAATGCCGCCTGCATCAACATGGCCTTTATCTGCCGGTTGGACATATAGTGTACATGGGGATCAGTATTTATGCTGGTACACGAAACCTTGCCAAATGGAGCTATGCCATAGTAACACGCTATCTTTCTTGCATCATAGTTGAACCTGCGGAAGTTGTAGGTATATACCATCAGACAGACCGCGTTCTGGAATCCCATGCCCAGCATGGAAGTTACAATGCGGTAAATCTCAGAGAGTTCATAGTTGGCCTCTATGAGCTCTGATATCCGCCTGCCCAGCTTTTCTATCTCCTTGTTCAGTTCTGATACTATATGCCTGCCGCTCTGTGAGATTATTGTCTTTACGTGGGACTTCTCCATGAGGGTGTGTCAAAATTAAAAGGACTACTCCTCAAAGTTACAGATTATAACTGTAATATTTAAAAGGGTCGTATTAAACTCTGTATTGAGTAATGATACGGCCCTTTCTTTAGCCTTTTAGAATACTCAAATTTCAAATTATAAGTTCATGTTTTCAAAAAATGAGTTTTGACACACCCTCATGGAGAAGCCACAATAAAGACAATGTTATAAAAATAATAGCTAAAATATTTAGATTTGAACATAGAAAGCGATTTTGGTTAAAATAATAATTCCCATTACTTATCATTCCCATCCGTGCCATAAGTCTTATTAGCCTTATTAGTCTCATAAGTCCCATACTCCGTGGGGCCAAACAAAAAAAAGAGTCCCTGACATCATAACTGACGTCAGGGACTCAACTCTGAAAAAAAAGGCGGCCTCCTACTCTCCCGCATTGCATT
>ENA-UOJG01000441-UOJG01000441.1-human-gut-metagenome-genome-assembly--contig:-C47-NODE-441-length-59431-cov-6.658077_pt1 | contig 59431 bp, 56 predicted proteins | sample MGYA00242340_ERZ723887 | MGnify/ENA metagenome assembly ERZ723887 | reverse complement strand
TACCATTCTTTTTATTTTTTACGCTTATATGGGTCATATCTATTGACAACGCAGAAAATATTTGCAGTTTGTATAAAAAACATCTTGTAATATTTAAAGAATTGTTGTATAATAAGTACGTATGTGATACATCTGTGTATTAAGTCTAAGAAATATGGGCGATAATATCCGGGTGTATATGATATATTTGTTCGCAAATCTTAACATCTTTGAAAGGAGTAATTACTACTATGAATTATTCACGCGAAGTTGAACAAATGTGCTGTGTAGCAAAGGGTCCTAAGCACGGTCCCGCTCCGATCCCCGAAGAGGGCAAGTGGATTCAGTCCAAGGAAATCAAGGACATTTCCGGCTTTACCCACGGTATCGGCTGGTGCGCTCCCCAGCAGGGTGCCTGCAAGCTTTCGCTCAACGTCAAGGACGGCGTTATCGAGGAAGCTTTGGTTGAGACTATCGGATGCTCCGGCATGACTCACTCCGCAGCTATGGCGGCTGAAATCCTCCCCGGCAAGACTGTTTTGGAAGCTCTTAACACCGACCTTGTCTGCGACGCTATCAACACCGCTATGAGAGAGCTGTTCTTGCAGATAGTTTACGGCAGAACGCAGTCCGCTTTCTCTGAGGACGGTCTTTCCGTCGGCGCAGGTCTTGAGGACTTGGGCAAGGGCACAAGAAGCCAGGTCGGCACCATGTACGGCACCAAGGCCAAGGGCGTTAGATACCTTGAAATGGCCGAGGGATACGTTACAAGAATGGCCTTGGATGAAGACGATCAGGTTATCGGCTACGAGTTCGTTTCGCTTGGCAAGATGACCGACTTCATCAAGAAGGGCGACGATCCTACAACCGCATACAACAAGGCAATGGGTCATTACGGCAGATTCGACGACGCTGCCAAGTATATCGACCCCCGCAAGCAGTAATAGGAAGAGGAGGTAAAGATCATGGCATTATTTGAAAATTACGAAAGAAGAGTTGATAAGATCAACTCCGTGCTTGCCGAATACGGCATTTCTTCCATCGAAGAATGCAAGGAGATTACCTTAGCTAAGGGTATCGACTGCGATAAGATTGTTAGAGAAACCCAGCCTATCTGCTTTGAAAACGCTGTATGGGCTTACACTGTAGGCTGCGCCATCGCTATAAAGATGGGCTGCAAAAAGGCTGCTGACGCTGCCGCTGCTATCGGTATCGGACTTCAGTCCTTCTGCATTCCCGGCTCTGTTGCCGAGAACAGAAAGGTAGGACTTGGCCACGGTAACCTGGGCAAAATGCTCCTTTCCGAGGAGACTGAGTGCTTCTGCTTCTTAGCAGGTCACGAGTCGTTTGCTGCTGCCGAGGGCGCTATTAAGATTGCTCTTAATGCAAACAAGGTAAGAGTTAAGCCCCTGAGAGTTATCCTCAACGGCTTGGGCAAGGACGCTGCTTTCATCATCTCCAGAATCAACGGCTTTACCTATGTTGAGACCGAGTTCGACCCCTTCACCGAGGAAGTTAAGGTCGTTTACGAGAAGGCATACTCCAAGGGACCGAGAGCTGACGTTAAGTGCTACGGCGCTGACAACGTTCCCGAGGGTGTAGCTATTATGAAGCTTGAGAACGTCGGCGTTTCCATCACCGGCAACTCCACCAACCCCACCAGATTCCAGCACCCCGTTGCAGGTACCTACAAGAAGTGGTGCAACGAGAATGGCGTTAAGTACTTCTCTGTTGCTTCCGGCGGAGGAACAGGCAGAACCCTTCACCCCGACAATATGGCAGCAGGTCCTTCCAGCTATGGCATGACCGACACCATGGGAAGAATGCACTCTGATGCTCAGTTTGCAGGCTCCTCCTCTGTTCCCGCTCACGTTGAGATGATGGGACTTATCGGTATGGGCAACAACCCGATGGTCGGCGCTACAGTTGCTTGCGCTGTTGCTGTCGAGGAGGCTATGAAGTAATCTTTTATCGGCTTTTTACAAAATAAAATTATCAGGTGCGTTGTGGGATTCAGCCCTATAACGCGCCTGATTTTTATAGCAATATAAAATCGGGAAAGCTTCATATGAGACTCTCCCGATTTATACATATTCACAAACATTTTTGTGGTAATTCCGCCGGTTATTTCTTCATAAATCCCGCGCCGCTGTGCCATGCCTTGCCTACAAGCTCGCCTATGGCATAATAACCGTTTCTCATCTGGTCGAAGGCGAAAGTATTAAGCTTTCCGGCATCGATATTTCCCTTTTCATCCAGAACCTTTTCGTCTGCAATGACGTTTTCGATTTTTCCGAGGATTCGCAAGCCGTAAGGCTCTTCCTCAAACTTAACAACTGTGCATTCAAGAGTTACCGGATATTCCTCGATAACCGGCGCGTCAACTCGGTTGCTCTTATAAGCATGAAGACCTGTGCGTGCAAACTTATCCGCCATGTCGTTTGAAGATGCTATTCCCAGGAAATCAGACTCCGCAATGGTATCGGTTCCGGGAATCGCAAGGGTGAAAGCTCCCCTCGCCTTCAGATTGGCAACGGTTTTGTGGGCACTTTCAAGGTTGAGTGCCACCATATCCTCGGCGCATATGCCACCCCAAGCCATCATCATAACGTCTTCTGTGCCGTCCTCGTTATATGTGCCGATCATATAGGTAGGCATCGGGAACAGGTAAGGTTTAACTCCGAAATCTTTTTTCATAACAATCTCTCCTTAATAAATATATTATTTGATAATTCTTGACTGATTTCTGTATTCTGCCGGGGTCATCCCCTCCAGCTTTTTGAATACGGTGCTGAAATACCCGGCGTTGGGATAACCGCAGGCAGCGGCTATCTCTGCAATAGGCATATTGCTATTATGCATAAGATACTTAGCTTCCTGAATCCTCTTTTTTACAAGATATTCATTAGGGCGCATATTCAGCGAATCCTTAAAGATGCGGCAAAGATGCTGAGGGGTAACTCCTGCTATCTCGGCAAGATATGTCATCGGGAAATCCGTGCTGAAATGACCGTCGATATACTCCAGCACTTTTAAAAGCAGCTTACTGCGCTCACTTCTTGATTTATTCAGACGGTCGTCGATATGCCTGCGGAATTCAATTATATAGTCATATACGAGCCCGGAGCATACAAAATCGCAGTAGAGCTTGTCGGAGCTTTGGGATGTATACATCCTTCCCAAGATTTTTTTCAGAGCGCTGTTATCCTCCGGTCTTATGATTATCGGCTTCGTCATTCCAAGAAGACTTAATATGTGGCTGGCAGCATAGCCGTCAAACGTCGCCCATGTGACGTTCCACATACCGCCTTCCGGAAAATACTCATGAGGGTAGTTTGCCGGAAGGAAGAAATAGGAGCCTTCATCAATGGCGCAGAAAGTATTGTCGAACTTCAAAGTTCCCCTTCCCTCGGCACTGTAAAGGATTTGATGCCATTGATAGCCTTCCGGTCTGACAATATGGTTCTGCCACTCGCTTCCGCCTATGCCCGTAAGGTGGACGGGCAGCTTTCGTGCCTCGATATTATACGGATAAATACAGCCGTTAATTTTCACATTATCACCAGCCAATCAGCAAAACCGCGTTCCAAGTCTTAAGTCCGAATTTTTGATTTATTATAGCACGATCCGAATTCCTTGTCAATAACTTCTTGATTTTTAACATTGTATATAGTGATAAGCCTCGTAAACAAAGCAAAATCAGCGAATAATATCTGAATTTTGAATATATCTTATGTTCAAAAATAATAATAATATTCACAATTTTCAATTGACACTATAAACAATAAATGATATCATTCTTTTAAAAGAAATAATTAATTTCAACAAATAGTATGTCCAACAAATAATCTTCAAGCAGTAAATTCATATGAAAGGAATGATAATATCATGAACAAAAATGTAAAGAAAATAGCGGCCGCGGCGGTTGCTGCAGGACTTCTTGCCGGATGCGGCTCGTACATGAAAAAGTATGAGAGCAAAATAGTCGAAATGCCGCCGGAGGATGCATATGAACAGGTTGAGGGCGTTGAATATCCACAATTCCAGAAATACACCTACTTCTCCTCCACAGCCGGAAGGGATACAAACGTGAATGTTCTTCTGCCCGCCGGATATGATGAATCCAAGGAATACCCGGTTCTTTATATTCTTCACGGCTACTGGGACAGTGAGGATTGGATGGCAAGAGATATAGTTAATATACCTGAAATGCTCACAAACCTTGTCCGTGAAGGCGAGGCAAAGGAAATGATAGTTGTCTGCCCATACATTTTCTGTTCTGAAAGGCTTCCCTACTGCACCGGCATGGACTTTGAAAACAATATGGCATATGACAACTTCATAAACGACCTCACCACCGACCTTATGCCATTTATCGAGGAGAACTTCTCCGTCGCCAAGGGCAGGGAGAACACAGCGGTTACCGGCTTTTCTATGGGTGGAAGAGAATCTCTTTACATAGGCTTTAGCCATCCCGAAATATTCGGATATATCGGAGCGGTCTGCCCTGCACCCGGCGTAGTCTCTGCCGACGGCTCGGGTCAGCTTATGAGCATAAACGATATGAAGCCGAGCGAAAACCAGCCTTATATGCTTCTTATAAGCGCGGCGCAGAATGACGGCGTTGTCGGCTCTATACCGATGTCCTACCACGAACTTATGGAGGAATATGATGTTGAGCACATCTGGCACGTTATGCCCTCCACCGGTCACGACCACACAAGCGTTAAGCCGCATCTTTATAATTTCTTCAAAGTAATATTCAAGGTCTGAGCCGGCTTGGATATCGTAGGATAAGTTTTTTGTTTACATGAAAGGAACAGTTATGATTATGCTATTACACAAGACGCTTGCTTTACTGCCGGCCGTGACTATACTGCTTTCATCCTGTGGGTTCAGCTCTTCAAGAAGGCTTGTAGACCCCAATGATGTTATTCCTGCCGAAAGCTACAGCTTTGAAAAGCTCACATTCGACAGCATAGAGGAAAAGGATTTCAGCTGTCTGCTCGAAGCTGAGGACGGTGAGCTTTCAAACAGTGCGACCGCAAAAGCCTCAAAAAAGGGATATTCAGGCAAAGGTTATGTTGACATTACCGACAATTCGGGATTTAAGATAACCGTTGAAATTCCATCGAATCAGTTTTATAAAATAACAGTCCGCCACCGTGCAGACGGTCACAAAGAAAACGAGCTTCGCTTCAACGGCAAAAAGGTTTTCGACATCTATTCTGAGGCGGGTGACTGGGTTGAAAGCACTGTGGACGGTGTATTTCTTGAAAAAGGAACAAACACCATAACCCTCGGCTCGGGCTGGAGCTGGTTCTCACTCGACTCGATAAAAATCGAAAACGGCAGTTCACTTGACGATGGTCTTTACACCGGCATGGCAGAGACTCTTTCAAACAAATATGCAAATCTGAAAACCCAAAATATTTATCAGTACCTGCGCGCGATATATGGTAAAAGAACACTTGCAGGGCAGTGCACAGACTACGGCAACAACACAGAAACCGATGCTCTCTACAAGGGTCTTGGCAAATATCCGGCGGTCAGAACGTTTGATTTCATCTTCGACAGTCCGAACTACGGCTACAATAACGACCGCCCCGCAAAGGATTACGACCTTGCCATCAAGTGGAGTCAGGAAGGTGGACTTGTCGTCTACGACTGGCACTGGTATGCTCCCTGCAATGGCTCTTCGTTCTACGCTAAGGACACTCAGTTCAGGCTTTCAAGCGCTGTGACCGATATTGATATAGCCCATATGAAGCTATCCGAAATAAAGAAGCTGTATGAGGACAAAAAAATAAGCGAGGAAGCCTACAAGCTTGTTTCGGATATAGACAGCATTTCCACGCTTATGCAAAAGATGGAGGACAAGAACGTAACCGTTATGTGGAGACCTCTGCATGAAGCCTCCGGCGGATGGTTCTGGTGGGGCGCTTCAGGTCCGGAAGCATATAAGTGGCTCTGGAAGCTGATGTACGAGCGCATGACCGACTACCACGAGCTTGACAATCTTATTTGGATATGGAACGCGCAGAGTAGTGACTGGTATCCTGGTGATGAATACTGCGACATCGCTGCGATAGACATTTACAACGCTGCTCACGATTACGGTGCGTCCCCTGCTATGCTTGCCGATATGCACGGTTGGACGGACGGCGTTAAAATGATAACCATGAGCGAATGTGCAACCATGCCAGACCCCGACCTTATCATTCGTGACAATGCCTATTGGCTGTGGTTCGCGGTTTGGAACTGGGACTACATAGTTAAAGACGGCACACCGGTACTTTCCGATGCATTCACCGACTATTATATGATGGAAAAGGTATACAACAGTGAGGTAATAATCACCCGAGACGAGCTTCCAGAATTTTAGAACAAAATTAGCACCGCACAAGGATTGTTTGCAATCATTGTACGGTGCTGATTTAACTATTCCTGAACTTTCCCGCCGGCATCCCCTCACAGCGCTTGAACATCTTTTCAAAGTAGCTCGCAGAGCAGAAACCAAGCTCTTCTGCGATTTCATCTATCCTTTTATCTGTGGTGCGAAGAAGCTCTCTTGCGGCCTGTATCTTTCTTTTGGTGATATATTCCATCGGGCGGATAGACATTTCATCCCGGAAAAGCCTGCAAATATACTGTTTGGACACACCCGCCGCTTCACTCAGGCTGTCCAAGGTTATTCTTTCACGGTAGTGAATATTGATATAATCCACCGCGCGGACAAGCGGCAGGCTTACCGTTCCGTGGCTGCTGCTCTGAACGTTTATAAGCCTGTTCAGCTCGACAAGAAAAGAATACAGAATTCCCGAAGCTCGGTATGTTCCATAGAATCTGTCGGAATTTATAGCATCGTGCATATTTCTGTTATGGCGTTATAAGTCTTTGTTTTCATATAGTGTAAAAATCCGCGGCTGGTCGAGCTTAAAAATCTTTGCCGTTTCATCTGCGGCAAAACCGTCGAAGCATACCCAGCGGGTATCCCAGATATTACCGTTTGAGTAGTACTCATGCGGACATCCCCTTGGCATGACAAATCCCATACCGGGGGTTATATGATAGCTTTCTCCGCCGAAAATAAGTGTACCAGTGCCGTGCAGACAGTATATAATCTTATGAACGCCCTCTCCCTCATCCCGTATGACATGATACTGCCATTCGTTCAGTCCTACTGTTATGACAAACAGAGGCAGCCTATATTCACCTGTTAATATCGGATAGTCATAATAATAATACGCCATAATAACAACTCCTGTTTAATATTATGCTATTTATATAATATCATTACTTGACGGCGCTGTCAATATCGTTTATAATAAATAAAACAGAGCGGCTTGAAAGGAGCAATATTTATGTTGAAAAAAATTATACCTGTTTTTATCGCACTTGTAATGGCTTTAATGTCCGTTTCGCTCAGTGCCTGCGCTTCCTCACCTGCTCAGGCAGATATCAGCGAACGCACCACTATGGAAATAGTCGAGGATATGGGTCTGGGTATCAACCTCGGCAACACCTTTGACAGCACCGGAAACTGGTTCCATGACGTTCCCGGTCAGGAAACCGCATGGGGCAGTCCTATCATCACTAAAAAGATGATAAAGGGCTATGCGGATGCCGGCTTCGGAGTTATGAGGCTTCCTGTTTCCTGGACGGTGCTTATGGACGAGGATGGCAGTATTAACGCCGAGTTTATCGACAGAGTGGAAGAAGTAGTAAACTGGATACTCGACAGCGGAATGTACTGCATACTTAATTCCCATCACGACGGATGGTCGGAAAAGTTCTATGATGACGAATCCGCCGCAATGGAGCTATACGAAAAGATGTGGAAGCAGATCAGCGAAAGGTTCAAGGATTACGGCGAAAAACTGATGTTTGAGTCGATGAACGAGGTCGGCTTCGACAAGATGTGGAACAGATACGGCGGCACACAGGGCAAAGCCGAAGCGTTTGAGCTGTTCAATAAAATCAATCAAAAATTTGTCGATATAGTAAGAGCGTCGGGCGGAAACAACGGTGAGCGCCACCTTCTTATCGCCGCGTACTGGACGGATATCAACAATGCCTGCGACGAGCTGTTTGTTATGCCCGAAGACCCCAAGGGAAGATGCGCGGTTTCAGTACACTACTATACTCCCGCGACTTTCTGCATACTCTCGGAGGATGCAGACTGGGGCAAGGCTCGCACAGACTGGGGCACCGATGCCGATTATGAGGAGCTGAATACCCAGTTCGACATGATGAAGGAGCATTTTATCGACAAGGGAATCCCGGTCATCATCGGCGAATTTGGCTGTACCACCTCGAACAAAGAGCGCGAGGTCGCTGAGCTTTGGCTGAACAGCGTAACCGAGGCTGCTCTTAGCAAGGATATGTGCCCTGTTCTGTGGGATACCCCCGGCGGAGAATATGACCGCGAAAAAGCCGAGTTCAAGCATCCCGATTTTGTAAAGAAGCTAACTGCATTGAACGACAAGTATTAATATCTTTTACTTATAGGAGAGCAAACCAATATGTACAGATTATTCAATGATAACTGGCAGTTTTGTTTTAAACGCATAGGCGAAAAGCCTGCCGATTCCGACTATAAGCCGGTAAACATTCCGCACGACTGGCAGATATACAACACCCTCGATCTTTACAGCACCGGCGACGGCTTCTATCGCAAGCGTTTTTCTGTAAGCGCTTCCGAAGGCTGCGTCTATACCCTTCGCTTCGAGGGCGTATACATGGACTCCGTGGTATATCTGAACGGTGAAAAAATATTTGAATGGAAATACGGCTACACCACCTTCGACGTCCCGCTTGAAGGGCTTCGCAATGGCGAAAATGAAATTATAGTAAGAGTGCGCTATCAGTCTCCCAATTCAAGATGGTATTCCGGCGCGGGAATTTATAGAAATATCTGGCTAAGGAAGACCGGCGAAAGCTATATCTTAGCAGATGGCACATATGTTGTCTTCCGCCCGGACGGCGATGTATGGCGCACCGAAATAGACACAGAAATAAACGCGCTAAAATTTGGCTCGGTAAGGCACATCCTGCTCGACAGTGATGGAAAAGCGGTCGCCTCGAGCGAGGCCGGGTTTGAGAGGTGCACACAAAAGGTATCTCAGAGCTTCAATGTAGCTCAGCCGCACCTTTGGAGCGTTGATGACCCTTACCTGTACACTCTGCGGACAGAGCTTATCATAAACGGCGAATGTGCGGATGTAAGGCAGGAGCGCATAGGATATAGAACCATCGGGTTCGACAGCGCAGAGGGCTTCTTCCTGAACGGCGTGAATCTTAAGCTCAACGGCGCTTGTATGCACCACGACCTCGGAGCGCTCGGCTCTGCGGTAAATCGTGCCGCCACGAAGCGTCAGCTTGCCATCCTGAAGGATATGGGCGTGAACGCCATACGCACATCTCACAATCCGCCGTCGGTGGAGTTTATGGAGTTATGCGACGAGATGGGAATCTTAGTCGACAGCGAAGGCTTTGATATGTGGGAGCTTAAAAAGAACGACTACGACTATCACCGCTTCTTCCCGGAGTGGCACGAAAGAGATGCGCGCAGCTGGGTGCGGCGCGACCGCAACCACCCCAGCATTATAATGTGGAGCATAGGCAACGAAATTTACGACACCCACGCCTCGCCGCGCGGCACCGAGATAACCAAGGAGCTTGCAAGATGCGTCCGTATTGACGATTATAAGAACGCGCATCCTGTAACAATAGGCTCCAACTATATGCGCTGGGACCCGGCTCAGAAGGGCGCAAAGTATCTGGATATTATAGGATATAACTACACCGAAGATATTTACGATGAGCATCACGCCAAGCATCCAAAGTGGATAATATACGGCTCGGAAACGGCTTCAACCGTTCAGTCCAGAGGGGTATACCACTTCCCTGCAAAGGTGTTTACCACCAACTATGACGACGGTCAGTGCTCTTCCCTTCTCAACTGCGCCACCGGCTGGGGCGCGCCAAGCCCGGAATACAACATCACCGAGGACAGAAACCGCAAATTCAGCCTTGGTCAGTTTATCTGGACTGGATTTGACTACATCGGCGAGCCTACACCCTATCACAGCAAGAACTCCTTCTTCGGACACATCGACACCGCAGGCTTCCCCAAGGACACCTACTATGCATACAAAGCCGAGTGGAACAAAAACGCCGAGCCGTTCGTTCACCTCTTCCCCTATTGGGATTTCAACGAAGGTCAGCTTGTGGATATATTCGCATTTTCAAACTGTGCACGCACCGAGGTTTTTGTCAACGGCGAGTCTATAGGATGCTTCGAGCATGATCATGAGAGCGGCAATAAGCTTACCGGTCGCTGGCAGGTGCCTTATCATAAGGGATACATTAAAGCAGTCGGCTATGACGAAAACGGCGTTAAGCTCTGCGAACATATCCGCACAAGCTTCGGCGACCCTGCGGAAATAATCCTTAAGCCGGACAAGACTGTGCTCAATGCTGATGGCGAGGATATGGCTTTTATAGAGGTATCTGTTGCGGATAAGGACGGCAACACAGTTGAAAATGCCAGAAATCGCATAAACGTTGAAATCAGCGGTACCGGAAGGCTTTTGGGTATGGATAACGGCGATTCCACCGATTATGAGCAGTACAAAACCACCTCACGCAGGATGTATTCGGGCAAACTTCTAATTATGATAGGCTCCAAGACAGATGCGGGAGATATCCGCCTTAAGGTCTCGTCGCCAGGACTTCCTAAAAAGGAAATATCATTCAAATGTGTGCCAGCAGAAGCCGCCGAGGGAATATCTTGCATCGACGATGATATCTGCACCGAGAGCAAGTCGGACATAAGCCTTAGAAAAATCGAGCTTGCCGTTTCCGACCAGCTTATCACTCCTGAGAATAAGACAGCATCAGTCAGCATAAAGCTTCTGCCCGAGAATACCACGTTTACTGCGGATGATATATGCTTTAAGGCTGTCACCGATTCCGGCGTTGAAACCAATCTTCTTGATATTGAAAGGGACGGTCTGAGCGCTGTCCTGAAACCCCGTGGGGACGGTGCTTACAGGCTTAGGGCATACTGCAAGAACGGCACTGCGGTTGAAGAGGTCATCTCCGAAATAGAGATGGAGAACAGCGGCTTCGGTCCTGCAAGCTTCGAGCCTTACGGCGAAATCATCTGCGCGTCTGTGGCTTCCAATGCCGGCGAGCTTATGAGCAACATGGAGGGCGGAGTCCTCACCGAACACGGAGACACCTCAATCAGATTTGACTGCGTGGACTTCGGTAAAATCGGCTCGGATGAAATCACCATAGGTATATATACCTACAACGAGGGCAAGATTCCAGTCGATTTGTACATTGACGGAAAGCCTCTGCAAACACTTACATTCCAAGCCAAGAATGAATGGAACGTCTACAAATACAACACATTCAAGCTTTCTGAAAAGCTCAAGGGCGTGCATAAGCTGGAATTTATGATTCATGAGCAGCTCAGGTTCAAGGGCTTCAAGTTCCTGCTGCCGAGAAGGCTTGGAGAAGAGATATCCGCACTTGAAAACGACGGCATATACGGCGATTCGTTCAATATCGGCTCTGAGATGATAGAGCATATCGGAAACAACGTTACTGTATCGTTTGGCGGAATCGACCTTTCGGGCGGCGCCAATGCGGTGGAGATAACCGGCAGAACCCACAACGAGCATGACACCCTGCACCTTCGCTTTGCAAGCGGCGAGATGAGCGCAGTTGAATTCGAGCATTCCGAGGATATTGTCACCCGCAGATTCGATATTGCGGCGATAGAGGGAGTAAAGGATCTACAGCTTGTTTTCCTGCCCGGCTCTGATTTCGATTTGAAGTCGTTCAGATTTGTCAGGATTTAACGGCAATAACGCCACTCTTCCCTGCCCTGTCAGATAAAACTATTACACTCCGCAGCTTCCTATAAATCAGGAGGCTACGGAGCTTTTTTATGCGTGACGTGTGCGCGACGCTACACTATATCTGAAACTTTTGGAATATCTCTCACCTACTTGAATTGTCGGCATTTGTGTGGTATACTCAATTCAAATCCTATTCCAACGAAAGCATGGTTCCTATATGTATATCAAGATTTCAATCTGCGACGACAGCGCCGCCGAACGCGAAAGAATAAGCTCCCTTGTTTCCGACTGGACTTCTACTTCGGGAACGGACATCACCCTGAACGAATACTCCTCCGCCGAGGAATTCTTATTCTCTTATGAGGACTGCAAGCCGGATATCCTTCTTTTGGACGTTGAAATGCCGGGGTTGAACGGAGTTGAGCTTGCAAAGAAGCTTAGGGCGAAGAACAGAATCATCCAGATAATTTTCATAACCGCCTACTCCGACTATATCGCCGAGGGGTACGAGGTTGCGGCTCTGCATTATCTTTTAAAGCCGGTGGAAACGGAGAAGCTGTTCAAGACATTGAACCGAGCTGTAGAGCGGGTCATCCGCGACTGCCGCTCGATAGCCCTCGAAACTGCGGACGGTACCTTTGTTACCCCACTTTATGAGGTCAGATACTTAGAAGCCTGCAAAAACTATGTCACCGTTCACGCCGAGCGGGATTATACAGTGCGTCGAACGCTGAGCGACTTCTCGGGCGACTTGGACAGCCGGTTCATCAAGGCGGGCAGATCGTTTATCATCAATCTTCTGTGGATAAAGAGGGTCTCGAAAACCGAAATCGAGCTTAAAACCGGTGAGATAATACCCATCCCCAAAGCCGCATTTGAAACCGTCAACCGGGCAATAATCAATCTGAAATAGGAGTAACGACATGAAAATACTTAACCGCCGCAACGACCGCAAGGTCGCCGCCTATCAGCAGGAACTTATAAAAGCCCACTACGCCGAGGTCGAAAGTATGTACAAAAAGATGCGCGGCTGGCGGCATGACTACCGCAGTCACATACAGACCATGAAGGTTTATGCGCAGAACGGCGATATGCCGGCTATTATGCAGTATTTAGATATGCTGGATGATGATTTGAAGACGGTCGACACCGTTACCAAGACTGGCAACCCCATGACTGACGCTATTCTGAACTCGAAAATCACTCTCGCTCGGTACAAAAATATTCCTGTCAAGGCGGACGCAAATATTTCCTGCGTGTTGGGGATATCCGAGCTGGAGCTCTGCTCTATCATAGGAAATCTGTTTGACAACGCCATTGAAGCAAGCCTTAAGCTGCCCGAGGATAAGCGGCAGATTCGGGTGTATCTTGAGGTGAAGGAGACCAACCAGCTTTACATATCGTTTACCAACCTCACCGCCACGCCGAAAATGCAGAAGATTATGGGAAGATACAAAAGCTCCAAGGGTACGGAGCATGGAATCGGGCTGGAGAGAATCGATACTATAGTCAAGCGGCTTTCGGGGTATGTCTCCCGCAACAGCGAGGACGGGGCGTTTACTACCGAGATACTTATTCCGCTTGAAAAGGTCAATGAGACAGCCCTGTAAACAATTCGTCCCTGAAAAACGGCATTTCGTCCCAGATTTTTAATTTGGGGCGAAATTTGTGTTATAGTAGTCGCAAGAGGTGATTTATATGCCCGAAGAAATCAAGAAAAAAGGCAAAAAGGAAAACAAGAAGGAAAAGCCGACCTACAACGTTTTTCAGTGCTTAAGGTTCGCTTTTTCGCGGGTCTGGAAATATACCAGGGTGTACTACCTAATTGTTTTCAGTTCGCTTATTTTTGCGTTGCTCAGACAATTGTCGCGATTCTATTTCAGCCCTGCGCTTTTAGGGGTTTTGGAGGAAAACGGAGGGCTTGGCAGGTTCATGCTTACGCTGCTGATATTGGGCGGAGGTCAGGCACTTATGAGCGGTCTTTCAAACTATATCGACAATAACCGCCATCCGCAGATAATAGTATTAATGTCTCGGCTGACCGAGGAAGTAACTCACAAAATCGCGAACACATCATATCCAAACTTTCTTACCAAAAAGTTCAAAGACCGAACCGGGCAAGCCTTTGACGCAACCGGTATAATCGGAGACGCATATTACTACGCTTGCTACTCACTTGTTTATAGAATCATCCTGTTTGGGATATATCTTTACTTTTTGAACGATATTCATCCCGTTCTCGGACTGGTTACAGCGGTTTTGTCGATAATAATGTTCTTCTATAACCGCTGGGCTTACGCCTGGGGACAGCGCCACCGCGACGAGGAATCGGAGGTCTGGCGAAAGTGGGGATATGTTCACGACAACATGATAAAGCTCCCACTTATAAAGGAATTGAAGCTTTTTGGAATGTCCGGCTGGGTAGAAAGCATCTTCCGCGACGTCTGGATGATATCGGCAGGGCTATCCAAAAAGCGCGAAAAATTCTTTGCGTGGCGCGGGGTGGTTAACCTTGTGACCGACCTTGGGCGCAGCGGCTTTGCCCTCTACTTCCTCATCTCAATGGCTATGAGGGGCGAGCTTACGGCGGCGAGATTTTTACTTTTGTTCAACGCTGTCGGCAACTTCTCGGAAGAGGTTGGCGGTATGTTCGACGCTATCAATAAAATCCGCGAGAATTGCTTAAAGGTCAACAACTTTATGGAGTTTATAACCTACCCCGAGCCGTTTAAGTTTGAGGAGGGCGAAACTGTTCCGAGGGCGGATGAGTACGAAATCCGGCTTGAAAACGTAAGCTACACCTACCCGGGTGCGGACAAGAAGATTCTTGACGGCTTTAACCTTACCATTAACAAAGGCGAGAAGCTTGCTATGGTTGGGCTGAACGGCGCGGGCAAGACGACCGTCGTCAAGCTGATATGCGGATTTTTAGACCCCGACGAGGGGCGGGTGCTCTTAAACGGCAGGGACGTCCGCGATTTCAACCGCCGCGATTATTACAGCCTGTTTTCGGCGGTGTTCCAGCAGTTCTCGATTATCGACAGCACTATTGCGCAGAATATCGCGCAGACTGTCGAAGATATCGACTACGATAAGCTGAACGACTGCATCGAAAAGGCAGGGCTTACAAAGGCTATATCCGAACTGCCAAAGGGGCTTGAAACCCATCTGGGGCGGGACATCTACGAGGACGGTGTTTTGCTCTCCGGCGGGCAGACCCAGCGGCTTATCCTTGCGCGGGCTCTGTACAAAAACGCTCCTATTCTGGTTTTAGACGAACCCACCGCAGCTTTAGACCCGCTTGCTGAGAACGACATCTACATGAAGTACAACAGGATGTGCGCGGGCAAGACCTCGGTATTTATCTCCCACCGATTCGCTTCCACCCGCTTCTGAGACAGGGTTGTGTTTGTCAAGGACGGCAGGGCTGCCGAAGTCGGCACTCACGAGGAGCTTATAAGACTTGGCGGCGACTACGCCAGGCTATTCGAGGTTCAGGCGAGGTACTACAAGGACGGCGACATCAGGGAAAGCCTGACATCATCAAGGAAAGGAGCGGCGGCAAATGCTTAAGAAAAAGGAAAATAAAAGATTCGAGCTATCGTTCAGGGAATCTGTCGCATGGACGTGGAAAGCCGTGAAGCTGCTGCACTCCTTAGCTCCCGGCGAAATGGAGCTTGATTTCACAGCCGACATTGTGGGCATAATCAGGGAATACATCGATATCTATATTATAGCGCGGATAATAGACGAGCTTGCTAATGCGCGCCGCCCCGAAAAGCTTTTATGGCTCGCTGTAGGATTTTTAATCAATATGCTTATATATCAGGTGCTGTACTATCTGTTCTTCCACACAAAGCAATATAAGGGCAATTTCAGAGGCGAGAAGAAACAGCGGCTTTTCGACAGAAAGCTTGCCGAGCTTGATTATGTGGATGCCGAGCGGCAGGAAATCAGGGACGCATATTACAAGATTCAGCAGGATCAGCGCTGGCTCGGTCTGGGAATCGACCGCGCGTATGAGTTTATTGAAGCCACTATTCAGATTACCGCTGCCCTTATCTGCGGAACAACGCTTTCTGTGGGCTTTTTGTTTGCCAAGGTCGCAGATGGAACGCCCGGGGAATGGTTTTTAAACTCTCCCCTTATCATTCTGGCGGTGATTCTTGCGATTGCATTATGCACACGTTTGGGCAACACCTTATCGCTTGCAGGATATGATATCCGCAAGAAAACAAACGATTCGAGCGCATTATATGACCGCATGGATCGTCACACCGAAGACATTCAGAAGGATGAGCACCGCGCTTTGGATATGCGCATATACAACCAAAGCTCTCAGCTGATTGCCATGCGGCGGGAAGCTGTTGACTACGGCTATGCAAAGGCAGTCAGGAAAGACTGGCTCGGCGCGGCAGGACTGCTGCAGATGGCAAGCAACATTATAGCGTGGCTCCCCGATTCTATTCTGTTTCTGTTTGTAGGGATAAAGGCGATTGCGGGAGCATTCGGAGTCGGACTTGTTTCGCAGTATGTATCCTCCCTGACAGCCGTATCCAACAACATTTCATGGCTTATCGGCACAGTCATGAGTATGCGAATCAACGCGCCGTACATAAAGAAAGCGTTTGAATTTTTGGAGCTGCCGAACAAGATGTATCAGGGCTCTCTTACCACCGAAAAGCGCTCAGACAGACAGTATGACGTTGAGTTCAGGGACGTGAGCTTTAAGTACCCCGCCGCCGAAAGATGGGCTTTGCGGCACGTGAACATAAAGTTCAAGGTTGGCACAAGGCTTGCGGTCGTCGGCGAGAACGGCTCGGGCAAAACAACCTTTATAAAGCTTCTCTGCCGACTTTACGACCCGCAGGAGGGGGAAATCCTTCTCAACGGCATTGACATCAAAAAGTACAATCCCAAGGACTACATGGGTGTGTTCTCGGTGGTATTTCAGGATTACTTCCTGCTCTCACAGCCGCTGGGCGAGAATGTCGCCTGCGCAAAGGAGTATGACCGCGCCCTCGCGGAGAAGTGCTTGCGGGATGCCGGCTTCGGGGAACGCTTGGAATCGCTTCCGAACGGGCTTGATACATATGTTTACAAGGAATATGAGCAGGACGGCGTGCAGTTCTCCGGCGGAGAAGCGCAGAAAATCGCCATCGCGCGGGCGCTTTACAAGAATGCTCCGTTTATCATCCTTGACGAGCCTACAGCCGCGCTTGACCCTATTGCCGAGGCGGAGATATATTCGCAGTTTGACCAAATCACCGATGACAGAACGGCAATCTACATAAGCCACCGGCTTTCAAGCTGCCGCTTCTGCGACGAGATAGCAGTCTTCGATGACGGCAAAATCGTCGAGCTTGGAACGCATGACAGCCTTCTTGAACATGACGGAAAGTACAAGGCGCTCTGGGAGGCTCAGGCGGGGTATTATGCCGAAGAGAAAGCGCGTGAGGCGGAGGTCTCCAGCTGATATAAGCCTTATAAATGAACAAAGCCGCCGCAGGATCCCGAAAAAAAGGATTCTGCGGCGGCGATATTTTTCACAGGATGACCTTTCCAAGCCGGTGAAGGTGCGACATCCGTTCGGGCGAAAATACTAATTCTACGTAAAAGTGTAGAAGGGCTGCTTGGGCAGCCCAAGTAAAATCGCCGCAAAACCGCTATACGATGGGTTTTGCGACGATTTTACAGACACTTTTTAACGTAGAATAAGTATAAAAAGCCCGCAAACATCTTGCATGAGATTTGTGGGGGATATCGATTATAACCGGCGATATCTTCGCTATTGCTGCCAGCGCAAGGATTACAGCATGGGTGAATACTACGAAAGCAGCATTACATTTTCTGGTGGAAATATTCATTATTACAACTGTGACAAGGCGAGCGTTGAATCGGTATATGCTCCAAGCCATGGGCTTTCGGGTAAAAGGCACGTTAAAATATGCTTCCTCATAAGGAGACTGTATCGCACATCGGCGCCGAAGCTATAAATTCTGCGCTCTCCATATCCCGCATCTTCGGTGGGTTTGCGCCAGACACACATCAACTAAAAAACCGCACCTTGCGGTACGGTTTTTTAGTTGGTCTGAGTGACGGGACGTTGAACAGCGTTAGCCGGGCGGACACGGCTAACGCGAAGCTGCTCAGTACTTTGCACAGCTTTTGCTTCTACATTATCTTTTTGCCGAAGCTATAAATTCTGCGCTCTCCATATCCCGCATCTTCGGTGGGTTTGCGCCAGACACACATCAACTAAAAAACCGCACCTTGCGGTACGGTTTTTTAGTTGGTCTGAGTGACGGGACTTGAACCCACGGCCTCTACCACCCCAAGGTAGCGCTCTACCAAGCTGAGCTACACCCAGATTCACAACATTTGATATTATAGCACTACTCGCAAAAAAAATCAAGATGTTTTTGCAAATTTTTTTAAATATTTTTCGAGAAATTTCTGATTTAATGTTTTGCTTTTTCAGTGAACAGGTACATATTATAAAAACGACTGCAAATCAGTCTGAATTTGATATGTTTTTTAACAATTTGACGAATTTTAATATTGCTCTTGAATTGAGAACGAAATACTGGTATAGTTATATTAATTGTGAAATACTGATTTCAGTCTAAGGCGAATGCAGACCATACATGGTTATAAAATGCTGTATGATGGATTTTGCACCCGATTTTTGGACGATTTAGTGGCTGAAATAAGTATAAAAAATAGTATACTGATTATATCTCAAAAAAGGAACGGTATTAAGTATGGATTTCACACATATTGTCTCCCTGCTTGGAGGCGTCGCGTTCTTCCTTTTCGGTATGGAGTCGATGGGCAACGGACTTAAAAGCCTTGCCGGAAACAAAATGGAAGCTATTCTTTGGAAGCTCTCCTCCCCTGCCATCAAGGGCTTTCTTCTGGGAATACTCGTGACAGCTGCTATTCAGTCCTCCGGAGCGACCACCGTCATGGTAATAAGCTTTGTAAGCGCGGGAATGATGACTCTTTCGCAGGCTGTGCCGATAGTATTGGGCACGAATATCGGTACTACAATGACCGGATGGATACTTTCACTTTCCGGATCAGATTCGGGATTCATCGGGACTCTGCTTTCAACCGCAACTCTTATTTCGATATTCGCAATAATCGGCGCTGTTATGATGAACTTCTCAAAGAAGAATACCACCCGAAGCATAGGACTTGTGCTTATCGGCTTAGGAACAATACTTCTTTCGATGTCCCTGATAAGCAGCTCGGTCGACCCTCTTAAGGAGAGTGAAACGTTCCAGAACCTTCTTATACTATTTAAAAATCCTTTCTTGGGAATGTTCGCCGGAATCCTTGTCGCGGCTGTGATACAGTCCTGCTCGGCCGGCGTAGGTATTTTGCAGGCGCTGTGCACCTCAGTAGTCATACCTTACAGTGTGTGCCTGCCGGTAATACTGGGCATCAAAATCGGTGCAAGCTCCCCTGTTCTTCTGGCGATGATAGGCGGAAACAAGAATTCCAAGCGAACTGCATTAGTTTATCTTATAGCAAATATTCTGACAGCTGTACTTGTTTTTATAGTTATATATCCGCTGGACGCCGCTATCGAGCTTGAATTTATGTCAAAATCCTCAACGGTGGTTGGAATCGCGCTTATGAACTCGCTTATAAGCGTTGTGGGAATGGTGATACTTTTCCCAATGCACTCGCTGATTGAGAAGCTCTGCTACATTGTCATCAAGCAGGATCCTTCAGAAAACGAGGATTTGAGCGAGATAGAACATCTGGACGATTCCCTTCTCAACTACGCTCCTGCAGCTTTGGAGGTCAGCAAGAAGGCAGCTTTAAAGATGTGCGATATTGCAAGAAAGAACCTTTTCCGCTCCATTCGTCTGCTGAAAGAGTATGACCGCTCCAAGTACCTGAAGGTACAGGACAAGGAAACCCTTTGCGACAAATACGAGGACAAGCTCGGCAACTACATAGTCAAAATCGGTAAAAACGGTCTGGATGATAAGCAGCAAGCTATATCGAGCGAGCTTTTGAGCGTTATAGGCGACTTTGAGCGTCTGAGCGATCATGCCGCCAACATATCAGAATCCGCCGCTGAAATATTTGATAAGAAGATAGTCTTTTCGGACGAAGCCACCAAGGAAATCGGTATTCTTATTGAAGCTACCGGCGAGATTCTTACGCTTGCAACCTCCGCCTTTATGGAGCGTCGGCGCGACCTTGCCACTAAGGTCGAACCCTTAGAAGAAGTAATCGACGAGATGACCAAGCTGTTCAAATCGAATCACATAGAGCGCGTATCTCAGAACAGCTGTACTATCGTCACCGGCTTCGTTTACAGCGATTTGCTCACCAATTTCGAGAGAGTTGCCGACCACTGCTCCAATATTGCATTTGCGGTTATGCACAGCTACGATATCAACGCCGAGGAGCATATGTATACCGCTAATGTCGCCGGCTCGAACGAATTCAAGAATTACTATAAGCAGTACTTTGAGAAGTATGTTCTGCCTATCACCAAGGAAGAAGAATAGTCTTTTTGCGGCTGTTGTGAATATGCTTGAAGCCTAAGCTTTTAGCTATTTGCAATAGCCGTTTTGGAATGATATGATTATGCTGAATGTGTTTTCAATTGTCAGGACGGAAATTGTTTGATTTTTAGTCGCAAAATTCGGCTTTGCAGACTGGCAGATGTATAACAAATGTAAAGAGGAGCATGAAATGAGAACTGAAAAACAGATATATGACACGATTCTCAATTTTGCGAAAGCAGATGATCGGGTTCGCATGGTTACTTTAGAAGGTTCCCGGACAAACATCAATATTTTGCCGGATGATTTTCAGGATTATGACATTACTTTTTTTGTTTCGGATATGCAGAGCTTCATCACAGATGATGAATGGCTTAATATATTCGGTGAAAGACTAATAATGCAAAAGCCGGAGGATATGGAGTTATTTCCGGCAGAGGAAAAAGGATTTTCTTATCTTATGCTATTCAGTGATGATGTTAAAATAGATTTGACATTATTGCCGTTGGACTTGATCGATGAGTATTTCACATGGGACAAGCTGGTAAAAATACTGCTGGACAAAGACAATCGCATTGCCCAGCCGCCGATGCCAACGGATATAGATTACCATATACGGCGCCCGACAGAACGGTCTTTTGATGACTGCTGCAACGAGTTCTGGAATACAACAACGTATGTCGTGAAAGGACTGTGCCGCAGGGAGATTCTGTTTGCAATTGACCATCTAAACAATATCGTGCGAATGGAATTGCTGCGTATGATTTCGTGGTGGGTCGGTACAGAACAGGGCTACAATTTCAGCTTGGGTAAAAACTATAAGTTCTTGGAGCGATATATTCCAATAGAACTATGGGAACAGCTTATGACCACATATAGAATGGATTCTTATATTCAAATGTGGGAATCTTTAGAGCAGTGTATGGAGTTATTTAGAAAGGTGTCTGCAGAAGTAGCAAAACGATTAAACTATCCATATCCGGACTATGATGAAAAAATCAGTGAGTACGTTATTCGGCAAAAGCAAAAATATACCATACCCATAAGCGATTAGCAGATGTGTTTGCGGCATTGACTATCAGCACCAATAGCACTGCAAGAATAATTCAAGTTTCACGAACAGGAAAAAGTGGGATTTGAGGAGGGCAACAATGGAATATACAAAGGAAGATTTAATTGAAGCAAAACGGCAAATTGATTCAACATTGCATAAATTACGAGAAACAATAAAGACCTTTGAATCAAAAGAAAATTCAGAGATATATAAGTCGCAAATCACTTTGGCGAAAAGACGAGTAAGAGCATTTGAAATAGCAAATCACTTTATAGAAAATGAGATTGAAAACAGTTAGTTAAATTCAAGTTTGCATGAAAGGAACGATTATACCTATGCGAACCCCGGAAAGCGTAATATTCACAAATATGTGCATGATATACGACAACGCCGGAAACGTGCTTGTGGAGGACAGAGTCGACCCCGACTGGCCGGGAGTTACCTTCCCCGGCGGACACGTTGAAAACGGTGAATCCTTTACCGACGCCGCTATAAGAGAGGTCTTCGAGGAAACCGGGCTGACAGTCTCAAAGCTGAACCTATGCGGTATCCAGGACTGGACACGTGACGACGGAGTAAGATATGTCGTGCTTCTGTACAAGACATCTACATATGAAGGTGAGCTTAAATCCTCCGACGAGGGCGAGGTGTTCTGGACGCCTTTAAGCTCTATTTCGGATAAAAAGCTTGCAAGCAGCATGGATATCATGCTTAAGGTATTTTTGGATGATGACATCAGCGAACATTTCTTCTGCAAGGAAAGCGATAAATGGGTCGAGGTGCTCAAATAGTATCCAGAAAAAGAAAAACCCAAGTACCAAAAATTTGCGGTGCTTGGGTTTTATTATGTGTGATTTTCCAGACTATTTGCTCTCAAGAGCTTTGCGCAGGTCGGAAATATACTGCGCCTGCTGTTTTTTAAGATACGCTCTGACAAACGGCTTCATGATAAGCTTTTTAGCCTCGACCGATTCGGTAAATTCGATTTCGGTATTCTCCCCTGCTTTGGTGAAGACTCCTACCCAGTGACCGCTCATATTGCCGTTTTCCATATCGAACTCCCAGCGTTCAAGCGGTTTGGTACAGGTGATAGTGAACTTGGTTTCATAGCCGTTTTTGTCGTGTTCAACAAACTGATTCTCACCGAGTATCTCGACCGAGCTTAAATCGCTCCGCCAAGAGCAGTCTTTAAGGTTTGTTACCGTCTCCCAGACCTTATTTATATCGCTTTCAAAGCAAGCTTTTACGGTTGATACTGTCATTTTACAATTTCCCTGCCATTCATTTATTTTTCGGCATATGCTATTCCATCCATCTGAAACTGCAAGCCGTTTTCGCCGCCGACATGAGCAAATTCAGTCTGAATAGATTTTCTCACAGGATATTTTCCGTTAAATCGCTTTTTTATAACGCTCTCCATTATGGGGATGTTCCACACATCTCTGAACAGGCAGTCTATCTGCACAACGTTTTCAAGACCAAGACCTACCAGCTTCAGCCGCTGTTCCATTTGGTCTATAGCGCCGTTTATCTGCGCTTCTATAGGCTGTCCTACGTTTCCGACGCAGTAATTCAGAAAATAAAAATCCCCGGCTTTAATAATTCCTGAATGTGCACAAACTTCATCGACATCAAATCTTTCTATTTTTCCCATTGATTTCCCTCCTGATTTCATAGACCGGCAAGCCGCTATATCGCGCACTCACGCTTGACCTGCTTAGCGTAGCGCTCTTCCTCGCTGAACACGCATCCGCAGTACTTCTGCATATAATACCCCGCTTCGCGAGCCTTGCGCTGACCCTCCCGGAAATACGGGCGAAAATCGCGATACAAAAACTCTACGCCGTACTTTTCAGCCTTTTCCCGAGCTACCGATATTATAAGCTCGTGCCGCTGGTAAGGGCTTATCAGAAGCGAGGTCGTAAAGCTGTCGAAGCCATTTTCGGCGGCGTATTTCGCGGCTTTTTCAAGGCGGATGTCATAGCACTTGCCGCATCTGTCCTCCAAATCGGGGTAAACCAGACGCACAAATTCCCGCAGACCGTAGTCATTCACCATCACCAACGGCATATCTACGTTTTTTGCGTGCATAATAAGGGTATCCCGCCGCGCCTTGTATTCCTGGAAAGGGTGGATGTTGGGATTGTACCAAAAGCCGGTTACATCTATGTTTTCTGTACGCAAAGTCTCAATACACATATAAGAGCAGGGCGCACAGCAGATGTGCATAAGGGTATTCATGCTTTCACTCCTTGTTTTTCGGGATGATTTACTCAGCCACTATGTGATAGTGTATCACAAAAATGTATTTTTGTCCATAGTTGTACATAAAATAAGCTTGAAAGGACTGATTATTTTGACTGATACCAAATCCAAAAACAACAGCATTGTCATGCTGATAATTGCAATCGCCATTCCCTTAGCTGTCGGCGGGCTTTCGACGATACTATCCGGCGGCACCCAGGCGAATTTTGAAAAGCCTCCCCTCTCCCCACCCGACTGGCTTTTCCCAATCGTCTGGACAATTCTTTATGTGATGATAGGCGTTGCGAGCTATCTCATCTACAAGAAATCGGAATACAAGTTCAACGACGCGCTTAAATCCTACTGCTACCAGCTTTTTGTAAACTTCTGCTGGCCGATAGTTTTCTTCCGGTTTGAATATTACACCGCAGCAGCTGTCGTTCTGGGCGTGCTGATACTGCTGGTCATCTCGAATCTGATAGAGTTTTACAAGCTGAACAAGACCGCCGGACTGCTTTTAGTGCCTTATCTTGTGTGGTGTTTGTTTGCGCTGTATCTCAATGTCGGAGTTGCGGTGCTTAATAAATAATGTAACAAATCAAGGCTTGCCGATGCTTGGGGCAAGCCTTGATTTTAATTATCCGCCCTTGATATCCTTGCTGCCCTTATCGTTTTTGTTTTTCTTGCCGTCTTTATTGTCCTTATCGTCCTTGTCATCTTCCTCGTCATCGTCTTCATCATCCTTCATCTCATCTGCCAGCTTATCTATCGCCCTTTTTTCAATGCGTGATACATAGCTGCGGGATATCCCCAGAAGAGAAGCCGCCTCTCGCTGAGTGAGCGGCTTTTTTGAGTACAGACCATACCGCAGCACGATAATAAGCTTCTCACGCTCGTCGAGCTTGGTTTCGATAAGGCTGTACAGCCGGCGCGCCCCGAGACTGCGCTCTACCTCTTCGCAGATGTCGCCGTCCACCGCGATTATGTCCTTTAGGGTAAGCTGGTTGCCGTCCTTGTCGGTGTCAATAGGCTCATCGAAGTGGACGTCCTGCGCGGTTTTTTTGAGGGCGCGAAAATGCATAAGGATTTCGTTTTCGATACATCTTGAACCATACGCCGCAAACCTGTTTCCCTTTTCTGCCTTAAAGGTTCCGACCGCTTTTATAAGCCCAACCGTTCCGATGGAGATAAGCTCATCCTGCTCTTCCCCGCTGACATAATACTTTTTAACTATGTGTGCGACAAGCCGCATATTGTGAAGTATAAGCTTATCCTTGGCGGACTTGTCGCCGTTGGCAAGCTTCGCAAAAAGCTCGGCTTCCTCCTTGGCAGAAAGCGGCTTCGGAAAGTTGTTGTTGTCCGAAATATGAAGTGCGAACCACAGAAGCTTAGAAGCTATATTCGCAAGCATTTCAAAGAACATTGCTATTGACCCTGCCTTTCCTTGAATATCCGTAAAAGCAAGCTTAAAAGCCTGTTTCGGCGGAATATCCCGTTTTCCTCTTAATATCATATTCCGATATGGATTGTACGGATTACTTAAAAAGACAGTTTTATATTGCTTTGCGTAAAATATTGAATGATACGGTATCCGGGCAGCGGGACATCATACCAAAAAATTCGAATAAACAGCATATAACACTTGACAACAGTTACACACTGTGATATACTGTTATACATGACGTCATAGAAAGGAATGTTCATCTAAATTGAGAATAATAATAAACAATTCGCTGATGACCCCCATCTACGAGCAGATAGTGGAGCAGATAAAGGCGCTTATCCGCCAAGGCGAACTGCGTGAAAACGATATTCTGCCGTCAGTCAGAACCCTTTCAAAGGAGCTGAAAATCAGTGCCCTGACTGTTAAAAAGGCATATGATTATCTGGAAGAAACGGGCTTTACCGTTACTGTTCACGGAAAGGGCAGCTATGTTGCGGCGGCTAATACCGAGCTTTTGCTCGAAGAGCAAAAAAAAGAACTGGAAGCTGATTTGGAAGCGGCAATACTAAAGGGCAAGCGATACGGCATCAGCAAGGATGATATAAAAAACCTTTTTGAATTGCTTTTGGAGGAATAGCAATGATTAAAACCGAACACTTGAAAAAGAACTATAAAAATTTCACACTTGACTGCTCCTTAGAGATAAGAAGCGGATGCATAACAGGGCTGATAGGTCAGAACGGCGCAGGCAAAAGCACGACCTTTAAGGCGATTTTAGGGCTTATCTCTACCGACGGCGGAAGCATCCGCATATTCGGCAAGGACATCAGCGAGATTACGCCCGAAGATAAGCAGGATATAGGCGTCGTCCTGTCCGATTCCGGGTTCAGCGGATATCTTACAATTGATGATATCATCCCGGTGCTTGAAAGCCTTTACAAAAATTTCGATAAAGCGTTTTTCATGGCTCAGGCAGACAGCTTCAATCTGCCCCGCAATAAGAAAATAAAAGAGTTTTCCACCGGCATGAAGGCCAAGCTGAAAGTTTTAGCAGCAATCTCGCATAACGCTAAGCTTCTGATTCTCGATGAACCCACAGCGGGACTTGACGTTGTGGCAAGATCTGAGATATTGGAAATGCTGCGCGATTTTATGGAAAAGGACGAGAATCGCTCAATCTTAATCAGCTCTCACATTTCGGGCGATTTGGAAACCTTATGTGATGATGTCTATATGATTCACGATGGAAGAATCATTATGCATGAGGATACTGACGTACTTCTCAGCGACTATGCGCTGATAAAGGTTGATTCACAGCAATATGCCGTGCTTGACAAGCAGTACATCCTGCGTATCAAGGAGGAGAAATACGGCTATAGCTGTCTTACGAATCAGAAGCAGTTTTATATTGAAAACTACCCGAAGATAGCTATCGAAAAGGGCAATATCGATGAAATTATTACCATGATGGTAAGGGGGAATAAATTATGACAGGACTTTTGATAAAGGATCTAAAGCTGTTAAAGGTACAGCGGAATTTCTTTCTGATGTTTGTGGCAATTGCCGTATGGATGCAGACATTTATGGACGGTGTTTCGTTTATCATAGGATATATGACCTTTTGCGGCTCTATGGCGGTTTTAAACACCATCAGCTATGACGAATATGACAACGGAAATGCATTCCTGTTTTCCCTTCCCATCAGCAGAAAGGGTTATGTGCTGGAGAAATATGCATTCGGATTTATTATAGGTGGTGCGGCATGGCTGTTAGCTGTGATTGCTTCGATTGCCATAAGCATGGTAAAGCACTCGTTCTCAACGAAAGACACGGTGATTGTCGCTTTGATGTATTTAGCACTGTTAGCGATTATTTTGTCCATAATGCTCCCTGTTCAGCTTAAATTCGGCGGTGAGAAAAGAGTATATGTGATTATCGGAATTGGCGGCATAGCAGGCATTATCGGCTTTATCACAGTCGGAATTGCACGTCGGCTTAATATTGATTTTAGCCTGATATTAAGCCGTCTGTCAACTATAAGCAGCGGAGTTATGGTTTTGGCTATGATAGCTATCGCCGCTTTGGCGGTTCTTATATCATACAGAATCAGCGTATCCATCATGAATAAGAAGGAATTCTAAGCGGATTTTCTTTGGGATTATCTGCGAAATGCTCCGGGACCTGCACAATCATCTATTGCATATATCGCCGGAATGTGGTATACTTGTGATGATATAATCATAGCGTGCGGGGTGATTTTATGATACCGATATGCGAATACATCAGCTTTATACCATCCTCTGATGAACCTCTTTCCGCAGATGTTTTCTTTATCAAGGGCGATAGTAAGACATACATCTACGACGTCGGCGCGAACGAGCTGTCTTTTATGGAGATAGAAAGCGTCCTTGGCGGGAAGGCCGTGATACTTTCGCACTTCCACCCCGACCATACTGCCAACATGGCAAGAATCGTCTGCGATGAAATCTATCTAGGCAGAAAGACATATGAGAAGCTGGGCAGGGGCGTTATCGTGAGTGACAAGCTTGTCATTGAGGATGGCTTGAGGCTTGAAATAATGCGGTTTCCATCGGTTCACGCAAAGGGCAGTCTGGTGCTAAATATCAACTCGGAATATGCCCTTATCGGCGACTTATACTATTCAAATCAGGACTGCAACAAGGATATCGCGCGGGAGATGTTGACGGAAATGAGGCGGCTTGATACCGAATACTTCATCCCGAGCCATTGCCCGCAGTCGCCTGTACTCGAGAAAAACAAACTGATTTCGGAGCTTGAAGAATACTTTTTCGGCGGACAAATCACAAAGAAAGGCAAGGCGAAGACAGATGAACGGTGAAAATACCGATTGGGGCAAGAGCGTATCCGGCGTTCTTATTAAGGACGGCAAGGCGCTTTTGGCACGGCATACATACGGTGCGGGCAAGGGCAAGCTTATCATCCCGGGAGGATATATCGATATCGGCGAGTCGCCGGAGCAGGCTGTCGTGCGGGAATATATGGAGGAAACCGGAGTGCAGGTATCGCCCAAAAGGATAATAGGCATACGCTTCAATGTTCACGACTGGTACGTCTGCTTTGAGGTTAGCTATGTTGGTGGCGTGCCGCACCCTGACAACGACGAAAACAGCGAGGTTATCTGGGTGGATATCGCCGAAGCTCTTGAACGTGAGGATGTTCCCGGGCTTTCAAAAAGCCTGATAAGGGCGGCTGTTGACGGCGGCTCGGGGCTAAGTCAGACGGAATATATTTCCCGGGAAAAGGATAAGCCTTATTCGCTGTTTACGGCGTTGTGACGGCTTTATGTGTAATCATTACTAAGGTAAATTTGAATTTTTCTTAATTCTTATGGCTAATACTAATCTTCGTCTGAAATGACTCCAAAAGGCAGGCACAAAACCGCTATACAATGGGATTTTGCACCTGCCTTTATGACCATGCATGGTCTGTACATTTCTAGACGAATATAAGTATAAAATGCCGACAAGACATAATTGTCTAATGGAAAATACGTCATTTCTCACTTTGTGACGTGGATTTCTAATGTCACTTAAGGTATAATAGGCAGCGAAAGGAGAAAGCGAAATGATAGACCAGATTAAAATTGGTGGTTTTCTAAGAGAATTACGCAAAGAAAAAGAACTAACACAAGAACAACTGGCAGAAAAGTTTGGTGTATCTTCTCGAAGTGTATCTCGTTGGGAAAATGGTAATACTATGCCGGAATTAGGCATTTTAGTCGAGCTGGCAGATTACTATGAGATTGACATCAAAGAAATCATTGATGGTGAAAGGAAAAGTGAGATTATGGGAAAAGAACAAAAAGAGACTTTACGAAAAATTGCAGATTATGCAGAAGCCGAAAAGAAATTAGTAGTAAAACGTAGATGCATAGTTACATTTGTAGGCACATTGATATTTGCATTGAGTATTATGATTGGATATGTAATATTACCTAAATTGCCAGAAGGTAGTTTTTTGAGAAGCGGCGGTTTATGGCTAGGAATAGGGATTATAGGTTTGGCTCTTTTATGGGGAATAGTAATTCGTGAAAATCGAAAAAATACCAAGCAAAACAAATAATATCTGTTCCTGTTAACAGAATTATAGGAACTCAAAATTCTAATATACTTATTCTACGTTAAAAATGTGTCCAGACTATGCATGGTTGCGACCATGCATAGTCATTGAATCGCCGCAAAACCCATCGTATAGCAGTTTTGTGGCGATTTTACAGCAACGCTTTTACGTAGAATTAGTATTATATAAGTACTGAATAATAAGAATAAGCCCCGAAGCGTTTTTGATAACTGCTTCGAGGCTTAATTTCATTATATCAGACGTTATCCCTTTTCTTCCAACTTAGTGATAAGGTCTACCCTTCTCTGATGTCTGCCGCCCTCAAATTCGGTGGTCAGGAACAAATCGACAAGCTCGCACGCGAGGCCGGGGCCCACTACACGTCCGCCGAGGCAAAGAGCGTTGGCGTCGTTATGTAGGCGGGTATATTTAGCGGAGAAGCTGTCCGAGCAGGCACAGGCGCGGATTCCCTTTATCTTATTTGCGGCGATGGATATTCCTATTCCGGTTCCGCAGATTAAAATTGCCCTGTCAACAGTGCCGTTAACAACCTCGCGGCAGACACGCTCGGCGGCGTCCGGGTAGTCAATTTTTTCACCGGGGGCTATGCCGTAATCGATATATTCCACTCCTATTTCGTCTAAATGCTGGCAGATTGCAAGCTTAAGCTCTGTTCCCGCATGGTCGTTTCCTATTCCTATCTTCATAAATATCGTCCTTTCAAAATCTATTTATTTTTCTCTAATAAGTCCTTTTCAGCCTTGGTTATCTGGAGATATCTTGCGTTCAGCGTTTCTGCGGTGCCCGCTTCATCGATATGCCACAACGCCGCCTGAGCTATTCCAGAGGCTTTTTGCAGGATATCAGCAGTCGGAGCAAGTCTCACTCTCAAATCGTCCGTAAAGATACTATCCTTTACAGCCTTGGCACAGTCGCCTACAAGGATGATATCACCATCATAATCAGTTGCATACTCTTTGAGCTTTTCAAGCTCTGTAACTTCGTCCGGAACCGCCATTGTAAGACATTCACCGTCCGAATCATATGCGCCGAAATAGACTATTCCAGGCCTTGCGGACATAACGGCAAATATCCTTGCCTTAGCGGCAAGGCAGTTGGCTGCAAGCCCTTCAAGAGTAGAAACCCCCAGACACTTCTTTCCGTCAAAGCAAAGTCCCTTTACCATCGCTATTCCGATTCTGAGCCCGGTATACGACCCCGGGCCGTTAGCGGCGGCAATGATATCTATATCTTCAAGCGTAAGGTTTACATCCCCCAAAAGCCGCTTTACAAACGGAAGTGTCACCTGAGAGTGGGTAAGCCTTGTATATACAGACATTTCGCCCAGCACAACACCATCACGCAGGATTGCGCAGGAGGCCGTCTTCCCGGAAGTATCAAGCGCCAATATCGTCAAATCTTTCATCTCCAGTAACTATAATCTTGCGGTCATCCTCGCCGATGCGCTCAATATCTATCGTTATAACACCGTCAGGAAGCTCATCCGCAATATTTTCGCTCCACTCTATAGCCAATACCCTATCGTCGGTGAGATAGTCATAAAATCCGATGGATTCAAGCTCGTCCGCACTGATCCTGTACATATCAAAGTGGCAAAGGCTGAGTCCTGAACCTATGTATTCGTTGACGATTGCAAAGGTGGGGCTTGAAACATCATCTCGAAGTCCCATACCGATAGCTATGCCATGGGTGATGGTGGTCTTCCCTGCCCCCAAGCCGCCTTTAAAGGCGATAATATCCCCGCCGCGAAGCTTCTTACCTATCATTTTGCCGGCTTCTATAGTCTCAGCGGCGGAATGGGTAATAAATTCATATGACAAAGTATTTCACCAGCCATTAGTAACCGGATTCACCGGCTACGGATTCATCGTTTATAATCCAGTCGAACACTGGGATCACGCGGTAATTATCGTCATCATCACGGATGATCACCCTTTCGATACCGGAGTTGATTATGACCCTTTTGCACAAAGAGCAGCAGCAGGAATTTTTGATGTATTCACCTGTCGAAACTTCCCTGCCGCAAAGGTAGAGTGTTGCGCCCAGCATACGCTCACGCGGGGCATTTATAATCGCATTCATTTCGGCGTGGACGCTTCTGCAAAGCTCATATCTCTCACCGCGCGGGATGTTTAGCTGACTGCGTAGGCAATAGCCAAGGTCGGTGCAGTTTTTTCTGCCCCTTGGCGCTCCGACATATCCGGTGGATATTATCTGGTCGTTATTGACTATCACCGCGCCGTATCTTCTGCGCAAGCAGGTGCATCTTTCCGAAACGGAATCGGCGATATCAAGGTAGTAGTTGATTTTGTCTCTGCGCTGCATTATTACCAGTCCTTTCATTTGGGTATCTTTCAAAAAGCATTATAGCACATTTTGCCCGCATTGTAAAGTAGAATATCTTAAAGAGCCGAGCGTTTGTGAAATGTTCGTGAAAGAAAGGCGAAAAATGTAAATACCCCTTGAAATAATCGTAAAGTAGCATTATACTGTAATTAATACATCGAAAAGAGGCGAAACAATGCCAAGATTCTTCTGCAATTCGCCGCCTGTAGGCAAATCGCTCAGCCTTTTTGGGGATGATGCCGTTCACATCGGCAGGTCACTGCGGATGCGGCTGGGTGACGTTATAACCGTCTGCCATGACAAAACCGACTACAGCTGTAAAATCCTTAAAATTAGCGACGAGGAAATTATGCTTGATGTGATATCGCAGTCCCCCTCACCCGAGCCTTCGGTTTCTCTGACGCTTTTTATGGCTGTTCCTAAGCTTGATAAGCTTGAACTCATCGTTCAGAAGGCGACCGAGCTTGGTGCTGTTGAAATAGTCCCGGTTTTAACCCAAAGGTGCGTTTCCCGCCCGGAGCCGAAGCAATTTTCAAAAAAGCGCGAAAGGCTTAATAAAATCGCTCTTGAAGCCGCCAAGCAGTCCGGAAGGGGTATTGTTCCTGCCGTTTCGGATATAATAAGCCTTGAATGCTGTGTTGAAAAAATGAAGGCTATGGATTTGGGACTTATCTGCTATGAAAAAGGCGGAAAATCCCTGGGCGAATTTCGGTACAGTCCGGGAGATAGGGTTGGCGTGCTCATAGGCTCGGAAGGTGGATTTTCCCCGGAAGAGGTCACGCTATGCGAGCAAAACGGCATCGAAAAAATATGGCTCGGTGAAAGAATACTTCGCTGCGAAACCGCTCCGATATGTGCAATTAGTATTATAATGCATTTGAGCGGCAATATGTAGAGAACTAATTTATCGCAAAAGTGCAGCGATTCAATGACCAAACATGGTCACAACCAAGTTTGATCATGACACTTTTAAACGAGAAATAAGTATAGGTCTTGCATTTTCAAAAGAAATATGCTATATTATAATTAATAAAAGTATAAGGAGATGTTATTATGACTAATTTTCTTAAAATAGCTCTTGGCGTCGGCGCTGCTGCCGCTGCTGCGGCTCTGGCTGTTTCCCTGTCCAAGAAGAATGTGGCTGTAGAGGACGTTGATATCCCCGATAACGACGATATCGATGAAACCGAAGGTCTTGACGAGTGCGATGAGTGCTCCTGCGAGGATTGCGAGGCTTGGAACGGCGACGAATGCGAGTGCGAAGACGATTGCTGCAACTGCGACGAGTGCGATGATTGCGGTCCTACCTGTGAGGTTCATGTCAATCCCGATGTCAAGTCGGCTGTAAACAGCATTGTTGACGGCGTTATGGGCGGAATAGTCGTAGCTGCTGACAAGGTAAGCGAACTTACCACCAAGCTTGCAGACTTTGTTGCAGAAAAGCTGGAGGAAAGAAAGGAAATCGAAGCTTCTGCCGTCTCCTTTGACTGGGACGAAGAGGATGAGGACGAAGCTACCGAGGTTGAGCCTTTGGCTGAAAAGGTCGAAGACGCCGTAGAGGACATCAAGGATGCCGCTGAAGACGTTGCAGAGGATGTTAAGGAAGCCTTTGAAGACGTTAAGGACGACTTTACCGGAAATAACTGAGCATAGAATATCCTGAACAGTTCCCCACCCACAGGAAAATTTCCTGCGGGTGGGTTCTTTTTTCTGTTTTTATAGACTTTTTAACTTTAATGTGCTATAATAAATTGATAATTTATTCACAACTAAGAAAGGACTGTCGCTATGAAGCTTCTGATAATAAGACACGGCGAAAGCGAAGCCGATATACTTAATGTTCACGAGGGGCGTGCGGATTTTGAGCTTACCGAACGCGGGCACAGGCAGGCGGCTGCCATGGGCGAATACGTCAGCAAAAACTATAAAATAAGCAGGATATATCACAGCACGCTTAAGCGCGCTGCGCAGACGGCAGGGCATCTTGCCGAAAAAACAGGAGCTGAGCTTATCCCATGTGAACGGCTTATGGAGTTTAACAACGGTCTTTTGGCGGGGCTGTCACATGAGGAAGCGGACTTAAAATATCCCGAAGTTGAAGTTCCTGCGCATATGTCTAAATATGAGCAGGAAAGCGCGATTGAATTCCGCGCGAGAGCTGAATATATGCTCTCAAAGCTTCTTTCCGAGAACGGCAAGGACGATACGATCGCAGTGGTAACCCACGGCGGAATGATAAATCAGCTTTACAGGGCATTTTTCAGACTTCCCTTGGATTCCGATTACCTCTTTTATTCTGGAGATACCGGTATTCACGTCTGGATAGCCGACGGCGAATCACGGATACTTGTTCGGGCGAACTTCTCACCGCATAATATTTAGCGGGATATCCCCCCATATTATACATTTTAAACATCGAAAGGACATTTGTCATGACAATTTCACAGATAATCGGTGGCTCCAAGCCGAGCCTTTCTTTTGAGGTGTTCCCGCCCAAAAACCAAGCCGCCTATGAAACCGTTACAGCGGCGGCACTTGAAATAGCTGGGCTTGAGCCGAGCTATATGAGCGTTACATACGGTGCGGGCGGCGGAACATCAAAATATACATTCAACATTTGCAAAGAACTTATGGAAAGAAACGTCACCCCGCTCGCTCACCTTACCTGCGTTTCCTCTGACAGGGAAACTATACACGAACGGCTGACACAGCTGCGCGAGCTTGGCATCGAAAACATCCTCGCCCTGCGCGGAGATATTCCGGATGGCTTCGACCGCTCCGAGATAAGCTATCACCACGCAAGCGAACTTATAAGCGAGATACGCGATTTTGGCGGCTTCTGCATCGGCGGGGCGTGCTACCCGGAGGGTCACCCTGAAAGCGAAAGCGGCGCTAAGGATATAGAAGCCCTTAAAATAAAGGTGGACTGTGGCTGTGAGTTTTTGACCACCCAGATGTTTTTTGACAACAACATCCTGTATAACTTCCTCTATCGGCTCTACCGCGCGGGAGTGAACGTTCCCGTAGTCGCAGGAATAATGCCAGTTACGAGCGCATCCCAGATAAAAAGGCTGATGTCGATATCAGGCTCTGCACTGCCGCAGAGGTTCGTAAGAATCGTTGACCGGTACGGCGACAATCCCGCCGCCATGAATCAGGCTGGAATTGCCTTTGCCACCGAACAGATTATTGACCTTTATGCAAACGGAATCAACGCGGTTCACGTTTATTCCATGAACAAGCCGGACGTTGCGGCGGCAATAAAGGCAAATCTTTCAGAGATAATAGCATGACCGGCGAAATAATTTACGGTGAGATACCGGAAAACGAGATAATTATAGATTCGCTGGAGCTTGCCGCACGTCTGAAAACCAAGCTCGGCTACACCGACGATACCATTGCAAAATGCGAATCGGAGCTTAGAAAGGTTGTTCAGTGCAGATATTCTGCGGTGAGAGTGAATGTCAGCTACCCCGGTGAGGGCGTTATCGACCTTGGCTTCGGGGAGTTTAAAAGCCTTGATTTATACAAAAACCTCGGCGGCGCGAAGGAAGCGTTTATATTCGCGGTTACAATCGGCATGGGAGTGGACAGGCATTTGATGAAGCTTTATTCACTATCCGCGGCGGAGCATTTTATATCCGATGGCATAGCTTCCGCGATGGCAGAGGCCGCTTGCGATAAGGTCAACGAAATCCTTGCTGAAGGACTGAACGTAAGGCAAAGGTTCAGCCCAGGATATGGTGACTTCCCTCTTGAGCTTCAGCCGAAGGTTTTGGAATCGGTAAACGCCGGACGGCTTTTGGGGATAACCCTAAGCAATTCGCTTCTGATGACTCCCAAAAAATCCATCACGGCGGTTATGGGGATAAACGGTTGATGTCTTATTATGGTTATGTGCGTATGCGGCTTATAGCTTATTATGGTTATGTGCGTATGCGGCTGATGGCTTAATATAGCTTGCACGTATGCGGCTGACTATCCTCGGCAGAACGCTTCTACCGCGTTTTTGGCTTCGGGCGAAGTCATCAAATCGCCTTCAATACTAATTTTATGATACTTTTTTGCCGGCAGGAAAAGTATATCCGGGCTTTCCCCTTCCGGTATCTGGTAACTCATCGCTGTGATGAAGTTCTGTGTTTGGGTATTGCTCACAACGATAAAACGCTTCTTTACATTCAAATACCTATCAAGAAGCTGTTCGTGGTGCTGGAAATAGCACTGGCTTCGCTCATTGAAGATAAAATAGTTGGCGTTGGGGTAATCACAGTAGTTAGGCAGTATAAAGTATGTAAGGTCGCTGAAAGTTATCTTATCATACATACTATAAACGCCGTCCGACTGATATGGACACTGCTTTTCGGGAGCGAAGCAGTCATATCCGCATTTACCGCAGGGGTCGAGCGTTATGTCGCAGAAATCGAAGACCGATATTTCATCCTCGGGATGGTTATCTGCTATCACCTTTGAAATTGCGCGGCAGTTACCGTTTTTTCTGCCGCTGAAATTGACTATTGTTATTTTCATTTTGTTTTCTCCTGTATTCAAAATATAATGATATTATACTACCGAGTCGGGGTGTTTTCAAGTAAATATCCCGAAAATGGAGGCATATTTATGAAGACGCTTTTGCAAAGAATAAAATCCGAAAGGCTGTATTTCGACGGCGGCTTAGGAACCATGCTCCAGGCCAAGGGTCTTGCAGGCGGTGAATCTCCCGAGGATTGGAATTTGACCCGCCCGCAGGATGTTATTGATGTTCACAGGCAGTATCTTGACGCCGGGTGCGATATCATCACAACAAACACCTTCGGAATAAACCGCTCTAAATACCAAAACTGGCGCGAACTGATAGTCTCCGCGATGGATTGCGCGAAAAAGGCAGTATCTGGATTTGAAAACAGGTATATCGCCTTCGACATCGGACCCACAGGCAGGCTGATGGCACCCTTGGGCGACCTTGATTTTGAGGAAGCAGTCGACATCTATTCCGACAATATCCGCCTTGCCGCAGAGCTCGGCGCAGACCTTATTATAATAGAGACGATGAACGACTGCCACGAAACCAAGGCGGCGGTAATTGCGGCTAAGGAGAGCTGTGAGCTTCCGGTAATCGTCTCCAACGCCTACGACCGCTCAGGAAAGCTTATGACCGGGGCTTCGGTTGAAGCCATGGTCGCCATGCTGGAGGGACTGAGGGTGGACGCCATCGGGCTTAACTGCTCCTTTGGACCTGACGTTGTTCTGGAAATAATCGATGAGTTCACGGCAGCATCATCCACCCCGATTATCGCCATGCCGAACGCGGGACTTCCGAGAGTCGAAAACGGAAGCACTGTTTACGATGTTTCAGCGGAAGAATTTTCCGATTATATGGTCTCCCTTGCCAAAAAGGGCATATCTATTTTAGGGGGATGCTGCGGCACTACTCCCGCGTTCATCAAGAAGACAATTGAAAAGACAAAGGATATCCCTGTTAAGCCACTATCACAGAAGCATCTGACGGTGGTATCTTCCTATACTCACGCTGTCAGGATAGATGCCCAGCCTATTCTTATAGGCGAGCGGATAAACCCCACAGGCAAGCCAAGACTTAAGGAAGCCTTAAGAAGCGAGAATATGAGCTACATTATCGGCGAGGCGGCGGCTCAGGTCGATGCCGGGGCGCATATTTTAGACGTAAACGTCGGTCTGCCTGAGATCGACGAGGTTAAAATGCTCAAAAATACGGTTACGGCTGTGCAGTCGGTGACTGACCTTCCCTTACAGCTCGATACCGCGAATCCTGCGGCGTTGGAGCAGGCATTAAGGATATACAACGGCAAGCCGCTTATCAATTCCGTGAACGGTGAGCCGGAAAGCATGGCTAAAGTCTTCCCGCTGGCAAAGAAATACGGCGGCGCAATAATCGCGCTGACTATGGACAAGCAGGGAATCCCCTCCACCGCTCAGGGGCGTGTGGATATCGCGAAAAGGATCATTGAAGCAGCAAAGGAATACGGAATCGACAGCTGCGACATCATAGTTGACCCGCTCTGCCTGACCGTTTCCTCCGATTCAAAAAGCGCACTTGTCACCCTTGAAGCGGTTCGCATAATGCATGGCATGGGAATAAAGACCAGCCTTGGAGTATCGAATATCTCATTCGGACTTCCGGAAAGGGAAAAAATCAACACCACCTTCTTTGCCTGTGCGCTCGAAAACGGTCTGAACTGCGCTATCATGAATCCCCGCTCTGCGGCGATGATGGATGTTTACTACGCTTTCCGCGCACTTCATGACCTTGATACCGCCTGCTCGGACTACATCACGCATACATCTCAAAGCGAAAACACGCCCGCGCCAAAAACGGCGGCAGGCAATGATATCACCTTAATTCAGGCAATAGTTAAGGGTCTCAAAGACAAATCAGCCGAGCTTGCGCGCGAGCTTTTGAAGACAGCGGAGCCGCTGAGCGTTATAAACGAGCATATCATCCCCGCACTCAACGACATCGGCGGGCAGTTTGAAAGCCACAAGGCGTTTCTGCCCCAGCTTTTAATGAGTGCCGACGCCGCAACATCAGCTTTTGCAGAGGTTAAAGCGGTAATCCCCAAGGACTCAGCGGACGATTCAGGCAAGTTCATAATAGCAACCGTCAAGGGTGATATCCACGACATCGGCAAGAACATTGTGCGCGTAATGCTGGAAAGCTACGGTTTTACAGTCTACGATTTGGGTCGGGATGTCGACCCGCAGAAGGTTCTTGACAAAGTTATCGAAACCGGCTGTAAGTTAGTCGGGCTCAGCGCGCTTATGACCACTACTGTGCCTTCGATGGAGGCTACCATAAAACTTTTGAAGAACTACGACCCAGAAATCACTACTGTTGTAGGCGGGGCCGTGCTGAATCAGGAATACGCCGATATGATAGGTGCGGATTTCTATGCTAAGGACGCTATGGATACGGTTAGATTTGCACAGACATACTACAATAAATAGAATTAGCCGCAATGCCTGATTTGGCTATTGCGGCTGTTTCTTAAAGATATATTATAAACATTACTCAAACATCGGAGTAGAAAGATACCTATCCCCCGTGTCTGGCAGAAGTACTACTATTTTCTTACCCTTATTTTCCGGGCGTTCGGCGAGTATGGCGGCGGCGTGAAGTGCCGCTCCTGCGGATATTCCCACAAGGATTCCTTCCTCTTGGGCTATCGCTCTTCCGGCGGCGTATGCTTCTTCATCAGTTACGGCTATCACATCATCCAGAATATTCCTATTGAGGTTTTCCGGGATGAAGTTTGCACCTATTCCCTGCAAGCCGTGTGCGCCGGAGTATCCCTTTGAAATAAGAGGCGAGGATGCCGGCTCTACGGCCACGATTTTAACATCCGGTTTCCGCGATTTAAGATACTCCCCCACTCCGCTTATGGTTCCGCCTGTTCCCACTCCGGCGACGAATATGTCAACCTCACCGTCGGTGTCCCTCCAGATTTCGGGACCTGTAGTGTCAAAATGGGCTTTTGGATTTGCCGGATTTTCAAACTGCCCCGGAATGAAGCTTCCGGGAGTGTTTGAAGCTATCTCGTTCGCCTTTTCTATAGCTCCGCTCATCCCGCGGGAGCCTTCGGTAAGCACTATTTCCGCGCCGTATGCCGCTAAAAGCTTTCTGCGCTCAACGCTCATGGTTTCTGGCATGGTGAGTATCACCTTATAGCCCTTTACTGCCGCTGCCGCCGCAAGACCTATTCCGGTGTTGCCGCTGGTAGGCTCGATAATCGAAGCGCCCGGCTTCAGGATTCCTTTCTCCTCGGCGTCGTTTATCATGGCTATTGCTACCCTGTCCTTCGCGCTTCCTGCCGGATTCAGATATTCGAGCTTTGCGAGTATCTCAGCGCTTAAATTACGCTTGGCAGAAAATTCCGAAAGCCTGACAAGCGGTGTATTTCCGGCAAGCTCGGTTATATTATTATATATTCTCATTAAAATCCATCCCTTCAAGGCGGCTGTTTCACCGCTTTACTGTGATGATATTATACCACCGACATACTGATATGTCAAGCCAAAGCCGCTTTATCAAAAATGCAATAACACCATTGATATTCTTCATAAAATTATCATATATTTTCATTAATATTTAAAAATGCTTTCAATTATACATCAACAACCCGTTTTATAATATGGACAATGAAAAAAGCAGATATCTGCTGAATCTAATACTAATTCTCGTCTAAGGCGAAACAAAAAAACAGGCACAAAGCGCTTTGCTCCTGCTTTATGACCATGTATGGTCTGAATACTTTTTGACGAGAATAAGTATAAAAATAAATGCTATACGAAAGGCGTGTATATAATTATGGATGAAAACTACAACAACGAATATTCGGGAAATCTCTACAACAGCACAGAACCGCAGGCTGCTGTAACACCTGCCGCTGAGACTGCTTCTCAGGCATCTGCCCCTGCTCCTGCACCCACACCTGCTCCCTCTCCAGCACCGGCACAATCTTCCTATCCCAACTACTATGATGCCACTTCTCCTATCTCATACGCTTCCCCTGCACCAGCCCCCTATACTGCCCCTGCACCGGCTGACGATGGAAAATCCAAAAAGAAAAAGGAGAAGAAGGGTGTCGGCGCCGGAGCTATCGTTGCGATAGCCCTTTGCTGCTCGCTTCTTGGAGGAGCGTTCGGAAGTGCTGGAACCGCGCTGATGATTAAAAATTCCAATCAGAATGATGTAAAGCCTGCAAACACCCAGATATCCCAAATGTTCGAGGGTGTGCGCACACCGACCGTTCTTGAAACCAATGCTATCGACACCTCGAAGATTCTTACTCAGGCTGAGCTTTATGCGCAGAACGTCAACTCGGTAGTCGGAATAACCACCTCGATAACCACCAACTACTGGGGATATAAGACCACTGCGGCGGCTTCCGGTTCTGGATTCATCATCACCGAGGACGGTTACATTCTTACCAACCACCACGTTATCGAAAATTCAAACTCGATAAAGGTTGCTCTTTACAACGGCGAGACTTATGAAGCTGAGCTTATCGGCTACGACGAAAGCAACGATATCGCTGTTATTAAGATTGACGCCAAGGGTCTTACCCCTGTTGTTTTAGGAAGCTCGGACGAGCTTAATGTCGGGGACGAGGTTGTGGCTATCGGCAACCCGCTGGGCGAGCTTACCTTCTCTTTGACTTCAGGATATGTCAGCGCGCTTGACCGCGAAATCACGCTTTCCTCCAACGTCACCATGGATCTTATTCAGACCGACTGCGCTATAAACTCCGGCAACTCCGGCGGTCCGCTGTTCAATATGTACGGCGAGGTTATAGGAATCACAAACGCAAAATATTCCGGCTCAGGTTCGAGCAATGAAGCATCTATCGACAACATCGGATTTGCAATTCCAATCGACAACGTTCGCTCCATCTTCAAGAGCATTATCGAAAACGGCTATGTTTCCAAGCCATATATAGGCGTTTCTGTTGCGGATGTAAGCACGGAGACTCAGAGCTACGGTCTGCCTGCCGGTGCGGCTGTCAAGGAAATCGTTGATGACAGCCCTGCGCAGAAAGCAGGTCTTGAAATTAACGACATTATAACCGAGGTCAACGGCAAGGAAATCAAATCCAGCTCGGATTTGGTGGATGCTGTTAAAAGTTCCTCTGTTGGAGACGTTCTTAAGCTTAAGGTATACCGTCAGGGCAAGACGATCGACATTGATATGACCGTAAGTGAAAAGATACAGTCAGCCAAACAGGACGGATCCGCAAATGCGGAATCTCAGGCTACTCCTGAGGGCGGTCAGCAGCAGGACGGTCAGCAGACCAACCCATGGGAAGGCTGGGATATTCCCGACTGGTTCTTCAGATTCGGGTTCTGATAATACAGTCCGATAAGGAAGTTTTCTGTGAAAACTGGCACAGTGCCACATTGCAGCGCTGTGCCAGTTTAATTGTTCTTGGAAACTGTCTGTACAGTTTCCCTGCTTGCTCATGCCAAATAACAATATCCGTCTGAAACGATACAAAAAGCGGGCACAAAATTGCCGAACGGTGAATTTTGCACCCGCTTTTTGAGCGTTTTTAGACGGATATTAGGAAATTACAAATTGGAAGCTGTCCATGATCAAATCACATGGGACTGCGCTCCAAAAAATCACTTGCGATTCGGAATCGGACTTGCCCCCTATTGGGATTTATTTTTCCTGAGCCGCTTGGCGAGACTTTTTCCGCCGCTTCAGGAGAATGACGCAGACAATGTAGACGAGGATGAATGCCGCGATCCACAGCTTGCTGACAATCTTGTAGCCGGGCTGCCGGAGGGTGAACTCACCCATGGTGAGATATTCATCCCCCACACACTCCACAAAGTGAGCGTTGTCGGCATAGCCCTCACCGGAAAGGACACCGGAGTAGTCGGCGGGCAGGTTCAAAGTGTTCCAGCGACCCACAGGCAGCAGGTACAGTGCATCTCCGCTCTCCGTGGTGCCGATGCCCTGGATGTGCGCGTCACCGGCGAGATGACCTATGACCACCTCGCCATTGGGCAGGGTCAGATCGTAGTACCGCTGGTTCTTCACTACATCTGCGGACTTGTAGTGGATCACTTCTAAAGCGAAGAGTCATACTGCTGTATGTCCGCCAGGGAAGCGGCGTGGGGCGTATTTTCGGCGGCGTCATAGCCCACGCTGCCCGGACCGGTCTCCACCGTTTCAAGGTAGGCTGGGTAGGCGGTTTTCTCGATGTAGGACTGGTAGAGAGGTACGGTGGCATACATGACCACCAAGCTGCAAAGAATGGCCACAGCAAAGGATATGGCAAAGTGTGCGGGAATTTTAACACGCATAATAGATACTCCTTATTGTATATTTATATTTTTTGGGGGGATTCGTTACAGTGCGAAAATCTCCGATTTGTCGGGCAAGTGGGCAGCTCTCTGAAGATATTTCTTCAGAGAGCTGCTTATATATTTCCTTATAAGGCCGCAGCTTTTGGTAATTAATAGTATTATACGGTTTCAGCATTGAAATTCCTGATAATATCCAAAGCCTTCTGCGAGATATTATCCGGAATAGCGGCAGGTCGTGCAAGGATAAAGCCCTGCAAAAGGTCGACCCCAAGCTCCAACACCTTGTTAAGCTCGGCTGGGGTTTCGATTCCCTCAGCTATAATAAGCATATCCCTGTCATGGGCATAGTCAACTATGTTTGAAACTATCCTCTGCTTATCAACATCGGTATCGATATCGCGGATTATGGATATATCCACCTTTATAAACTTCGGAGAAAGCTCTAAAAGATTCAGCTCGCTGTTATAGCCGCTTCCGTAATCGTCAAGCGCGAAGAGACTGTTTTCACCGGCAAGCTCCCTCTTTTTCTGCATGATTCCGGGAGTAAGGTCTTCAAATTCGGTTATCTCCGTTACAAGATTATCCTTGAAGCAATAGTATTCATAATTGAATTTATCCTGTGCACGCTTTGTCATCACCTGGTTGGCAAAGGAGTTTACAAACAGATAAGCGTTTTTATCGAGCTTATTCATAGCTAACAGCTCTTTATATCGCTGCAAAGCCTTAAGCCACGTCAAGTCCTCTATATCCTGAAGACGCTTTTCTTCCTTTGCTATTTCCAGAATAATGCCAGGATTCCTGAGCGTGGGCAAATCCGAACGCATAAGAGACTCATACGCGGCAACGCTTCCGTCCTTACTGCTGAAAATGGGCTGGAAGTGGTAGAATACCCTTTCCTCCATGATGAGCTTAAAGAAGTCCTGCCGCGAATTCAGCAGGAAGCTTTCGCGGTTGTAAACCTCCATATCAAAGTTCTCAACGTTTCCTTTATGTCCATGCTTTACCTTATACATTGCAAAGTCTGCATACTTCATAAGCTGCCAGAAGTCCGCAGAATCCCCCGGATACCACGCAACACCGCCCGAGGCGGCTACCGGTATTTTTTCGCCGGTCGGAAGCTCAAAGATATTGTCTTTGATATCCATAGAGAACTTATTTACAGCTGCTTTTAAGCTGTCAAGCTCCTTATAGCCATAAAACAGGACAAAGAATTCATCGCCCGAAACTCTTGAGCATATAGCTCCGGCAGGGGCGTGCTCAGCAAAGCTCGCCGCGGCCTGATGAATATACTTATCGCCATAATCATGACCGTAATGGTCATTAATGGTTTTAAGATTATCCAAGTCAAGCATCATAAGAGCTGCATAACACATTTTTTCAGGATTTTCAAACAGCTCCTCCGCACGCTCGTAAAACGCTCTGCGGCTGATCAGACCTGTCAGCATATCATAATCTCGCTCATGCTGAATCATAAATCTTTCCAAGGTTGCCATAGTAACGTCCTCAGCGACGCCGACAAGTCTGATATCGGTATCTGTTACATTTATTCTTATGTATCTTACTGCGCCGGGAGCAGGTTCAACCTTGTAAAGCACACTGCCGTCCGGCTCGTTAAAACCGGTAAGTGAGGATTTAAGCTCTGAATTCAGCTTCAGGAACTGCTCAACCGTTATATCATCCGCATTGACGTCATTCACGCCGAGCATTTTAAAGTAATTATCGGTAACGTAAACGGTATTGATGTCCTTGCGTATCTCAAATCCGCCGAGCTCCACACTGGCAAGCTGGATTATCTGTAAAAACCTTGTGGATGTTCGGACAACTTCCTGACAGAGGTATTTAAAATCATTCGCAAAACGGTCAAGCTCCTTTATGCCGGTAACTGAAAGGCTGGGGATTCCGCTTACCTTTCTTGCTTCGGATATCTCACCCGAAAGCCTTTGTATTGGAGCGGAAAACCTTCGGCTTATTATGATGCTTCCTAGAATTCCCGCTATGAACATAAATATGACGTCCAGAATAAGCAGACCCAACATACGGTTGGAGAATTCATATATATTCTTTGCAGGAACGGCGCCGAGTATTGCCCAGTAATCGTTTTCAAACGGCGAATTATTGCTATAAAGCGGAACAGGAACCGCAGAAGCGAAATATGATTCACCCTTATATTTAAAGGAATACCCATCATTGCGGCGGGAAAGGCTTAATGAAACCTCCTTGCTGTCAGAAAACTGCTTGCCGTTCCACAGAATCGGAGTTACTATTTTCAAAGAATCTACGCTTGATTTTTGTTTAATAACAAAATATGTTCCGACATCATCATCATAAAGCTCGGTATACGGAAGCATTGACATCAGATAATCGTCTGCTATATCTATGCCCAGAACGCCGTAAACCGTACCATCGCTCAGAACAAGCGGGATGGAATAGGTTATTGCGGTAATATCGGAATCTACAAGCAGATGTGCAGAGCCGCCCCAGTAACCATAATCACTGTCATCCTTAATCCAGCCTGCCTTGAATGCCGCTTTAAGAGGTTCGGTGAAGTACGCGAAATTCTCGGGTATGTCCTTATCCTCGGCAAATGTGAACTGCGGCTTCCAGCAGCTGTCAGTTGATATATTTAGTCCCTGAACCACCTGAACCGAAGCTCTGCACAAAAGAAGATCTTCATATCTTTCAGATGGAGTGGAGGTTGGGTCCATATCCCGGATATATATGCCTGTGCGGTTTGGAATCGTCTTCATTTTTGGAATATCGTTTAAATTGGTAGTGTTGAAAACAACGTATATTCCCGAAAGGCGTTTTGAATACAGCACTGATATTAAATCATCGACAATATCCAAAACAAGCGGAGTGCTGACCTCGGAATTGCTTTGAAGCTCCTCCAGGTTTATAGTTCCGTCACCTATCATCTTTTCAGCCTTGAAGTTTATGGTGGATGCAAGCATATCGAGATCTGACCAGTTATACAGCGCCGAGCTGAAATAGTTCGATCTGTTCTGAAGCTGTTTTAATATGAGATCCTCTGAATTGCGGTTAAGACGCTGCAAAACGTCAGTTCCGGCAAGAACTGACACAAGAAGTATCACCTCAGCGATTACCAATATTATCATCGGAACCATTATGGTTTTGAAAACCGACTGCGGCTTAGAAGGTGAAGCATAATTCAGCTTATGCAGTATTCTTTCCTTCAAGGATGACATAAACAGGCTCCGCCTCCATTTCTTTCTCTTTTTTATATGAAGATACGGTCATAGATCTTCTTCATGCGTTAAGTGCGCCATACCACGGATTCTATACTTATTTCTTATTAAAAAGTGTCCGACCAATATGGTCGTGACCACACTTGGTCGTGACCATACTTGGTCGTAACCATACTTGGTCGTAACCACACTTGGTCGTTGAATCGCTGCAAAACCCACCACGCAGCGGTTTTGCGGCGATTTTTATGTAGGCTGCCTAAGCAATCCCTATGCGTTTTTACAATAAATCAGTATATCTGTATAAGCTCCGCATTATCATCCCTCAAACCCTTTCAGGGTCGACAAAACCTGGTTATACCAAGCTTCAAAGTATTCGTCGGAAACGAAATCCTTAACAGCTTCCTCCAACGTTTCGCCCTGTGCCAGGCGTTTCTTAACAGTGGCACGGTCGTCAGCGGCAATATCGCTCATTGAGTATTCCAAGACCTTCCTTGCCTCGCTTCCGTATTCAAACGCCTTTGGAGTGTAAAGCGTATAGGAGTTTACTGTTGAAATTGCGGAGTTAAGGGTATCCCTCATAGTCCGTGAAAGCTCCGGCATCTGCTCCGAAATAACTTCAATATCATTGGCATTCTTGCGCACCGGCATATAACCCGAGCCTACGGAAAATGCTATATTCTGCTCGTTTGAAGTGAACCACTTCAGAAATTCTACAGAAGCGCGGATTTCCGGCTCGGTAGTATTTGTAACTACCATTCCTGCGCCCTGCTGAACAGCACAGCCGTTGCTGTCCTTAAACTGAGGACATTCAAACACCATCATTTCAATAGGCTTTTCCACATCGTCCCCCAAAACGACCTTATCCGGGAAGAAGGTGGCACCGGAGGATGAACCTACGAACGCTAAAATATTACCGGTTTTAACATCGTCGCTCCTGAATCTTCCGGAAGATGCGAAGTAGCCTTTTACATACGGAACATAATAATTATCCCAAAGTTTTCTTATAGTCGGCTTGTCGAAGTCAAGCGTCATCACGCCGTCTTTGACCGAGAAAATCTCATGCCCAAGCTGCATAGAACCTATTATCATATAGTTGGCCATAGCATCCCTGCCGTAAAACGCCTTGCCGTCGTTAGGAATATCAGGCGTCAGGCTGTCCGTCCACTCATAGTATTTCTGAGATACGGCTGTAAGACCCTCTATCGTGGAGAAATCGCTGTATTTTGCACCGGTTTTCTCAGAAAAAGTTTTCCAGTCTGTCTTATTCAGCAAAAACAGCTCGGTAGACTTGGCACATGGGAAAATCTTTATGCTGTTGTCAGCGCCGAACCTGCCCTCATCAACGTAGCCTTCAACATACCCGTCAATCTCTTCATCCGAAAAATAGTCGGAAAGATTCGCAACAAGCCCAAGCTGATCTATAGCGTATGCGGTATCGACATAAGCCGCAAAGATATTAGGTATTTTATCAGCACCGACCTTATTCTGGGCGGATTCAAGCACATTGATTTCAAGGTCCGTTACAGAGCCTTGGCTATAGCTTTCAACGGTTATTCCCTTTTCACGGCCTACGGTTTTGTTAAACTCCTCAACCAGAGCATTAAAAGATGTAAGCTGAGCACCGTTATAATATGTCCAGACGCTTATTGTAACATGATCATTTTTAGAACCATACCCGTCGTTTCCGGCGGCAGAACAGCCTGAAAGCAGAATTACCGCCGCAGCAAGAATTGCAGATAATCTTTTCATAACGCTTATCTTCCTTTCGGGCAGAAATGTATATATACTTTTAAAAGTATATCACAAATACTAAAAAAATGCAATATGTTTCAGTGAGCTTTTGTCAATATATACAACAATGTCTTATACTTATTCTACGTTAAAAAGTGTCTGTAGAATCGTCGCAAAACCCACCATATATCGGTTTTGTGGCGATTCTGTATGTGGGTTGCCCAAGCAGCCCCTTTACACTTTTACGTAGAATTAGTATTAGATGTATTTTTACGCCGGATAGCTTATAAAAAACGCGCAGAGATGGCATTTCTCTGCGCGTTCGGAACAAATTTACTTTGAATATTCAACAAGCTTTGAGGAATCAAGCTTATCATACTTTGAGATGAAGCCCGCAAGCTCGGAGGCTATCACCTTAACCCCTCCCACGCTGTCCGACTCTATATTGAGCGGCATAAGCGGCTCGTGAAGTGAAAGACGCAAAAGGAACCAGCCGTCGCCGTGGGTCTTGTCTAAATTAACCCTTACGCCCTCGTAATTGGTGGCTTCCAAGCTCCAGCCAGCACGCGTGGCAGAGTAGGTCTTCAAATCCTCAATAATAGAATTGCCGTAGGGCTTGAAATCCTCCAAGGCTATGTTCATTCTGAACTCCATGCTCTCTGCGGGCTCTTTCAGGGTCTCAATCAGAGAGTGTAGGGTATAGCCCATCTTAACCGCTCGCGAAAGCTCGATAATAAGCCTTGTGACTATATACGCGCCGTCGTCGAGGAAGTAGTTATCCTTGAACGCGCCATGACCGGAGGTTTCGATTGCAAGCTGGCTGTCTATGCCCTCGTTATTGAGCCTTATTGACTCGTTGATAACGTTGCGGTAGCCCCTCTTGAAGCGGTGATGCACTCCGCCCTTCTCCTTGATGAACGCCGCCAGACCTGAGCTTGTTACAGAGTCGGTGACGATTGTAGTTCCGGGATGGTCGCGAAGGAGCATCGCCGAAAGCATCGCAATCAGACGGTTGCGGTTGAGCTCAGAACCGTCGGACAGAACAGCTCCAGCTCTGTCAACATCAGTATCGAAGATGATTCCCAAGTCAGCCTTGGATTCCTTTACAGCCTCGGTTATGCTTGCCATAGCCTCCTTGTTTTCGGGGTTAGGGATGTGATTGGGGAAGCTGCCGTCAGGCTCTAAATATCTGGAACCGGATATATCCGCTCCAAGGGGAACAAGCACCTTTTCAGCATAGAAGCCGCCGGCACCGTTTCCGGCGTCAACAACTATTCTAAGACCCTCAAGCGGCTTATCAGACCCACAGGAGGTGCGAATCATATCTGCCAGACGCTTGGAGTATACGCTCATGAACTCGCCCTTTTCGACACTTCCGGCGGAAAGACCGGTATGCTCGTCGCTTTCAGCGTATGCTATCATATCCTTTATATCAGATGCTTCAACGCCGCCGTCCGGAGTGAAGAACTTATAGCCGTTGCGGTTATAGGGCAGATGTGAGGCGGTTACCATTACAGCACCGTCGAACATATATCCCTCGGTCTTTGTGGTCATGAACATAGCCGGGGTGCTTGTCAAGCCCATGTCGGTGACGTTTATGCCCTCAGCAGCAAGCTCGGAAGCCATCCAGCCAAGCAGCTTTTCACCAGAAAGGCGGGAATCCCTTCCTATAGCTACCCTCAACTCGCTTTTTCCCGCTCTCTTAATCAGCCAGAGTGCAAATCCGCGCGCGATATCGCGGCACGCCTGCTCGGTAAGATTGACCTCCTGCCCGGGGACGCCCTCTATGGCTATGCCCCTTACATCACTTTCATTTCTCAGCTTTGAATAGTTCTTCATACAATGTTCCTCCTTGATGTCTGTTAGTCTTTATTTATAATAAGCTTTCCGTTTTCAAGATTACCCGTTACCGAATATGGACTTTCGCCGTTAAATTCCAGCGCGCCGTCAGCAGTTTTTTCGGGATTTATCAGCTTGATTTTTCCACCCTTGTTGGCACTTAGCTTGAAATATGCAACCTCACCGTCTGCCCAGTCGATATCCACGGTGACGTCACCCCTTGCCTTCAAGCCGCGGACAGAGCCATTATTCCACTCCTTGGGAAGCGCAGGAAGAAGGACTATAACGCCGTTCTGGCTCTGCAAAAGCATCTCCGCGATTCCTGCCGCTCCGCCGAAGTTGCCGTCTATCTGGAAGGGCGGATGCATATCGAAGAAGTTGGGATAGGTCGAACGAGAAAGAAGCGCGTTTACATTCTCAAGAGCCTTTTCACCATCGCGGAGCCTTGCCCACATATTTATTATCCACGCGCGTGACCAGCCGGTGTGTCCCCCGCCGCCGCTTAAACGGCGCTCCAATGTCACTCTTGCGGCTTTGAACAGCTCAGGTGTACCCTCTAAAGTAATCTGAGACGAGGGATGAAGTCCGTAAAGATGGGAAATATGGCGGTGTCCCGGCTCGGTCTCCTCGTAATCCTCGTACCACTCCATTATCTGACCGTATTTTCCGATGGATGGCTTGGGAATCTTGGGAAGCATATCAGCAAGCTCAGCGGTGAGCTCATCCTCCTCACCCAAAAGCTTTGAAGCATTGATACAGCTTTCAAACAAATCGCGGACAATCATGGAATCCATTGTCGGGCCGACGCAAATCTGCCCATTCTCGCCGGATGGGTGGATATAGGTGTTTTCTGGGGATATAGAAGGACCTGTGAGCAGTTTGCCGTCATGCTCAAACATATATCCGGTAAAGAAGCGGCAGGCTTCCTTTATTATGGGGAGATATTCGCGAAGGAAGTCCAGATCCTTGGTATACTCATAATGCGTCCAGACATGGGTACACAGCCACGCCGCGCCCATCGGCCAGATGGTTGCAGTTATGCACAGATCCTGCGGAGCGCAGTCGCCGAAAATGTCAGTATTATGGTGGGCTACAAAGCCTTCAAGACCATACATATCCCGCGCAACCTTCTGACCGTTCGGCAGCATAACCTTTAAGTGCTCGATAAGCGGCATATGGCAGTCAGAAAGCGCGCATACCTCCGCCGGCCAATAGTTCATTTCGGCATTGATGTTTATGGTATACTTCGAGCCCCACGCCGGCCAGCGGTCCTTGTTCCAGATTCCCTGCAGATTTGCGGGCTTTGTTCCGGGGCGGGAGCTGGATATCAACAGATATCTGCCGAAATCGAAATAAAGCTCCGCAAGCTTATTATCGCACCTTTCGGATGCCGCTTTCAGCCTTGCGCTTGTCGGCTCGGAGCTATAATCCTCGCCATTAAGGTTGAGCGACACTCTGTCAAAATAGCTCTTATAATCGGCTATATGGCGGGCTTTTACCGCATCATATCCCATATTAAGGGCGTTTTCGATAACGTTTTGGCACCACTCGGCTATATTTTCCTTGTGATAGTCGGTGCGTATAGTTATGTATAATGTAAAGGAATCGGCATCAAAAATTTCAAGGCAAGATTCATTGAATATCGCAACCCCGCCGTCGTTTTCACAGGCTGCGGATATGCAGTATTCACAGCCATCCTCCGGCTGTTTTGCAAAGATGTTCAGCCCGGTTTCGGTAAGCTCGTATTTGAAAGTACGCTCGCTTCTGCGGCTGAAATCTATTTTAACGCTCGATTTTCCGCCGTCATGCGAATACTGATGAACCGCGATGACATTATCGGGGGCGCTGACAAAGAACTCACGCGAGTACTTATGTCCATCTGCGTTGTAATCAACTGTGCAGACAGCATTTGCGATATCAAGCGTGCGCTTATAATCCGCATATCCGGAATGCCTGAAATCGAACCAGATATTTTCTGCGGTGTCATAATGACGCTCCTGGTCGGGGTGCGGGAACATATCGCTTTCTTCAAGCTCGACAGCCTCCTTAATCCTTCCTTCAAGCAGAAGCTGGCGCACCTTTTTATATGAATCTTTCGATTTGGGATTTACCCTGTTTCTGCCGCCGTTGCCGTACCAAATAGTTTCCTCGTTAAGCTGTAATGTATCGTGAACCGGATCGCCATAAACCATAGCGGCGATGGCACCGTTGCCTATAGGATAGGCTTCGTTCCAACCGTTTCTATCCCATTCCCTGCCCTGCTCCTCGCCCGTCGGTGCAGGAGCGGCAAGCCATATTTTTTTATCCTGATAAACTACTGACATAATATAACCTTCCTTTGCGTTGAAATTCATATCCTCACTTTTATACTTATTTTCGTCTAAAAGTGTTCCAAAAAACGGGTGCGAAACCCATTGTACAGCGGTTTTGTACCCGTTTTTTGGTTTCACTTTAGACGAAAATCAGTATTATACGTATGCATATAAGCATATACATATATTATAAACTAATTATCGCGCGGTTGCAATAGAGTTTTGTAAAAAAATCGGAAGCAAGGCTTAAAACCCTGCTTCCGTTTAAAATCAAAAATATAAATTTAGTTGTGCAAAGTCAAATATCCGATAACAAAATCCGGCATTTCCGTCCAAAGCTTATAAACAAAAGCGCAGAAATACAGAACCTTGCTCATCCCATAAAAGTAACATCAATGATGGAGGAAACGCAATGGGTGACGGCAAACAATAGTACGACAATTACAAAGTTGATGCCGTCGCCTTTCGCTTTTATTCCAATTCCAAAACGCATTCATTCAAGAGCTTGGGAATATCCAGATTCTGCGGGCAATGCTCCTTGCACTGCTCACAGCCTATGCAATCACTTGCCTTGCCGGATGAGGCGGTTATTTCGCTGTACTTACCCTTTAAATCGCCAAGCTTACGCATATCCCGCTTGTATTCGTTATAGACAGCGAAGATATCGGGTATGGATATATTCATCGGACATCCGTCGGTGCAGTAACGGCAGGCGGTGCAGGGTATTGCAAATTTGAGGTTCTTCGCAACCTTGTCGATCACCTTGTAATCCTCTTCGCACAAGGGTTTGAAGTCATCCATGTAGCTGGTATTATCCAGCACCTGCTCCATATTGCTCATACCGCTTAAAACGGTTATAACATTGTCCAAGGAAGCGCAGTACCTTATCGCCCATGAAGCATATGAGGGCTCGGGGTTGTACTGATCAAATATCTTAGCGGCGGATTTGGGGAGATTTGCAAGCGCTCCGCCCTTAACAGGCTCCATAACTATAACAGGCTTATTGTACTTCACCGCGACCTCATAACAGCGGCGGGCGCGAACCCATCCATCCTCCCAGTCGAGGTAGTTTATCTGCAGCTGAACATATTCTGCTTCGGGATGCTCGGTAAGAATCTTTTCAAGCATTTCGGGACCGTCATGGAAGGAAAAGCCTATATGCTTGATTTTTCCGGCTTCCTTAAGCTCCTTAAGATAGCCGAAAGCGTCAACCTTCTGGGCGTGCTCATAGGAATCCTTACCCATGGCATGAAGCCAATAATAGTCTATGTAATCCACACCCAAGCGCTCCATGGATTCCGCAAATATCTTTTCCATGCCCGCTCTGTCCGGCTTTGAGAACAGCGGCAGCTTAGTAGTTATGGTATAAGCGTCGCGCGGGTATCTTTTAACAACAGCCTCCCGGAAAGCAACCTCGCTGAAGCCGCCGTGATAAACGTATGCAGTGTCGAAATAAGTGAAGCCCTTGGCAAGGAACTCATCCACCATCTTTTTGACGGCTTCTATGTCGATTTTCGACTGGTCGCCGCCGATGATCGGGAGCCTCATAAGTCCGAATCCGAGTTTTTTCATATTCTACCTCCGATATAATACAAAATGCACAAAATTAGTTTACATATTAACGATATTATTATACACTGATATGGGGGTGTTGTCAAGGGGTGCTTAAGAGAGATTTTTATGATAAGTGATGCACTCGCTTCGCGAGTAGTGATATCGCGCTTCGTGCTGTGATATCAGCGTTTCGCCTTACGGTGAAACGCTTGTGATGCAAGTACTATTCGCCTTAGAACGGCGAATAGTGTACACGCGCCGAAAGCGTGTATCTCGTTACGCAAGGAAACGAAAGGCGAAGCCAACTTAAAATACGTCGCCGCAAGGCGACTCCTCCAACTTCTTCACTATTCACACGTTTCACAAAGTGAAACGCTTTACTTATTACTTCCGAAAATCCCAAATGCATGTAATTCAACTTAGTGAAAAGTGAATAGTGAATAGTGAAGAAGTAATAAGTAAAAATCCCAAACGCTTACGCATTTGGGATTTTTGGTGAGCCACTGGAGATTCGAACTCCAGACCCTTTCATTAAAAGTGAAATGCTCTGCCAACTGAGCTAGTGGCTCATCTCTTTTTGACAGCTTTACTATTATATCAAATCGATTTTGATTTGTCAATACCATTCTGAAATTTTTGCGAAAAACCTGAAATTTATCCCCCAAAGCCTTTTGCTATTATTTCGGGCAGTTCAACTGGCTTGTCCGCAATCGCTTCCGCGCCGGCTTCTACAAGGGATTCTCGGCTGCGAAAGCCCCATGAGCAGCCTATACAGCCTATTCCGGCATTATGCGCTGTGAAGACGTCTACATCAGAATCGCCTATATGGACGGTGTGGGAAGGGTCTTCGCCTAAAAGACGCATTATTTCAAGCTCGGCCGTTGGGTCGGGCTTTTTGGGGACGCCATCCTTCGCACCCTGGACATGGCAAAACATTCCCTTTGGGAAAAGCCTGTCCATTATCTTGACAGCGAACTCATCCGGCTTGTTGGTTAAAACGCTCAGCTTTATCCCCTGCGATTTCAGCTCTTCAAGGGCTTCAAGCATACCGCTGTAAACGCGGGAGGTATCACAGAAGTGCTCGGCATAGTAATCCTTAAAAAGGCTATGCGCACGGGCAACGACCGCTTCATCACCCTTAAACTCCTCGGGGACGGAACGCTGTACAAGCTTTAGTGTGCCGTTGCCCACGAAGTGGGTGTACTCCTCCATTGTCCTTTTTGGAAATCCCAACTTTTCAAGAGCATAGCTTACACTGCTGCCAAGGTCGGTGATTGTGTTTACAAGAGTGCCGTCCAAATCGAAAACTGCAAGCCTTATATCAGAAGAAAACGTGTTCAACAAAGATTTTCACCCCGATTGCAATAAGTATGATTCCGCCAACTATCTGCGCCTTGTTGTTCAGGAAGTCGCCCGACTTTTTGCCGATATACACCCCTGCAAGGCTGATTACAAAGGTAGTCACCGCGATGAGAAGCACCGCGCGAAGCATCTCGCCGAAGCCGGACATCACCGCCGCAAAGGAAACACCCACTGCGAGCGCGTCTATACTTGTGGCTATGCCCTGCAATACAAGTGCACCAACGGTAAGAACACAACCGGAACCGTCGCCCTCGTCCTTATTTTTGATGCCATCGAGCAGCATTTTGCCGCCTATGAATCCCAAAAGAACGAGTGCTATTACATGGTCGAATGCCTGGACATACTTTGTGAATGTCGAGCCGAGGGTGAAGCCTATGGCGGGCATCAATCCCTGAAAAACACCGAAGCAGGCGGCTATAGCTATCCCCCAGCCGATACCTACATTTTTCCTTGCCATTCCGTTGGTTACGGAAACCGCAAAAGCGTCCATCGAAAGACCTATTCCTATTAAGAATACTTCAATTAGTGACATGATTCTCTCCGTTTGATAATGCCGCCGCAGTGGGCATCAAGTATATCAGTCTGAAAGCTTGGATGCAAGAAGCGGGGAATATTTTGCCCTGAATTCGCCGTATCTTCCCTCGTCCAGTGCCTGACGGATACGTTCCATAAGTGTGTTATAGAAATACAGATTATGCATGACCGCAAGTCTGCCTGCAAGCTGTTCATCCGCCTTGAAAAGGTGTCTTACATACGCACGGGTGAAATTGCGGCAGGTGGGGCAGTCGCATTCTGGGTCGATGGGTCGCTCATCAAGCTCGTATCTGGCGTTAGTCAGGTGCATAATGCCGTTCCATGTGAAGATGGTTGCGTGTCGCGCGTTACGCGAGGGCATGACGCAGTCGAAGAAGTCCACTCCCCTATATACTCCCTCTATTATATTTGAAGGAGTGCCGACACCCATAAGATATCTTGGCTTATCCTTAGGCATGAACGGCTCGACGCTTTCAATTATCCTATACATAACATCGGTAGGTTCACCAACTGCCAAGCCGCCTATAGCGTAGCCGTCCAAATCAAGCTCGCTTATTGCCTTCATATGCTCTATGCGGATATCGTCATAGGTGCAGCCTTGATTTATTCCGAAAAGGAGCTGATTGGGATTAATGGTATCCTCCAGCGAATTAAGACGCTTCATTTCGGCTATACAACGCTTCAGCCAGCGTGTTGTACGCTCGCAGGATTTTTGGGAATAGCTCCGCGGCGCAGGATTCTCCACGCACTCATCAAAAGCCATGGCTATAGTAGAGCCGAGGTGTGACTGTATGCGCATACTCTCCTCAGGACCCATGAAAATCCGTCTGCCATCCACATGGGAGTTGAAATAAACCCCCTCCTCTTTAATCTTACGCAGCTTGGCTAAGGAAAATACCTGAAATCCGCCCGAATCGGTCAGAATCGGCTTATGCCAGTTCATGAATTTATGCAGGCCGCCAAGCTTATATATCACCTCGTCCCCCGGACGAACGTGCAGATGGTATGTATTGCAAAGCTCCACTTGGCATTTGAGGTCAGCCAAATCAAGCGAGGATATCCCACCCTTTATCGCGGCGGCTGTTCCTACGTTCATAAACACCGGGGTCTGAATGACGCCGTGAACGGTAGAAAACTCGCCACGGCGAGCGGCGCCCTCCTGCTTCAATAATTTATACATTCTTATAACATCCTTTATTCACGCAGTATTTTATTTGAATCCGAGAAGTCTGAAAAAGCTGCCGCCAAGGCGCACAAGAGTGTGGTCCATTGCAAAAAACAGACCCAATATTCCCATGAAAGCCATTGGCAGATAGTACCACAGCATCTTCCAGCCAAGCTCCTTCCAATACTCCTTGCCCTTTAAAAATGTAATTATCCAATAGATAAAGAGCGGACCGGAAACAAGTATGTAAAACTCACAGCAGAAGCCCAAGAATATGGGCAGAGTAATCAGAAGCCCGGCGTACAGCTTTTTCATTTCCTTTTCGGGGCGGTATTGGGCTTCGTATGGGTTATCCGAAAACTGTGCAAGCTTTTTCAAATCTTTTTTAAGTCCCATGGTTTGTTGTCCTCCAAAAAATAATGTTCCGTAAAATCATACAATGATAATATACATTATAGTGCGAAAAAATGCAAGGGGTTAGGGGAAAAGAAATGACGAGCAACAGGAATTCCTTTGCCCGTCATGAACTATCAATAGATTATGGCGGATATTGCATACTTATACTATGAGCATAGCATCACCAAAGCTGAAAAATCTATATCTCTCGGCGACGGCAGTTTTATATGCGTTCATGATATTATCATACCCCGCGAACGCCGAAACCAGCATAATAAGAGTGCTTTCTGGCAGGTGGAAGTTAGTTATAAGACCGTCTATACACTTGAACTGATATCCCGGATATATAAAGATATCGGTGTTCCCCTCCGCCGGGACTATTTTTCCGTCGTTGAGCGTGGCGACACTTTCAAGTGTGCGGCAGGAGGTGGTTCCAACCGCTATCACCCTTCCGCCCTCACGCTTGGTTCTGTTTATCAGCTCCGCTGTTTCAGGCGGGAGCTCGTAATGCTCGGAGTGCATTTTGTGGTCGAGCACTCTATCCTCCTTCACAGGTCTGAAGGTTCCCAAGCCGACGTGCAAGGTAACTCTGCCTATGTTTATGCCCATGGCTTTAAGCTCGTCGAGCTGTTCCTGCGTGAAATGGAGACCCGCTGTCGGTGCTGCGGCAGAGCCTATTTCGTTGGAATAGACCGTCTGATACCGCTCCTTGTCCTCCAGTTTTTTCGTGATGTACGGCGGCAGCGGCATCTGACCTATCTCGTCTAAAACCGCGTAAAAGCTGCCATCACAGGAAAACTTCGCGACGCGGTTGCCGTCCTCCAAGACCTCTATTATTTCAGCTTTGAGCTTGCCCCCACCGAAGCTGAAAACCGTTCCTACCTTGGCTTTTTTTCCGGGACGGCAGAGAATCTCCCAAACCATATTCGCCCTTTGTTCTAACAGCAAAAATTCAATAAATGTGCCGTTGGCTTCCTTCTCGCCGTAGATTCTTGCAGGAAGAACGCGCGAATCGTTCACTATAAGGGTATCACCCTTCTTCAGATAATTGCATAGATTATAGAAGCGGTCGTGAGAAATAGCTCCGGTTTTGCGGTAAATAACCATCATCCGCGAGTGGTTTCTCGGCTCAATGGGGGTCTGAGCTATCAGTTCCTGCGGAAGGTCATAGTAAAAATCACTCTTTTTAAGGTCGTTTACGTCCAACATTTAAGTAAAAGCTCCAATCTTTTAAGGATTTAATGTGATAAACTCTTTTAGCGGTTGACTGTTTCGGATTACAGTGATATAATGCAAGTGTATGTATTTATAGAGGTCGAAAAAGGTATTATCGCGGGTTGTCCGACTGACGAAGTCTGGCGCTCGGCTGACGAAGACTGACGTTCAGCAGTCGAAGTCTGACGCTTGGCAGTCGAAGTCTGGCGCTTGGCGGTCGAAGACTGACGTTCGGCAGTCGAAGACTGACGCTTGATATATTATAAAACAAAATTATCAGTTTTTCAACTGTTTTTCGGCTTTGAATTAAAAACATTATCGAAAGGAAAGATTTTAGCATGAAAACTTACAATGTGGGCATTATAGGCGCGACCGGAATGGTAGGTCAGAGGTTTATTCTTCTGCTTGCAAACCATCCGTGGTTCAAAATCAAGGTATTAGCGGCATCTCCCCGCTCGGCGGGAAAGCCATACGTCGAAGCCGTCGGCGAAAAGTGGGCTATGACCGACCCTATCCCCGCAAGCGTTAAGGATATTATCGTGATGGACGCCCATGCGGATAAGGAAAAGATTGCCGGAATGGTTGACTTCTGCTTCTGCGCAGTTGACATGAAGAAGGACCAGATACTTGCACTTGAAGAGGCTTATGCAAAGTTAGAGTGCCCAATCATCTCGAACAACTCCGCAAACCGCTTCACTCCTGATGTTCCCATGGTCGTTCCGGAGCTCAACCCTGAGCATATCGAGATTATTAAGTCCCAGCGCGAAAGACTTGGCACTAAGCGCGGATTTATCGCAGTTAAATCAAACTGCTCGATTCAGAGCTATGTTCCCGCGCTTCATCCTTTAAGAAAATACGGAATCACCAAGGTTTTGGCTTGTACATATCAGGCAATTTCCGGCGCGGGAAAGACCTTTGAGACCTGGCCGGAGATGGTCGACAACCTCATCCCATACATCGGCGGCGAGGAAGAGAAGTCAGAAAAGGAGCCGCTTAAGGTTTGGGGACATATTGAGGACGGCGTTATCAAGACTGCCGACTCCCCCGCTATCACCACCCAGTGCTTAAGAGTTCCCGTTTCGGACGGTCATACCGCCGCGGTATTCGTAAGCTTTGAGAACAAGCCCAGCAAGGAAGAAATCCTTACAGCATGGAAGGAATTCGCAGGAGTTCCTCAGGAGCTCGAGCTCCCCTCTGCTCCCAAGCAGTTCTTGAATTATTTTGAGGAAGATAACCGCCCGCAGGCTAAGCTTGACCGCAACTTGGAAGGCGGCATGGCGATATCGATAGGTCGCTTGCGTGAGGATACGCAGTACGACTACAAGTTTGTCTGCCTCTCTCACAACACATTAAGAGGTGCGGCAGGTGGAGGAGTTCTTTTGGCAGAGCTTCTGGCGGCAAAGGGATATTTCGATTAATTCAATATAGTTTTTACCCGCAGACAACATCTTAACATTTCTTAGGAAAGGATGACCGACATGAAAAAGCTGCTGTTTACCGGTGCGGCAACCGCTTTGGTTTCGCCCATGAATAAGGACGGTTCATTGAATCTTGAGAAGTACAAAGAACTGATAGAATTCGGAATAAGTGAAGGTATTGACGCCCTCGTCGCTGTGGGGACGACCGGCGAGAATGCCGTGCTTTCCGCCGAGCAGCACCGATCGCTGAAGAAG
>ENA-UOJG01000435-UOJG01000435.1-human-gut-metagenome-genome-assembly--contig:-C47-NODE-435-length-59977-cov-8.272588_pt1 | contig 59977 bp, 47 predicted proteins | sample MGYA00242340_ERZ723887 | MGnify/ENA metagenome assembly ERZ723887 | reverse complement strand
GTGGAGGATCTCGGAGGGAACGGCGAGGGGCTGACGCCCTCGCAGCTCGTGACGGAAATTCTCGGCAGGCTCGCAAAGCAGGTGACGGTGGACGTTGCCTCGGAGCTCGCAAAGCAGGGGCTGAAACTGGGAACCGACGCGGGCAGGGAGGCCGGCGACGCCACGGAGGGCGCGGCAAAAGACCTGAAAAAGTCCGTGGAAAGCGCGCTCAAAGACCTCTTCAACTGACGCAGCATCCGAACCGTGCAAAAATCGCGGGGGCAGCCGCGCGCCGCCGCCCGGCGAAAAATTTTTGAAAACCCGCAAGAACCTCGCGCCCTTTCCGAACCCGCAACACGCGCCCGATAGACATGCCGAAAAAAAACGCCGCCGGGAAATCCCAACGCCCCCCGAAATACGCCGAACTCTTCAACGGCATCGTTGAAAAGATAAAGTCCGGAGAATTTTCCGCGGGCGACCGCATCCCGTCGGAAAACGAGCTCATCGCGGAGTTCGGCGTCAGCAACACGACCGCCCGCCGCGCGCTGCTCGAGCTCAAATCCGACGGCTGGGTCAGGAAGGTGCGAGGCAGCGGGACGTTCGTCGCCGAAATGACGCCCGACAAGCGGCTCGTCCGGCAGCTCGGCTCTTTCGGCGCGATATGCGGCAGCTTTTCCGAAAACCTCGCCCGCGAGGGATACAAACCGTCCGTAAAAACGCTGGAAAAAAAGATAGTGCGCGGCGGCGTCAGGGCGCAGATAGGCTCGCAGGCATACGAAATAAAATCCGACGCTCTGAAAATCAGGCGCCTGCGCTACGCCGATTCCGTCCTCTTAAAGGACGAGACAAAATACCTGTCGCTCGCCCACTTTCCCGAGGCTGCGGGCAGCGACTCCGACGAAATTTCGGCTATCTTCTGCGGCGGAGCCGCCAAGCCGAAAATCGCGAGGGTTGTGCGCGACATATCGGCGACGCTCTCCCCGCTCGCCGACGGCGGCGAGCGGTTCGGGGCAAAGCCCTCCGCGCTAATTACGCTCGAGGGAGCGGCGGTTTGCGGCGGCGGCGAAGTGGCGGAGATAGAGTTTTCCCTCTACCGCGCCGACAGGTACAAATTTTTCGTCGCGGCGGAAAATCTGCCGCAGGGCGAAGCCCAATTTGAACAATGTATGGGAAAGGAGACTAAAAAATGAAAAAGACGGCAATATTTCTGTGCGCGTGCGCGGGCTCGGGGCTCTGCGCCGCCGACGGGCAAATCCCGCAAAAAATGCGCGACCTCTGGGAAAACCCCGTGACGGAGGCGCGCATAGAAACCGGCATACGCGCCAACAGGATGGGCGAATTTTACCTCGACTTCGACAAGCCCGTAGAGGACTTGAAAATAAGGCTCGACCGCCACGAATTTCTCTTCGGCGCGTACGCATCGCGCTCGGTCGCCGACGGGCAGCCCGAAAAATATTCCCAGGAGCAGATCGGCAAATACGCCGATCTCTACAAGCGCATTTTCAACTACGGCACGGTCGCCACGGTATGGCGCAGGGTCGAGCCCCAGGAAGGCAAATTCCGCTGGGACTACTCGAACGACGAAAACATAGACCTGTCGTACACCAGCAACCCGACGGTTATGCAGTCCGACACCGCCCTCGCCTTCTGCGAGAAAAACGGAATAACCCCCAAGGGGCACACTTTCGCTTGGCCTATAAGCGTGGCGCATTTCATGCCCGCATGGGCTCTCGACCTCAAAGACCCAAAGCTCGTCGAAGCCGCCGCAAACCGCAATACCCGCAACATCGCCGAACGCTACCGCGACAGGATAAAAATCTGGGACGTGGTGAACGAGGCCGCCGACTATATCAACGACGGCGCGATCCTGTACGACGACTACGTCTTTAAAACTTTCAAGGAGGCCGAACGCCTGCTGCCGCCCGACGACGTGTTCCTCATCAACGAAACCACCGCCGCTTGGTACCAGTACATAAAAAACGGCGAGACGGGACGCTTTTACATGCTCGCAAAAAGCCTCATAGACCGCGGCGCTAAGCTCGACGGCATAGGATTGCAATTCCACTTTTTCTCGGACAAGGATTTCGGAGACGTGCTGGACGGGAAAACTTTCACCCCGCGCGACATGACCAAAGCCCTCGACGGCTACGCCAAACTGGGCAGGCCAATTCACGTCACGGAGATCACCATTCCCACGAGCCGCGGCGAGGAGGCGCAGGCGTATTTTGCGAGGCAGGCGTACCGGCTGTTTTTCAGCCATCCGGCGGTCGAGGCCATCACGTGGTGGAACATGCGCGACGGGCAGGCGGCGTCCAACGAGGCGCACCTCATGGGCGGGCTGATAAAAGACGACCTCACGCCGAAGGCCTCGTACCGCGCGCTCGAACAGCTCATAGCAAAAGACTGGCAGACGAATGTCTCCTATGACAAGCCCGCGAAATCCGCGCACTTCGAAGGCTTCTACGGAATGTATGACGTGTCGTACAAATTCGAGGGCAAGGAATACAGGCAGAAGGTTTGGTTCGGGAAGAAATCGCCGAGAACCCAAAAGCTCGGAGCCGTGCCCATAGACTGGCGCAAGCGGTTCTATTGAGCCGCCCAATTCCGCGCGCGCCCGAAGACCCTTCGCCGCGCGCGCGTTCGTTAAACATTCCGACATTCAAACATTCACCCCCGCGGCGGCGCGCCGCGGGGACGCAAGACGAAAAGTCATTATGGCAAAAGCTCTCCTAACTCTCCCGCTTCTCGCGCTATGCGCGTGCCCGGCGCCGGCCGCGCCCTCGACGGCCGAACTGCTAAGGGAGGATTTCGAAAATCCGGAATCCGTAAAACTCGCGGAAGCCGCAAAATTTGCGCCGGCTTTTATGAAAAACGCGGAGGGCAAAAACGCCCTGTCCGGAAGCCGCTCGCTCGAAATCGACGCGATGTCCGCGGCCGGATGGACGCCCCTGCTTACCATTCCGATAAAATCCGGCGGCGGGTACAAATTTTCGTTCAAATACAAAATTCTCGAAAAGTCCCCGTCGGCGTCCGTCTATGCGGCGATGCGCTCGATAGATTCCGACGGCGAAAAAAACCGCCTTTCGTTGAAAAACCTGCCGGAATCCAAAGGCGCCAAAAGCGTGGCGATGGGCGCGGTGGTGCCTTCCACCGCAAAGGGGGAAATCGAAATAATCTCCAACGGCGGCGCGAAGATAATATTGGACGACATCTCCGTCGAGAAGCTCGAAGTCGATCCCAGGGGAGCCTGGATGTACGATGACGACGCGTTTATCGCTATGCGCTACAAGCCGACGAATTTCGATTTCAGCGGCTTCAACGCGCCGTTTCTAAGCTATACAAAAGAGGAATTCTTCCCGTTCATAGACAAGTACGGGCAGTTCAAGCACAAGGATTGGACGGACAAGATAAAGTCCGACGGCGATTTCAAAAAGCGCGCCGAAGAGGAAAAGGCATTTTACGGGAAAATCGGCGACATTCCGAGGCGCGACAAATACTTCGGGCTCGTGAGGGACGGGAAAAACTACGGGGCGACCGGCAGGTTCCGCGCCGAGAAAATCGACGGCAGGTGGTGGCTTATAACGCCGGAGGGCAACCTCTTTTATTCGTTCGGCATAACGTGCGCCGGCAACCTCGACACTACGCCGCTCACCGACCGCGAATTCTATTTCGAAGACGTGTCGGACAACCGGTTCCGCAAAAAGAACAACTACGGCGGGCTCCACTATTATAAGGGCAAAAAATTCGACGCCTACGGGTTTCTCGAGAGAAACCTCGTCGCCAAGTACGGCGACGACTACCGCGCGCCCTATGGCGAAGTCGCCGACGAGCGCATGAAGAAATGGGGATTCACGACCTACGGCGCGTGGACGCAGCGCTACATATTGAGGCGCGGCAACGTTCCGTACACGCTCATAACAAATTCCAAGGGGCGAAAAACCTACGACACGAACGTCAAAATGTACGCCTATTGGCACGATTTCCCCGACTTCTTCACCCCGGGATTCCGCGAAAAAACCATGGAGAGCGTGGCAAAGAACGCCGATCTGATAAGGTCTCCGATGTGCGTCGGGGTATTCGTGGACAACGAGCTCCCGTGGCAGGGGGAAACCGTGGTCACGATAAAGGCGCTGCTCGGCTGCCCCGCAGGCCAGCCGGGGAAAATCGAATTCCAAAAAGACCTCCAAAAGAAATACGGCGAGATCGAAAAGCTCAACGCCGCGTGGAAGGCAAACTACAAGAGCTGGGAAGACTTCCTCGAAAAGAGGGACTTCGCGCCGGACACCGCGGCGGCGAGGGCCGACATGCTCGCGTTTGAAGAAAAGATGTACGAGCGCTATTTCAAAATCTGCCGCGAGGCCGTCAAAGCGGTTTCCCCTGACGCCATGTACATAGGCTGCCGCTTCGCGTGGCGCAATCCGCTCGTGGAGCGCGTGGCGTCGCGGTACTGCGACGCGCTGAGTTACAATGTGTACGCCGACAACGTGACGGACTTCTCCGCCACAAAGGGCGCGGAGGACAAGCCTATCATAATAGGGGAATTCCATTTCGGCAATACCGACAAGGGCGTCTACGGAGGGGGACTCAACGCGCACGCCACCGCGGAAGAGAGGGCGCAGGCGTTCCGCGAATACGCCGTGAGCGCGTTCGAAAACCCGAACGTCGTGGGCGCGCACTGGTTCCAGTGGTTCGACCTCTGCACGACCGGCCGCTTCAACGAGGCAAACTACGCAATCGGATTCGTGGACATCTGCGACACTCCGGACTACGTGATAGCAAAGGCCGCGCGAAAACTCTCAAAGAGAATGTACGACATCCGGCTGAGGGGCGGCAAAAGCACGCGCCAAAGCGCCGAAGCCGCCCGCAGCGTAATAGACGACTAAACGCCGGCGCCCTTCGCATTGCCATGCAAGAGATCCGGCGGAACGAAAAATATTTTCGCCTCGCCTTTTTTTATCCCGTACATATTCACATAGCGGGTTCTCAAAAGCGACAAATAAGCATGCCCCATTTGCGACTGCAAGCGCGGAAGATTTTTATAACGCTTCATATGGTAAGACGCGAAAGTATGCCTCAAAACGTCCTGAACCCAGGGTCGCTCCAAATTTGCATCGCGGCGCAATGCCTTCCACCTTTTCGCCCAATTTTTGGGTCAAATCGAAGATTCAGGATTTTTTCTAAGGCCTTTCAGCCAAGATTTCAACGCCGGACATATGTCTATATGGCGGATTCCTCCGGTCTTGCTATTGCGCGCGACGAATTTGCCAAATCGACCCTGAAAATCGTACGGATGCGCATTGACGGAAAAGAGCGACGGACAACGACAGACTATATGCAAAATCTCAGAAAACTGCCCGTTCCGATGAACTCCGTCTACAATTTTTCCATGCCGCCTGTTTCAACAGTCAAACTCCAAACCACGGCGCGAGAGCAGAAAAATTGACGCCGCAATCCCGTTTCAAATCCCTTGCAAACCCGTTACAGGGGCTTCTCCACTCGGCGCGTAATCGCGTTTGTCGAAGCTTCGATGGGAAGAAAACCGTTCCAAATCTTACTTCATTTGGGAACGCAGACACAAAAAGTTTCCAAACTCGTTTTTCAAGCATCATCGTCAGAACTTCCAAAGTCACTTCTGAAAAAACCAGTTCCCCGATTCGGCGCAATGAAAACGAAAGCTTTTTTATCCGAAGCGCAGCGAGGCTATAAAATAAGGCTTTCGGGAAGGATAAAATGCGTTGGCATTTTACCCCGTAGGGGTGAGAACAGCGCGGATTGCGCGTAGCGCAACCAAGCGAGCGAATCCATTTTGGAGCTAAAAACGGAGCGCAAGCGAAACAAAGGATCGAAGCGTATTTGACATACGCGAAAGTCTTTGTTATCGCGAAGCAACTCGTTTTTAGCCCAAAAGCATTCGCCAAATCAGAAGCCTTGGGCTATCATGGCGGCAGCCACTTTCTTGAAGCCCGCGATATTGGCGCCGTTCATGTAGTTTCCGGGAGTTCCGTATTCGGCGGCGGCCTCGAGGGCGTTCTTATGGATGTTGCGCATGATATTGTGGAGCTTTTCGTCGACTTCTTCGCGAGTCCAGCTCAGGCGGATGGCGTTCTGGGACATTTCAAGCCCGCTCGTGGCCACGCCGCCGGCGTTGGAAGCCTTGCCGGGAGCGTAGAGGATGCCGGCTTTCATGTAGACTTCGATTGCCTCGGGAGTGGAGGGCATATTCGCGCCTTCGGAGACGCATATGCAGCCGTTTTCGACGAGGGCTTTGGCGTTTTCGCCGTCGATTTCGTTCTGGGTCGCAGAGGGGAGAGCGATTTCGGCCTTGACGAGGCCCCACGGACGCTTGCCTTCGTAGTACTTGGCGGTCGGGAACTTTTTGACGTATTCGCTCATGCGGCCCCGCTTGACGTTTTTGAGCTCCATTACATAGGCGAGCTTTTCGGCGTCGAATCCGTCGGTGTCGATTACCGTGCCGTTGGAGTCGGACATCGAAAGGGGTTTGGCGCCGAGCTGCACGAGCTTTTCAACGGTGTACTGGGCGACGTTGCCGGAACCGGAGACGAGAACATTTTTGCCCTCAAAGGAATCGCCCTTGGTGGCGAGCATTTCCTGCGCGAAATAGACGTTGCCGTAGCCCGTGGCTTCGGGGCGGATGAGGCTGCCGCCCCATTCGAGACCCTTGCCGGTCAGGACGCTGTCGTAGGAGTTTTTGCAGCGCTTGTACTGGCCGAAGAGGTATCCGATTTCGCGGCCGCCCACGCCGATGTCGCCCGCGGGAACGTCGGTGTTGGGACCGATGTGGCGGTAGAGTTCGCGCATGAAAGAATTGCAGAAATTGCGGACTTCGTTGTCGCTCTTGCCCTTGGGGTCGAAATCTGAGCCGCCCTTGCCGCCGCCCATGGGGAGGGTCGTGAGGGAGTTCTTAAAGACCTGTTCGAAGCCGAGGAATTTGAGGATGCCGAGATTGACGGACGGGTGGAAGCGCAGGCCGCCCTTATAGGGGCCGATGGCGCTGTTAAACTGGACGCGGTAGCCCTGGTTGACATGGATTTCGCCCTTGTCGTCGGCCCACGGAACCTGGAAGAGAATGACCCTTTCAGGGACGACCATTCTTTCGAGAATTTTTTCCTTTTCGTATACGGGGTTGGAGTCGAGAACCGTCGTCAGCGACGACAGAACCTCTTCAGCTGCCTGGAGAAATTCCTTTTCCCAGGGCTGTTTGGCTTTGAGGTCTTCGAGAACTTTCTGCACATACTTGCTCATTTGAATATTCCTTTTTATTGGTTGATTTAAATAAAACAATGGCGCGAAAGTGGCGCAAATTCCGCCCGCCGTCAATACGGATTCCAAAAAAACGCGCATTTATTACATTTTTGTACATATTTTTAGACCTCCGCAAAGTTTTTTAGAGACAAAAATCCGCCAAAAAGCAATAAACCTACATTTTTGTTCATTTATTCAAAAGAGAAAATAAAGCGGCGGCGGTTGAAATTCTTAAATTGCCAAGAGGCGCAAAAACTCCTCGCGCCGCATTTTGAATTGCCAATATTTTGCCATATCGTTCGGAGCGCGCGGAGGATAATTCTCTTGACGCCAATTATTCAAAATTGACAATAAATATATTATGTTAGCCCGCCAAAGACAACGACTGATTCTCAACATGCTTGAGAATTCCCCGAGCCTAAGGACAATCGAACTTGCGAAGTATTTCGAAGTGACGGACGAAACCATACGCCGCGACCTCGAAACCCTCGACGCCGAAAACAAGCTCATCCGCACGCACGGCGGGGCCCTCAGAATCGAAAAGCGCTCGTCGGAGCTTCCGCTCCAAAAGCGGCTCAGCGAAAACCGCGCCGCCAAGCAGGAAATCGCAAAAAAGGCGGTTTCGCTCGTAGGGGAGTCAGACACGATATTTCTCGATGCGAGCTCCACTGTGCTGACGTTCGCGGAGTCGCTGCCGGACATCGGAATCACGGTGATTACGAACGCCCACGACTGCGTTGTTCCGCTCATGGCAAAAGACAATGTGGACGTCATAACGACGGGCGGCAAGCTCGACAGGGTGAGCCACAGCTACTGCGGGATCTCCGCCCTGTCGTTCATGAAAAGGTTTTCGATAGACAAGGCGTTTTTCTCGTGCAACGGGCTCGACCTCGAGCGCGGCGCGAGCGAAGTCGCCGAAATCCACGCCGAGTTCAAAGAGAACTCCCTGTCCGTGTGCCGCGAGAAAATCCTGCTCTGCGACTCCTCCAAACTCGGAGTGCGCAGTTTGAGATTCTTCTGCGACCTCAATTCGATAGACACTGTGATTACAGATTCCTCCGCCGACCCCGAATTTCTCGAAAAGCTCCGCGGGGCGGGCGTCAACGTGCTCTGACGAACAGGCGGGCGCAAAAAAAACGGAGGGAATTCCCGCCGCGCGTTCGCTCCGGAAAATTCAAAACACGCAAAACGCGCAAAAGGCGGCATACGCCGATACAACCGCCGTGAGCGACGATATTATAAGCGCGTTTCCGAACAGGCGGCGCATTAGAAACGCCGCGGACAGAACCAGCAACAGGGGAACGGCAACCCCGGGCGAGAACAAAATCCGCAGGAAATCGAAATCTTCAAAAATATTTTCGGACACAATGCCCTCCGCCTTGAAAGAAAGGGCGGCGGGTTCAAAACTCCCGCCGCCCGGGCTGTCATCTATGAAAATTTCCGCGCCTGCGGGCCGCCGCGAGAGCGAGCGAAAGAGCTCCGAGAATAGCCGCGTAGACGGAGGGTTCGTGAATCTGCCCGCCGATGCTGATGAGGGATGCCGCGTCGTCGTACGCGGCGAGCCACTCGCGCCCGGCGCGCCGACGTTTTTGTACGAATCCGGCGCGGCAAATGCGGCGCACGCGGCCGCAACGCACAACTGCGCCAAAAACGACGCCCTTATCACTTTTCCCCTTTTCATCGCTTGTTACGCTTTCCAACAAACGGGCGAATTTAAACGTCCGTTTATTTTTACAATCTGGGCGCATATTTGAATGCGCGCGGGAGGGGAAAGGCTAACTGCCTGGAAAATAAACAAATAATACAGCTATCTTGCAAAAAAAACAAAAACCGCAAAAAATAGGAAACAATATAAAAAATAAACGGACGTTTAAATGTACAATGCGAATAAATTTGTCAAGTGTTTTTAATGATTTTCTTTGCATTTTTGATTGACTATTGATTTAAGGCTACTATAAAATAATATTGGAATTTACCGCAATACCTCACACACAACGCCCGATTCAGGCGTTTCAAAACTCCGCCAATCGGTTGCCCGTAAAAAATCGCCATTTTTTTCCGCAAACCGTCCGCCGAAAAATGCCAATTTCCGCGGCAAAACCCGTTTTCTCCCCAAAATCTGCGTATGCCCGCGCCGCGCCGAACGCTCCGCAGTAAAGCATCACACCGCAAGCGACGCCCCCCAGGGCGGCGGAGCGGCTGCGGATTCAACCGCCGATTGTTGCGGACGGCGCAAGCGGGACGAATGGGAAAAAACGCGGAATCGGAAGCTCCTGCGGGCTTTTTGGGCTTCGGCGCGCGCTGCGCAACCATAGCCGGACTTGAATCCGCCGCTACCAGAAGCGCAGGCTTTCGAGGAGGGATTTTTCGGGAATCTTGCAAATCCTCCTTATGTCCGCCTCCGAACCCTTGAAACGCTCGGAAATTATCCTGTCGCGCAGGGAGAAGTCGCCCCTATCGGCTATGAAAATTTTGTCCGTATCGTTGCCGAGAAACGCGCGCATTTTTTCCACGGCGTTTTCGGAATCCGCGAATATCGCCGCCTCCGGCTTGTTGCGGTTGAAGACCAAATACTGGTCTCTGAATACGTAAAACGTATTGGACTCCATTTTCGCCGTGTGCGTCTGGTTGCTGTACACGCTCGAGCCCCAGAAGAAATTGTCCTTTATCAGAAGCCCCGACACCGGCTTTCCCTCGTAAGAGAGCAGCGCCGCGTCCCTGGCTTCGGGAGTGGAAAATTCGTTTTCGCCCGCCTCAAAGCTCCTATTTGAAGAAAATTCGCAATCCGAATATCTGGCGGTTCCCTTGCGGGAGCGCACAAAGTGCTCGAAGGCCTGGCGGCACCTGATGAAGGTATTGCCGACAAACTTCACGTTTTCAATCAGCATGTCGCCATTGCCTATGCCCTGTATTGTCGCTCCGCAATCGTACGTGCGCGAAACCGTACAGCCCTCGACAAGGTTGTTTGAACACGGCCTCTTGTCCGAAACCCAGAACTCGAAGCCGTTGCCGAGCCTCACCCAGTGAGGATAGCCGAGCTGCACCGACCCTCCAATGAGGTCAACGTCCATGTTCCTGAATTTGCAGCCCCACGCGCGGGCGACGCCGTGGATGCCGAAGCCCTTTACGGCGACGGAGTCGACCTCGCAGTTTTCGAGGTTTGAGATCCCCACGCCGCTCGTCGAAAACGCAATCTTCGCGCCGCCGGACGACGGATTTTCCTTGGAGCGGAAATAGAGGTAGCGGAAGTTTTCCGACTTGTCCTGAACATTAACCCTGTTCACTTCGCCCGACACCCAGAAGTCTCCGTAGGCGTTGAGCGCGTTGTATCTCGTCACGAGGTGCCCGTAAACCTTGTCTTTCGCCATGTCGTAGACCGCGCCGATATTGTTGCGCTTGCCCTCGGCGAAATACCCCTCGAAATTTTCGGGCTTTGTGAGGTCTATGCGCCAGACGTCGTTGGCGAGCCTCTCCCACGCCGCGGGATTCTTTACGATTTTAAGGCCGCTTATAACGGGCTTTGCGCCCTCGCCGTAGGCTCCGATTTTGCAGTTTTTGAATCCGGAAATCGCGCCGTAAAACACGTCGCCGCGCTTCAAAAAAATCTCGGCGTTTTCCGACGGGGCGGCGGCTATCGTCTTAAACGGCGCGGCCTCCGAGCCGTCGTTGGAATCGCTGCCCTCCGAAGACGACACGTAGTACGGTTTTCCGAAAACGCACGCGCACGCGGCGAGCGCAATAATGTGCAATAGCGCAAATTTCATAAATTTCCTCCTGGATTTTCCTCGGGTCGCGCCCCAACTGCTTGAAAAACCATAGCAAAACCGCGCCGCGGCGCAAAGAATAAAAATCGAAAATATCGAAAAAATATTCGGACGCGCGCGCATCGCCCCGCGCGGCGCCGAAACCGCAAATTTGCGACTTCGTTTTCCGCTTCGCGCCGACGCGCGAAAACGACGTCCCCCTGCTTGCGCCGCCGGAAAACTGCGTTTAAAATAATTTTCCGCGCCGCGCAGCAAAAATTTTTAAAGCAAAAAATTTCAGCGCGAGTTGCGTTCCCGCCCAAAGCGCAGGCAAAGCGGCGCCGGGCTTTCCCCATAAGGCGCAAGCTTCCGAACGCCCGCTCAAAGCGCACGGCCGCGCTTTCCGCGCGGGCGGAAACCCGCGGCGGCAATATCCGCCAATTTTCATATAAAAAATATTGACTGCGGACAAGTTAGTGCGTTAACTACCTAAAACATTTTACAACCCGCGTATTTTAAAATTATGAAAAGAATAATCCTTACGATATGCGCGTTCGCCCTGTGCGGTTGGGCGTTCGCCGCCCCGCAAAATTCGGTCGAGAGGCGCAAGCCGCTCACCGCGAAAGTCGGCATCGTCGGCGTGGGCCTCGACACCTACTGGAAGCAGTTCGACGGCCTGCGCGACGTCATGCTCAAAAAGCTCGATACGTTCGAGGCGAAAGTCAAGGCAAACGGCGTGGAAACCGTCTCGTTCGGACTGGTGGACAACGCCGAGAGCGCGCGCAAGGCGCTCGACGAAATGAAGCGGGCAAACCTCGACCTGCTCTTTGTCGACATGGTGACTTACGCCACTTCCGCGACGTTCGCGGCAGTCGCGCGAGAAATGAGCGTGCCGATAGTGCTCGTCGCCCTTCAGCCGGAGAGCGCGATGCCCTACGAAAAGGCGACGACTTTCATACAGCTCTGCAACGACGACCTCTGCGCGGTTCCGGAATTTGCGGACGTGGCGATCCGCATGGGCAATCCCGTGGACGACATCATAATCGGAATGCGGCAGGGCGACAAGCTCGCGGACGCGGAAATCGCCAAATGGTGCTCCGTCGCAAAAGTCCTGCACGACCTGCGCAACGCGCGGATAGGGCTGATGGGGCATGCGCTGGAAGCGATGTACGACATGCAAACAGACCCCACCGCCGTCGCCGCCGCTTTCGGCTGCCACGTCGCCCTCTGCGAGCCCGACGAAATCCTCAAGCACTATTTGGAAGACGACAAGGAGGCGGTTGAAGCAATGAAGAAACGGATTCTCTCATTCTTCGACACGCCCGATCCGGTCTCCGACCCGCTCACCCAAAAGCTCACCGACAGGGATCTCGACGTGGCGGCGAGGGCGGCGGTTGCGCTCGAAAAATTCGCAGCCGAGCGCAAGCTCGACGGGCTGGCGTACTACTACGAAGCCCTGCCAAACTCCAAAATGCGCGAGCTCGTCACAAACCTCATAGTCGGCAATTCCCTGCTGACGGCCGCCGGCTTCCCCATGTGCGGCGAATTCGACATCAAGAACTGCATCGCCATGATGATAATGGACAGGCTCGAAATAGGCGGCAGCTTCGCGGAATTCCACCCGATAGACTTCAACGCCGACACGGCGCTCGTGGGGCACGACGGCCCGCACCACCTCAACATCGCCGACGGCAAGCCCGTTTTGAGGTCGCTGAAAAAATACCACGGCAAGCCAGGCGCCGGCGCGGGGGTGGAATTCAAGATAAAGGAGGGGCCGATTACGATTCTCTCAATAGGCGTGAAAGCCGACGGCAAATTCAAGTTCGTCGTAGCGGAGGGGGAATCCGTGGCGGGCGCCATTCCGCCGACCGGCAACACGAACACCCACGCGAAATTCAAGCCCGATATCCGCACCTTTCTCCGCAGCTGGTGTCTGGAAGGCCCGACGCACCACTTCGCGCTCGGCGTCGGCCACCATGCGGACGAAATCCAGAAGATCGCCAAAGCGCTCGGCATAGAGTGCGTAAACGTCACGGCGGGCAAGTAAACAAAGCCCCGAGGCAAAAGCGGGAGCATGCGCAATGCGGCTCCCGCTTTTTTCGCGCCGCCTGCCGGACATTTTCGCAAAAAGTCGTTGCAAACGCCGGCGCCGAAAGGATATCGTTTTAACGCATACGAAACGCGGCGGCCATTCGCGCCGGTTTTGCGCCTGCAAACTTCGAGATATATGGACGAATATTTCAAATACGGCGCGGCGGAGATCGCGCACCTGAAAAACGCCGACCCCAGAATGGCGGAAGCCGTGGAGAAAATCGGGCGGGTTAAGAGGCGCGTCATTCCCGATCTCTTCGAGGCGCTGGCCAACTGCATTGTCGGGCAGCAGATCTCGACAAAGGCGCACGAAACGATATGGCTTAAAATGCGCGAGTCCGTCGGCAGAATAACTCCGGAAATTATCGCCGCCATGCCGCCGGAAGAAATAAAAAAATTCGGAATATCGTTCAGGAAAGTCTCGTACATGAAATCCGCCGCGCAAAAAATTCTGGACGGGCGGCTTGATATTGAAGCGCTAAACGGCATGGATGACGGAGAAGTGCGCGCAAGGCTCTGCGAGCTTGACGGGGTCGGAGCGTGGACTGCGGAAATGCTGATGATATTTTCCATGCGCCGACCGAACGTGCTCAGCTACGGCGACTACGCCCTCATGCGCGGGCTGCGGATGCTCTACGGGCACGGAGAAATCGGCAAAAAGCTGTTCGAAAAATACCGCAGGCGCTTTTCCCCCTGTTGCAGCGTGGCGAGCCTATATTTGTGGGAAGTCGCGGGAGGGGCAATCGCGGGGCTCAAAGACCGCGCATCGCGCAAAAAGGCGTAGCGGGCAATGCGAAGTTGCCGCGGCGAAAAATTTCCGGCGGCTTTTCCGCAAACCGCAAATTTGCCTCGACGCTAAAAAAATTCCCGCAACGCGAATATGCCGCCGGCGCGCGCTTATGAGCGCGCCGCACCGCTGGAGAACTTCCGAAAGACTCCATTGTTTTCATGAGGCCGCACCATATTTCAGCAATCCCCAATGCGGCGTCAAATGCGGCGCGCCAAAGGCGGAATCTTCAAATGCGCGCCGCCATAATTGGGCGGTTGAAACGCAAATGCGCGGGTTCCGAAACCGCAATAATTGCCGTCCGGAAAGAAAAAATTTTTACCGTGAAGAAAGCGCGCCCGCGCTGTGGCGTTTTGAAGAAAGTCAATTATCCGATCCGCCGCATAGCGCATACGGTTGAAAAACGGGCGTTCTTCTCGCAATTTCTTTTGGATTGCATCGTAAGATTTCGCAAATCCGCGGCGTACGGCGCAAAAAACGGAATAGCGCAAAAACGCCAAGGCGCGCAGGCAAATTTTGCGTTCAAACGCAATAAAATCCGGAAGATGGAGAAATCGCACGCTTTTGGCAAATGCGACTCCGAGATCTAAACCGGCTCTTGCCGCAAAAAAAAACGCCCGCTATGCGCGGGCGTTTATCATTTGCAAAATCCGAAGCGGTATTAGCGGGAGGTACCCACTTCGGCTTCGTCTTCGAGAATGCGATGCACCGCGCCTCCGGGGGAGATGATAACCGGATTCTGATAGACGCTGCCGGGACGCATATCCTGGAACTGCTCGCGGCCGACGCTGCCTCCGGGGGAAATCCTGTTGGCGGTGACGAATATGAGCAGATTCCTCTTCTGGCGGGATTCGCCCTTCGAGCGGAAGAGCCTGCCGATCCACGGAATGTCGGAGAGAACCGGAACGCTGTCGTTGACGGTGCGGACTTCTTCGCGGGTCAAGCCGCCCATGACGACCGTCGCCCCGTCGAACACCGTGACGGTGGTCTTGACTTCCCTGATGGAGAACACGGGCTGGATGAAGCCGGAGGGAACGGTGACCGTCGTGCCGGAGGAGATGGCGACCGCGACGCCGCCGTATTCCATAAAGCCTTCAAACTCGGTCACGTTCGGGTTGAGAACGAGGTTGATGCTGTCGTCTTCTTCGACGTTCGGGGTGACTTCCATGGACACGCCGACGTCAACCGAGGTGAAGTCCTGAGGAGTACCGGGGGTGATGGTGACGCCCGCCGAGGAAGAAGTCGTGCCGGCGACAGTCGTCGAGGACGAACCTACGTTTGACTGGACGTCGCCCCAGGATTCGGGGTACCTCATGCGCTGCGAAACGGTGATGGAAGCCGTGCTGCCGGAAATGACCGTCACCTTCGGGGCGCAGAGCAAGTCTGAACCTTGGCGCTGTTCGAGGGCGTCGACGATAAGGCTCACGTCGTAGCCGTTGATGACGCCGAGAACCGTATTTGCCGCCTGCGCCGCGCCGGAAGCCATATTTATGGTCGAGGGGAGCACCGGCACAACGGGATCGACCGTATAGGGATTGGGGGTGGTTCCATCCACTTCGGCCGCGGGTTTGAGAATGGTGATGGGAGTCGAACCGGCGCTCGCGCTCGTTATCGTGCTGGCGAGGGTGCGGTTGTTGTAAGTGCTGATGGAACCGGTCGTATTTCTGCCGGCAGTCGAGAATAGCGTGCTGTAAGAGCCGTCGGCATTTTGTTTGGAAACGTTCCAGTTGAAGCCGAGTTCCTTCAAGACGCCCTGGTTGACTTCCATGAATTTGGCCTCTATCTCGACCTGCTTGGTTTCGCTGTACCGCAAAAGAATGTTGCGAACCTTGTCGAGGTTGCGGCGGGTGTTGGTCACCCAGAGTTTCGAGCCGTCGAACGCGAGGGTCGCGCCGGGGCCGAATTCAACGCCGGCCTTGATGAGGAAGTTCTTGATGGCGTCTTCCTTTCCGTCTCCGCCCGCAGACGCGGAGCTTGAGCTGCCGCCGCCGAAGGGATTGCCGGAATCGCCGGAATCGCCGACCGCCGCCTTGAAACCGATCATGCGCATAACGGTAGAAGTCGGGAGCGGGAAGTCGAGGGTGTCCATCGACGCAACGCTGTTGTCCATGGCCTTGCGGACGACTATGGTGTCCTTCTCAATGTCATACTGGAAACCGGCCTGCTGCGTGACCCAGTCGAGTATCTGCCCGAGGGAGAGATCGCGGAGGGTAAGCACTACGGGCTTTGCTTCGGCGGCGTTGTCGCCAAAGAGAACTATGTTCACGCCCTTCTTGGCGTCGTTGGACTTGTCGTATTCTACGGAGAGAATGGAGAGAGTGTTGATGGCCTGCGCGAGCGTCACGCCGGGAGCGGGGAAGCTCACGTTGGGAATTATGATCTCGGAAAGCTTTCTATCAATGACCGAGTCCGCCCTTGCGCCGCCCCTGTCAACCGTGGTGCCGGTGTATACCTGCGGACGCTGCCACGACTTGTTGACTTCGTCTATCATCGCTTCGCGGGTCACCAGGTAAGTCATGCGGCCGCGATCGGCGAGCTTTTCGGAGATCAGGCGCTGGTAGGCCTTGGCCTGAATATTGTCCGCATCGATGGTTTCAATCTGGCGGAACGTGACGCGCGCGCCTTGATAGTCGCCGTAAAGATACTGCCTGCGCCCCTTTTCGAGAAGGTTTTCAATCTTCTTTTGGCGGGTTGCATAATCGGGGCTGATGTCGGCGATGGTGTTGTTGTAGGGGTTCTTGGTGAACTCGTCAACCTCTTCTACAAAGGCGGCTCCGGCGGACTTGCTCTCTTCGGCGGCCGCATATTCAGCGGCGAAAGATTTGGCCGCAGCCGTGTCCCTCTCGGACATCGCTATTTTGGCGCGAGACTTCGCCATCACCGCCTTGGCCCTGTTGAGCTCTGCGCGGACTTCGTCGGATATCGGCGAATAGGCTCCTTCGGGGAGCTTTTCGCCCGCGAAAGCGAGCTTGCGGGCGGCTTCGTCCCAGTTGCCTTCGTCCATAAGATCGTAGGCTTCGTCAATCAAATCGTATGCGGCGATGACTTGGAGCTGCTGCTTGCGGACGGCGTCCGACATGGCTGCGTCCACGGGCTCGACCCTAGCCTGCGCCTCGCCCGCTTCGGCGGCGGGAGCTTCCGCGGCGTCCGCGGTTTCGGCGGCGCCTTCGGCTTCGGCCTTCTTGACGACTTTCGCGCCGCCCGCGAGAACGGGAACTTCGCCCTTGGCCTGGCGTTCAATGTCCTTGTTTACGTCGGCGAGCATGCGCTGTACGCCCTCGTCGTTCGGGGCGATTTTCAGAAGCTCTTCAAGCGACTGCTTGGAAGCTTTCAGGTCGCCCGAATCGCGGGCCTGTACGGCCGCGACCATGAGACGGATTTTCTCTTGGGTCTGATCCGGCTTGGCATAGCCGAGGCTTGCCGCCGCGGCGGAAGCTAATATCGCCGCGGCAAATGCCGCTTTTCGTTGGATTCTGTTTATTTTCATATTCGCTGTATTTATAATTTGTTAAATTGACGTTAACAACTTTGCGGGGTTTTTAAAGAATATTTTTCAATTATTTGACGGGAACCACTCCCGCCGCCGACAGATTCATGATTTGGGGCTCGATATCGGCGTTGTCCGGGACCATCTCAATCACGGCTGAACCTTTATCGAAATCGATCGACTTTACGGTGTAAGTCGCCGTCCCCACTTTGCGGCTTTCGCCGGGCTCTTTCACATGCCACACCGAGCCGTCGGGAGCGGAAAACGAAATTCGGCGGCGGTCGTCGATGACGGTCTCCTTGTTGGAATATATCGTCACCTCTTTGCCGAGCGACTTGTCGAAGAGCACGACGGTCGCGACATCCGCAATGGTGTTGTTTTTGTCGTTTTTGACGCGCTTTATCTCAAACTTTTTCGGGGTGAGGCCCAGTTTGATTTTCTTGCCCGTGGAAGGCGCCTCCGCGATGATCTCCTCATTGAGCTTGCCGATGAACGAAAGGTTTGTCGCGGTATTTTCAAACTGTATTATCGGCTCCTTTTTGGTGCCGAAATAACCGAGGTATTTCACCGGATAGGGCTCGTTGGAAACGCCAATGTATTTCAGGGCGAAAGACTGGCGCGCCACCTCTTTGTAATACGGCGACTCCGTCATGAAGTTGCCCTTTTTGTCAACCCATATCTGCGGAGGAGTAAACACCTGAAAAAACCATTTGCCGGCCTCGTCCTGCGCGCGAACCTCGGGCCACTCTATGGAAGTGACTTGCAGGGCGGGAACGACTATGTTTTTCCACGCTATGCCGGAAGGCTGCTTCTGTTCAAGACTGTCGATGCGGCCGCGCAACAGTTCGCCCTTCGGCGCGTTCATGAAGTAGAAAGCGCACGACGCGCCCGCGGCTATTACGGCTATCGCAAAAAATATCTTATCGTAGTGTTTCATCTCAGTGCCGTGCCTTTATTGTTTTCTGGATTTTGCGGAATCCGTCTTGCCTTTGGGCTCGGCGTTTTTATCCGCATCCTTCTTTTTAGGGGCGTCTTTGACGACCTCAACGTATTCGATCACTACCGTAAATTCGGAAATGTTGTCCGTTACGACGGGAACTTTGTTTTCGTCGATGACGGGGGCGGCGGAGGCGTTTTCGTCGCCCTCTTCGGAATCGGTCGAAGCGAAGGCGTCCGCGGCGTCGGAGGTTTCCTCTTCAAGAGCCTCCTCGGAATTGGGGGGCGCTATCAGCGAGGGATCCGCGGGCTTCACGTCGATGCTGCGGACGACGAGCATCGCGTCGAAATCCTTGAGCTGGTTGAGGAACCTGCGCAAAACGTCGGTGTGGCCGGCGAATACGAAACGGTACGCGAGCGTGTCGAGGCTGCCGGGCTTGCGGGCGGTGATGTTTTCGTCTATCTTAAAGTTGTCGCCGCGGATCGCGCCCGAACTGTTGCGCGAATTCGCCCTGACGCGGCGCGTGTTGCGGGGATTTTCCTTTATGCCCTCCTCGGGGAGAATCTCCCTCTGGACGTTGATGATGGACATGGGCGATTCCTGCGACTTGCAGTTGAAGAGCTTTTGGTTTATGTAGTCGAGCACGCAGACCTGCTTCCAGATCACCGGAAGCGCGGCGTCCTTCGGGGAATCCGCATTGGGGGCGACATATTTTTTGTAGCCGAAATCCATATCGTCGGGCACATATATGTCGCGCTTTTTGGCCTCGGCGCGCCATTTGTTTACCATGCCGCGCAAAACTTCGCGCAACTGGAAGCCCTCCTCCGCCGTGAGCGGCTTGAAGATGTGCTCGCTTTCGCGGGTAAGATCCTTTTCGAGGTCGAGAAGATGCTTTTCGAGCTCCTTGATGTTCTTCTGGGAAGCGTCGATCGACGGCTGCGTAGGATCGGCGGCGAGAGTTTCGTCGTATTGGCGCATTGCGCGGTTGAGCTTGGCGAGCGCGTCCTTGTCCTTCTTAAACAGCATCGCATCATACGCGACGCCCGCCGCGAACAGCGCGAGCAGCGCGAACAGCGCGACGAAAAATATAGGGTATTTTTTAAAGTATTTCATTTGCCAAAAAATTTGACAGTTATATGGGCTTGTCGGGATTCACCACGAGGGTGAAGTCGAACTTCAAAATGCGCGGATTCGACGGGTCGGTGCGCACGTTTTCAAACGACTTCAAAAATTCGGAACTCACGAAAGAATTGAGGAGCTTCGTGATTCTGTCGATGGCCTTCTTGGTGTCGTACTCCTGGGGATTTTCGGGGTTGAAATCCCTTATGAGGAGCCTTCCGGTAAGCTCGAGCTTGTACTCTTGGACGCCGTTTTTGGAAGTGCGGTGGACCCTCATGTTGTCGAGCCACACGTCCTTCTGCTCCATCAGGCGCTTTTCTATGTCTATGAAAAGGTTTATCCAGTTGGACTTCGATTTCGCGAGCCCCTCGAGCCCGTTGATTTTGGTTTCGAGGGAACTGGCGGTTTCGCCGTTCTTTTTAAATTCCGCGGCGCGCTCTTCTATCGGAAGCATCATAGACTGGAATTTTTTGGCGGCTTCCTCTTCCTGCGCGACCGACTTCGAGAACAGGAACATCGGAGGCAGGGTTGCGGCAAACAGAAGCGCCGCGCTGATTATCATGAGCGGGCGGGTTTTCGCAAACGCGGTCTCCTCGACGATATGCTTCGGCAGGAGATTGACGCTCATCAGTCCCGGCATGACCATGCGGGCGGCCTCGCCGATTATCTCGCTGACCTGCGGCGCGCAATCGGAGAGCAATTGCTGGTTCACGCGGGGGCTGACGGATACCTTTGAGAGCGCGTCAAAATACTCTACGCTCATCTTTTGGTCTTCGGCGAGAAATTCCGCAAATCCCGGAATGAGGGAGCCGCGGCCGCATAGGTAGATTTTTGAGGGAGCCGCCACGCGGGAGGTGCGCCTGTAATTTACGATGGAGCGCTTTATCTCCACCCCTATCCTGCGCATTACGGAATTGGCGCCGTTGGTAAAGTGTTCCGCGCCCGAACTCGATGAGAGGGCCGCGTTGGCGAAAAATCCGCGCTTGAGTTCTTCCGCCGTCGAAAAGTCTTTTCCGAGGGAATCGGCCACCGCCTGGGTGAGCGAATTTCCGCCCACCGGAATGCTGCGCACGAACACGCCGTCCTCGCGGGCGATCATCAAGTTCGTGAAGCGCGAACCGACGTTCATTATGATGACGTCGTTTTCGAGGCCGCAGTATTTCCAGGCGTTGTAGTCGAGAATGGAGGACGCCTCTATGGATTCGGGTATTATCCCCGCCTGGGCGAGGGCCGCGCAAAATTCGTCCGCCGCGGAAGACTTCATCGAGGTCAGGAAGATTTCCGTCTCCACTCCGTCGTCGGAAATCACTTCGTAATCCCACGAGACTTCGCCTATCGGATAGGGTATGTTTTTCTCCGCCTCAAATTCAATGACCTCGGCGCGGCGCGACTCTTCGACATGGGGTATTTTTATAGTCTTTGTAAGCAGGAGCATCGAGGGGGCGATGACCGTCGCCTTGCCCGAAACTCTCATCATTTTAAGCGTCGCCGCCAATTCCGCGAGCCATTCGTCCTGGTTGGAATAGTCGTATTTCAGCTCCTGAACCTGAAAACTTTCCAAAACAAGGCGGCCGGCGGAAACTCCGAACTCCGACGCGCTGACGTGGGTGGCTCCGCAGTTTATTATAAGCTTGTTTTTAGAACTCATCTTATATGTGAAGGGGGTAAGATAAATCGGGAATAAGAATAAATCTAATACGCTTTGCGGCCCTTAGTAAAGCATTTTTTGAGCCGGCGGCGCAAAAAGTGGCGGGCGCGCGCGCAAGGCGCTATTTCGCACGCGCTTGCGCGCCCGAAAAAAAACGGCTATTTCGAGGGCAGATAGTTCGGCACTATCGGCGACTTCGAATACTCGTACATCTGCACGTTAAACGGGCATTCGGGAAGCGTCATCAATACGCCCTGATTAACCTTCGAAGACTTTTCGACGAGCTTCATGAACGACTCGTAAACCTTCTGGGGCTCGTCATTCTTGTAAATGTTTTTTGAAAGCATCGTCTTTATGTTCTGCTTCGTCAGCTCTATCGGCGTGCCGTTGATGGAAATTTCTATCTTCCACGCGAAGGGCTCGGCGGAGAGCCTGTAAATGTCGTACGCCTCGGAGGGAATGTAAAACACCACGGGGATTTTCTTGTTGACCTCTATCGCGAAGAGCTTCGCCTTAGCGCGCAAAACGATCAGGCTGTCGAGCGAGCGCTTGTCGGTTGCCATCTGGTCCTTGTACACGAGCGTCAAGTCGACGTCGACATTGCGAATCCACTTCTGGTTGTTGGCCTTGTTGTCGGGATTCTCCTTGGCGAACAGCGGAATCTCTATGCGCGTCCACTGGCCGGTCGAATTGGCGATGGCGGTGGGCTGCAGACGCTTGGCGTCGAGCTTCGTGTGCTGGATTATGATGGGGTCGTCTTTGGGAGCGGCAAAGGCGACGGCGGCTACCGTCGCTGCCGCAAGAGCGATAAAAGTGCGTTTAATGGGATTCATGCAAACGATTGAAACTTAAAACCGGAAAATTTCAAGCTTTTTTTGGCGACTCCGCGGGCGCGCCTCGAAACTTTACCGGCGGGCGCCGGACAGCTCGGCGGCAAGCTTTCTAACCTCCGAAAGCCTCTCATCCAATCCGGAATTTTCCGGAAACTCCATCTTCCGAAATCCGCACTCCTCGTGGAATATCCTGAAAACTTTTCCGTCGAAATTCGCTGCGTACGCGCTCTGGCAGCCTCCGCCGAGCGACGACAGAAACTCCCTCTCGAGCGCGAAAGCCTCTCCGGTTTGCGCGTGCGAAAGCTGGCGGAGAGCCGGCGCGTCCGCCGACCTGCACTGGAGCGCGATTATCCCCTGCCCCACGGCGGGAACGCACAAGTCGAGTTTCAAAACGCGAAATTCGACGCCCTCGAAAAACTCTATCCCGAGCCTCGAAAGGCCCGCTTGCGAAAGCGCCGAAGCGTCCGCAGCTCCCCCCGCGAGCTTTTTGAGGCGCGTGTGAACATTGCCCCTAAACTCCGTCCAAACGGACTGCGGGAACATCTTTTTGAGCTGCGCCCTCCTGCGCGGGCTGCCCGACGCTATGAGAGCCGGCACCTGCACTCCGGAGCGGATTACCAGCGTGTCGGCGCATTCGTCGCGCGGAAGGCAGCCGGCGATCTCAAGACCCTCCGGACACTCGGTCGGCAAATCCTTCGCGCTGTGAACCGCAATGTCAGCCTCGCCCGCCAAGAGCGCGTCCTCTATCTCCTTTGTAAAAAGCCCCTTTCCCCCGAACTTTTCGAGCGACCAATCCTGCCGCCTGTCGCCGGACGTCTTTATTTCGACGATTTCAAACTCCGCTCCGGAAATGCGCGCGCCGAGATATTCGGCGGCCATTCGCGCCTGCACGAGCGCCAAAGGGCTGGAACGGGTTGCGAGTCTTATCTTTTTCATGCAAAAAACGCGGCGGAAGGCGGAAAAATCCGCCCCTCAAAAAGCCCCGCGCCGCCGCAGGCGCGGAACTTCAAAAACTAAAAAAAAGACCCGGCCGACGATTCGGCCGAGTCCGCTTTTCAAAATGAATTCTTATTTCTTGCCCCTCTTGGCGGGAGCCTTCGGCGCCTTGGCCTTGGGAGCCTCGACAACCGCGGAATAGGACGCCTGCGCGCCCTTGATGTTCTGCTTGGCAGCCCACGGCATGAGGGAACGGAGACGCTGGCCTACCTTTTCGATCGGGTGCTTTTCGCCGTCCGCAAGGAGCTTGTTGTATTTCTTGAGCCCGCCCTTGTACTCGGCGACCCATTCCTTGACAAATTTGCCCGACTGGATCTCCTTGAGAATCTTTTCCATCTCCTTCTTGGTCTTGTCGGTGATGACGCGCGGGCCGCGGGTGACGTCGCCGTACTTGGCGGTCTCCGAAATGGAGAACCTCATTCCGGAAATGCCGCTCTGGTTGATGAGGTCGACGATAAGCTTGAGCTCATGGCAGCACTCGAAATACGCCATTTCGGGCTTGTAGCCGGCCTTTACGAGGGTTTCAAAACCCGCCTGAATGAGCGCGCTTACTCCGCCGCAGAGAACGGCCTGCTCGCCGAAGAGGTCGGTTTCCATCTCCTCCTTGAAAGTCGTCTCTATGACGCCCGCGCGGGTCGCCCCGATGCCGTCCGCCCATGCGAGCGCAATCGCCTTGGCGTCCTTGCCGCCCTGCGCCACCGCGATGAGCGCCGGAACGCCCTTGTTTTCGAGATACTGCGAACGCACCGTGTGCCCCGGCCCCTTGGGAGCCACCATTATTACATTCACGCCCGCCGGAACCTTGATGAGGCCGGAGTGTATCGAAAGCCCGTGGAGGAATACGAGCGTCTTGCCCTTTGTGAGATTCGGGGCGATGTCCTTTTCGTATATGTCCGCCTGGCGCATGTCCGGAACGGCAACCATAATGACGTCCGCCGCCTTCACCGCATCGGCGGTGGGGAGAACCTTGAAGCCCTGCTTCTTGGCGACCTCAATCGACTTGCTCTTGGGATAAAGGCCGACCACCACATTGTAGCCGCTGTCCTTGAGGTTCAGCGCGTGAGCATGGCCCTGCGAGCCGTAGCCGATCACCGCGAGCGTTTTATTTTTCAGGACGTTTTTATTCGCGTCCTTCTCTTTGTATACCTTAGCTGGTGCCATATTTTTTCCCTGTTAAAAAAATTTTAATTAACGAACTATGAACACCCCCCAAAAAATTGCAACTATTTTATTGAAGGGGGGCATAGCCCCCCTTACGGAGATTGCTCCGCAATTACTCCTATCCCCCGCAACGCTACTCTTCTCTCCCATGGCATAGCCCCCCTTGCGGAGATTGCCTCCGGCAATGCCCCTATCCCCCGCGACGGCAGACCGCCTGCCATCATATTCACAAAAACGCTTTCGGCAACATCTCATTCCAGAAAGAATAAACGCCGTTTTAATTTCGCCGCAAAAATCCAACCGCCGCGCAACGCCGCTTTAATCCATGCCCCGCCAATCTCGAAACCCGGAACACTTAAACCGTTGCAGAATAAAAAGCCGTTTATCTGCTTTTGCGCCTCGCGCCCATCATTTTAACGGGATTATTTCATAGGAATGCGTTTTTGTTTCCGCGGCGGCGTAGGCGTCGTTTTGAAGGGCGAAGGCTTCGTCGAGCATTTGCTTTTCGAGGGGTTTATTTTTCAGGTAAAATTCGAGGGCGAATTTTCCGTAGCCGTAAGCTTTGCCGCTTTCGAGGATTTCGCGCGCAGCGGCGACGCACTTTTGGACGTCGGAAAAGTCGGATATTTTGCCTTTGAGGAGGAAGTGTTCGACATAGTAGAGGTTGCGCTGGGCGGCGTATTTGCCGCGGATTTCGGAGCATATTTTTGCGACTTTTTCCGCCTGGGCGTACTGGGGGGTTTTGTCGTTGCCGGCGAGGTTTACGCCTGCGCCGAGTTCGGAAGCCGAATAGGTTCCGACGCAGGCGCCGTCTATGCGGACTTCGTAGGAACCTTTGGCGAGCCCTTTGACTTTGAGGATTTCGCGGTTGAAGTTTTCCTGAAAATCCGTGCGCGCCTCGGCTGGGTCGGCGTTTTTCGAGAGTACGACGGGGAGGGAAAATTCCAGCAGCTTGAAGGACACGCCGCCGTCGCGCGATTTGAGCTCCGAGATGTCGCAGTTTTCGAGAAGGGCCGCCTGCGGATTTTCGCCCGCGACGACGGAGACTTTGGAGACGACGGGGCTTTCATGGGCGTCGGAAAGGTATTTTTGCGCCATCGCAAATCCGCCCGCGGAAGAGGGGTGAACCCTGTCGGGGCCTATGACGGTGGCGGAGGGGTCGGACTTTTGGAGGGCCTCGTTGATGTCTTGCAGGGCGGACCAAATGTCGGCCACAATGACATTTTTGCGGGAGGCCGCGATTTTTGCGCCAATCTCGCCGTACCGTTTCAGGGCGCCGTTTACGCCGACGTTTGCGGGCGCCTTTATTTTGGCGGTCTGGTCGTAAATCGACGGGGTAAACAGCACGAGGGTGCGGGAATTTTTGGAGAGCGCGTCGACGACTTTTTCGAGGTTTTCGGCGTACCTTTTGTCCGTTTCCGCAATCCGCTTTTCCCTCTCGGCGAAAGAGAGTTTGGAGTCGGCGGCATAGAGGTTGCGGTTGCAGTCGTTCATGCCGATCATAAGAAACGAGACGCTCGGGCGGGATTTCAGGATTTCGGAATCCATGCGGCGCAGCAGGCCGCCCGCCGAATCTCCGCCTATGCCGAGGTTCAGAAACTTCGCGCGCATGTCGGGATAGCGGGTGATATAGTAGAGCATTATGTGCTCTGCGGCGTGTCCGCCGTGGGTGATGCTGTCGCCGACGAAGGCGACGGTATCGCCCGATTTCAATACGGGCGACGAGATTTTGCCGGCGGCGAATGCCGACGCGGAGAGCGCCGACAGGGCGAGCGCGAGAATAAATCTTTTCATGGCCGGAAATGTTAAACGGGGGCGAACGCAGGTCAAGTATCAAACTTCGTTTTATTTTTCAAACAATCTTTTTACAAAAACCAATAATTCCTACAATAATCAAAATATATTGACACACCTGCGCGCAAAATTTAGTTTTTCCAAATATAACGCTTTTACGGAGGAAACGATATGATACGGGAAAAATTCGGAAAGTTGGCGGCGCTCGCCGCGCTCGCATCGGTTCAAGTACCCGCGCTTGCGGGAACCATAGAGGGCGACTTTAAAAACCCGCCGCCCGACGCGCGCGCCGAAACGTGGTGGCACTTCACCACAAACCATATAACAAAGGAGGGCATCACGCGCGACCTCGAGGCGATGAAAGACATCGGCTATTCGGCGGCGCACATTTTCATACCAAACTGCTACGGGAAAATCCCGAACGTTCCCGACGCGCAGATAATGACCCCTCTGTGGCGCGAGCTCATGCGGCACGCGGGCGCGGAAGCCAAAAGGCTGGGGCTGTCGCTCGGCGTCCACAACTGCCCGGGGTGGTCGAGCTCCGGAGGCCCGTGGATAAAGCCGGAAGATTCTATGAAGTGCCTCGTCCACACCCAAAAGCGGGTAAGGGCGGGCGAAACCGCGCCGATAGTCCTGCCGAAGCCGCCGGATTACAAGGGGTTTTACCGCGACATCGCAGTCCTCGCGCTGCCGGCGCAAGAGCCGCTGCCGGAGCCGAAAATTTCGTCGTCGCCCGAACTCGCGGGCTGCGAAAAACTCTCCGGAGGCTCCGACGATTCCCCGTGCCCGCTGCCGATAGAAAAGGAGGGCGGAAAAGTTTCTATCTTCCTCGAATATCCGGAAACGGTGGAGGCGCGCACGGCGGAATTTGCGTTTGAGGGCGACAGAATCCACTTTACGGCGGAGATATTTTCTTCCGAAGACGGCGAAAATTTCCGCAAGGCCGGCGCGATAAGCTACAAGAACCCGCAGGACAAGGGCACGCCGAAATTCGCCCCCCTCGGAGGGGAAAAACCCGCGAGGGGAAAAATTTTCAGGATCGATTTCTCATACAATAAAACTTATGCGTGGGAATCCTCCAAAACTCCGATCCGACTGAAAACCCTGAGGCTGTCGCCCGAGGTTTCCGTCGACAACGTCGCCGCCGCAAATTCGTCGCAGAACTCGTTCGCCTACGCCCCGCCGCGGAGCGGCGCGCACGCGAAGGCGCCGGCGGTTTCCGAAATAATCGACCTGACCGGCAAGATGTCGCCCGACGGCAGGCTCGACTGGAAGCCCGAAAGCGGCGGCTGGACAATCCTGCGCATAGGCTACACGTCCACGGGCAGAATGAACGCCCCGACGACATACAGGGGTTTGGAATGCGACAAGCTCTCAAAGCGCGGACTCGACGCGCACTGGCCGAACTACATGGCGATAATGGAGACCGACCTCGGAAAGGGAACGCTCAAATACGCCACCATAGACTCCTTCGAGGTGGGCGGGCAAAACTGGACGGAGGACTTCGCCGCCGAGTTCAAAAAGCGGCGCGGATACGACGCGGTAAAGTGGCTGCCGGCGGCGCTCGGGTACGCGGTCGAAAGCCCCGCAAAATCCGCGCGCTTCCTCTACGACTTCCAGCGCACGGTCTCCGACCTCTTCGCCGAAAACTATTTCGACTACTTCACCGAGCTCTGCCACAAAAACGGAATGCTCTCGATTCTCGAGGCGTACGGCGGGCCGTTCGACGACCTGCGCTGCACGCGCTCGGCGGACATTCCCGCGAGCGAATTCTGGCTTAGCGGCGGGACGACCGGCAGGCACGCGGCGTCGGCCGCCAACTTCCACGGCAGGCGCGCGGCGGGCGCGGAATCGTTCACCACCGGCTGGGGCTCCGACGGCTACTGGCGGCAGTACCCGCGGATGCTGAAAGCCTCCGGCGACGCGATGTGGGCCGAGGGCACGAACGCTCTGATAATCCACAGCTACGTCCACCAGCCGTTTGTCAACGCGCGCCCCGGGCTCGCGCTGGGGCCGCACGGCTCGCACATAAACGCGAACACGACGTGGTGGAACGACGGCAAAGCGTGGGTCGGCTATATAAATCGCGCGCAAACGCTCTTGCAGCGCGGGCGCACTCCTTCCGACGCGCTGGTTCTCGCGGGGGAATCGCGCCCCAATGTCCGCACCAGAAGGCAGAACTACGACAAGCCGCTGCTCGAAGCCGGCTACTTCTTCGACTTCTGCTCCTCCGACGACCTCGCGGACTCCATACGCTTGGAGAACGGGAAAATCGTCGCCCCGTCGGGCGTGAAGTACTCCGCGTTTTCTCTCGGCGGCGAGAGATACCCGACACTGCGGACGCTCAAAACCGTCAAAAAAATGCTCGACGCGGGGGTTTGCGTATGCGGCGAACGCCCGCTCGGCAGCCCGTCGCTCTCCGACGACGACGCCGAATACGCAAAACTCGTCGGGGAAATATGGGGCGCCGACGCGGGCTCGAAATCCCCGCGCAAAGTAGGGAGCGGAACGCTCTATCCCGAAAATTCCGCCGCGCGCGCCGTCGCCGATTTGAAAATCGTCCCCGCGCTGAAAACGCCGGACGGCTTCCGCTCAACCGCGCGCTCCGACGGAAGCGCCGACATATTTTTTATCGCCAACCGCTTAAAGTCGCAAAATTCCGGACTCTTCCGCCTCCGCTCGGACGGCGAAAAATTCCCCGAAATCTGGGACGCCGCCACCGGCGAAATATCCCCCGCCCCGCAGTGGGAATACTCCGGCGGCTCGGTGAACCTATCCCTAAACTTCGCTCCGGAAGAGTCTAAATTCGTGGTGTTGCGCAAGGGCGGGAAAACCGCGCATTTCCGCGAATTTTCGCCGAAGCTCTCCGCATCCGCATCGGAACAATCCCCTGTCGAAATCATAGAGGCCGAATACAGGCTTCTGGGCTCAAACGGCGGCGGCAAGGACGTGAAGGAGATTCTGCAAAAGGCGGCGAACGCCCCGTTCAGAGTCTCCAACAAACTGCTCGGCGACCCATTCCCGAACAAGTACAAGGAGCTTCATTTCAAATACGGGGCCGGCGGGCGCGAATTTGAGGAAACCCTCCGCGAGGGCGCGGAATACTGCTGGAAGGGAACGGAATGGGAGACGCCGCCCGCCATATCCCCCGCGATTGTAGGAGGCGAGCCGGCGGTCGTATTCGGCGCGGACGGCTCGGCGGAAGGGACGCTCTCGAACGGCTCGAAATTCTCCGTCAAAGCCGAAAATCTTCCGAAGCCGATAGACCTGTCCTCCGGCTGGACGGTCGAATTCGCAAAAGACCTCGGCGCGCCCGAGGGGAAAACGCGCTTCGACAGGCTCGAATCGTGGACGGAAAGGCCGGAGCCCGGAATAAAGTATTTTTCGGGAACCGCCAAGTACGAAAAATCTTTCGACGTGCCGCCGGAATTTTTCGCGAAAAACCGCAGGATAATACTCTCGCTCGGCGAAGTGCGCGAAACCGCGAGGGTCTCGGTGAACGGAAAGGACGCGGGCGTCCTCTGGAAAATTCCCTACGAGGCGGACATAACGGAACTCTTGAAGGAGGGCGAAAACTCCGTGGAGGTGTCCGCGACAAACCTCTGGTACAACAGGCTGGTCGGCGACGACATAAAATCTCCGAGAAAGCCCCTGACGACGCCCCAATGGATTCTCGACGGCAAATCCCGCCCAGACGACGGCTCGCGCCACACTTTCACGCTGAGCAAAGGCTGGGATGAAAATTCAAAGCTCGAGCCCTCCGGACTCATCGGCCCCGTACGGCTGCGCTCCGTCGAAATCTCAAAAGCCGAATAGCGCGGTTGGGAATTTCGATAGCCTTTCAATTCCAAGCCCCGCGGCTTTCCCCGCGGGGCTTTTCCGCGTCCGCAAAAGATCCGGACGGGAAAAATCGCGCGAAAAAATTTCGGGAATTGCAATCGGCGGAAGTTTTCGCGAAAATCCCGGCATGCTAAAAATAAAACGCCTTTCGGCATTCTGCGCGCTCGCTGCGGCCAGCGCGGTTTCGTGCTTCGGCGGAAGCTCTCCGGAGGAGGCAATGTGGAACTCCGCATGGACGCGCTTTTTCAGCCCCAAAACGGAAGTGTTCTACGACCTCATCACCTCTTACGACCCGCAAAAATCCCTCGAATTTGTCCCGACCGCCGGAGAGATAGAAAGGCTTTCCAAAGTCAACCCCAACGGCTATTCAACGGGAATGGAGGACGGCATGATTCTCGGAGGAATAATGATGTGCGCGGTTCTCGACAAATACGAGACGACGAAAGACCCGTCGCTCAAAAAATTCGCCGACGCTATCGCGCGCGGAATGGCAAGGTGCGCCCTCTCGCCCAAGGCGCGCGGGTTCGTCGCCAGGGCCGTGAGCGTCTCCGACGGGCGGTCGTTCTTCCCGTCCACTTCGCGCGACCAGTACACGCACTGCGTCCACGGGCTGTACAAGTACTTCAAAAGCCCGCTCGCGACCGCCGAAGGCAAAAAGCTCGCCGCCGAAATATGCGCCGCCGTAGCCGACAGAATGCTCGAAAACGTCAGGCCCGAAACGAATTACGACGCCCTCAACGCGGACGGCTCGCCGTCGACCCGCGGGCTTTCGAGAATGTGGAATGTCGCCCCCCACGAGGCCGCCCGCCTGCCGATGATCTACGCGGTCGCCCGCTTTATGACGGGCGACGAAAAGTACGGGAGGGAATGCGAAAAATACGCGGCGGAGGCTGTCGCCCAATCGAAAAAATTTTCGCGCAAGATGGCGCCGTGGGCGCAGCTGCAAATGCAAGCCTCCCTCGAAGTCCTGCGAGACTTCGCGGAAACGGACGCGCAGAGGGAGGAAATCGTCGGAATTATGCGCGAAGTCTCCAAGCTCGCCGCCGAAAGGCTGCGCGGGGCGGTTTCGGGACTCCTCGACCCGAAGCTCGACCTCTACCGCCTGCCGCCGAACCCGCAAAAAATGCCGCTCTCTCCCGAGGGCAAGCCCGAGATCGGGGAATTTTTCGAAGGGCCGCACCGCAAGGCGAGATATTTCGGGGAGATGGCGCTGACCATGCTCGCGCTCGGCGGCGGCGGATTCGACGAGAGCTCTGCAAAACTTCTCGCCGAGCCGTTCGGGAAAATCGACTACGGCAGAATGACGAGCTGCGCCGTGATCTTCCACCTCGCGACATACTGGAGCGCGAAAAAGGCGGGCGCGCTGGAATAGCGGGAAAGAAAAGCCCCTCACCGCCGCCCGAAGGCGCCGGAATCCTTCGCTCCGGCGGCCCGCAATACGTTGCCGGCCGCGACGACATTCTCCGCCTCCGCTGACGCCAAAACCCCGCACTCGGCGGGAAAGCCTGCGGTTACGGTATTGTTTACGATACGCGCGCCCTTCACGTCGCCCGCAAACACGCAAGCCGCATAGCTTTTGGCAGAATCGGATGAAATCTCGATTTCGTTGTCCCTGAACACGAGATTTTCCCCTACGTTCGCGAGCCACGCGAGCCCGCGCAGATTCTTAAAGCGGTTTTTCTCCACCAGAATGTCGCGCGACGCGCACCTCGCGGGCGCCTTGAAGCCGCTCGCGGGGTCTACCGTCGCTCCGGAAAATATTTCGGCGACCCACCCGAGAGTTTTGTCCGATTTCCCGTTGCAGTTTTCAAAAACGCACCCGCGAACCACGGCGTTGGAGCACCCGCCGCCCTCCGCCCATTTGTCGACGGTGTACGCCAGCTGGAATTTCAGCGGTATGGACGGGCCGTTTGCAAAGCGGCAGTTTTCCACGGTGACGTTCTTGCCCTGAAAAATGGCGCGTCCGTAGAAATTTTCAAACGTGCAGCCCCTCACGAGAATATTGCCGGTGGCCGCCGAACTCTTGGAGACCCAAAATCCCGCGCCCTTTTGCTCCGGCAGGGGGGAGTCGAGCTCCAAAATCTCCCCCCTTGCCTCCGATACGCGCGCGGAATACCCCGCAGGAGAGCAGTCGCCGTAAAAGAGCTCCAAAACGTCGCCCGCCTCGGTTCCGAAGTAGCGGTTGCCCCTCTTGTTCGATATTCTCAAAACCCTGTCGGAAACTTTCTCGGCGAAAGTCATGCGGTCGTGCAGGTTTATTATGTCGTCCTGATTCATCGAAAACGCGCAATTTATTATTTTGCAATACCCGAGGGAATCCGCCGAGTGTATGACGTCCGCAGTGGAAGTGCACGGCCGCCTGGCGCCGCCCGCGGGCGGGACGACGTTGAAGTTCTCAAGTTTCCAATACTTTTGCGCGCCGGCTATGTACACGGCCATTCCGCGGCAGGAATACACGTCTATGTCTTCAAGGGTCAGGTGGACGTTGGAATCGAGGTTGAAGGCGTTTTTGCCGTAATAGTAGTGCATGAGCCTGTACATTCCGCCGACTTTCGCCGCCCTGTGGTTGTATGCGCCGGCCCTTTCGGTGAATTTGCCGTCATAGGCGTCCGAGACGGGGACGCCCTCCGCCTTCGTCGAATGGTATATGCGCGCCCTGTTCGGAGAGAGCCATTCGCTCTTGGCGCCGAAATGCCCCTCCGACGGCCCGAACCAGAAAGCCGCGCCCTCGCAGAATCCGTCGAGAGTGTCGGACACGGGCATCATCACCTGCACGGGCATCGGCCTGCCGTAAAGCGGATATTTTTCATAGCCGACAAACTCGACGTCGAAATACGGGGGCTTTCCGCCCTCGGCGGGCTTTTTGTCAGTTATCCTCACGAACGCGCCGAGCGGGTCGCTTTCCCAGTCCCAGTCGATTTTCAGGCCGGATATGCGGACGCGCAGACAGTTTTTCACCATAAAATTCGCGGCGTCCTCCACGACCGCATGCTGCGGGAGCAACGAAAGATCGCTCGGCCTGCGGAACACGAGCGTCGCCCCGCGCCCGTCGATTTCAAAGTCTTCAAAACCGTCCATCTCAATGCCCCTGCTGCCGAAACACCTGTACGTCCCCGGGGCGAGCGCGAGCTTCGACGCCCCCGTTTTCCTGCAATGGGCGAGCGCCCTGTTTATCGCCGCCGCGCAGTCGTCGTTTGCCTCGTCAAACCCGAAATCCGCCGCGAAAACCGTCGCCGAATTTTTCGGCCTTGGCAGCTCAACCTCGAAATCGGGCGCGCCCGACGGCAGATTCGGGAATCCGCCGCCATACCGCGCGCAATCCGCCCCGTACGGAAAATACTTCAACCCTCCGGATTCCGCGGCGCTCCTCGGCGCGTCGGCGAGGACGGATTTCGGCGCGCTCTCCGGAGCGGGCCCGGGCGGCGGGAAATCCGCGCACCCGCACAAAAATGGCAGCGCGGCGGCGGAAGCGAATATGGCGTTTTTCATGGCAGCCGTTATTTTCATGGCAACCGTTATAATATGCGCGCCGCGGCGGGCAATATTTTTCGAGCGGAAGAAAATCCGCGCTTGCCGACGCCGCAAGTTCCGCCCCGCCCGCAAATTAAATTTTGCCGCGGCAATATGTCCGGATTTATCAAACCTGTCGGAGGTGAATCCGCAGCCTTAGAACTCGGACTTCGGGCGAGGGGTTAAATATGGACAACGCTCAAAAATGGAAACTGAATAAAAGGGAAATAACGATAATCGCGGTTCTGACCGTTTTCATGCGCGGGTTCGGCGCGGGCGGAAGCGCGTTTTCGGCGATATTCATGGCCAATTCCGCGGCGATAATAGGGGTCGCTTTCTTCATTTCGGGAAAGAGCGGCCAAAATAAGTCCGAAGCCTATTTGAAGATTTCGTTTGCGGGAATGGCGGCTCTCTCCGCCGCGCTCGTCGGCGTTTCGCTGTTCGCGAAAAACCCGTGGGCGGCGGCCGAGATACCGTTTTGCGAGGTTCGCGCTGGGCGCTCTATTTCCGATTACGACAAACCTCGCCCTTAAGCCCTTTTCTGGGACGGACAAAAGCGGCACGGCGGCGTCGCCGTTCGGATTTTTCCAACTGGCCTCGCATTTCTGTTTACGGCGGCGGCCAACCGGCTCTTCGACGACCCCCTCGCGCTGGTGTCGGCGTCGCGGCTGGCGTGTTCCATCGTTGGAATAGCTCCCTACGCGATGCGGCGCAAAGGCGCGGAGAGCCGCCCTTGAAATTTTCCCGCGCGCGAAGCGCGGAAAAGCAAACCGCTTTCTCTGGGGCCGCGCGCCGCGCGGAAAACGCCCCGACGAAAGCGGAAAGCGCGCCCGATTCCTCAGATTCCGTCGGAACGGAGGAAATCCGCCCCCAGCCGCTCGGGGCTCTTCCCCGCGCGGCGCGCGGCGTCGGCGAGTTCCGCATAATTTTCGAATTCCAGGACTGACACCGTCGCGCGCGAAAACGGCTTAGGCAGAATAAACTTGTCCCACGCTGCCCCGATCGTCCAATACGACGACGGGGTTATGCGCAGAAAAAGTATCCGCGCCCCGCTGCCCTTTGCCACGGGAAGAAAACCCGGCTTGCATTGGTAGCGCGGCCCCCTCGGGCCGTCGGGGGTTATGAAAATGTCGGACGTCTCGCGCAGGGTTTCGACCATCGAAATTATGGCGTGCGCTCCGCGCCTCTTGCTCGAGCCCCGCACCGTCCCTATGCCCAAAAACCTGAAAAACGCGCAGAGCCACGCGCCGTCGCGACTGGCGCTTACGAGCCCCGACATCGGCAGCCGCGGGCGGAAAATATATTTGCACATAGGCAGAAAGAAAATCCTGTTGTGCCATGCCAGCCCTATGAGCCTGCGCGGGTCTTTCAGCCTTGCGAGCGCCGCCGCGTCCTCGGCTTCGAGGCGCACGGTGGCCTGCCACAAGCGCACCGCGACGTAGACCGGAAAGAGCAAAACGTAGTGCCTCCATGTGGGCTGCGATATGTCCGTATGCGGTTCCATGAAAGAGACGTTTTATGTTTTTTGCCGCGCGGAAGTCGAATATAAAATGCCGCCGCCCCGCGGAAGGCGCGGCGGAACCGCGCCGAAACCGGCAACGCAAAAATAAAAAATTTCAAAAAACGAATTGACAGCAAACCCGCAATATGCCTGAATAATATTTCAAAATTCAAGGGGTGGTAGTTCAGTCGGTTAGAACGCCTGCCTGTCACGCAGGAGGTCGCGAGTTCGAGTCTCGTCCATCCCGCCACTTTAAAAAAAACGCAATCCGTGAGGGGTTGCGTTTTTTTTGCGGCGCGGCGAGGCGAGAGGCGAATGGGATTTTTGCAACGCAAAAACCCGACAGGGCAAGCGCAGCGCAGTCCAATTCGCCGCGATGTCCATCCCGCCACTTTAAAAAAAACGCAATCCGTGAGGGGTTGCGTTTTTTTGCGGCGCGGGCGGGACGAGGGGCGAACGGGCGGAGCGGGCGCAAAAGTCGGGTCAACGCCAAAAATCGCGGAATACGTTCTTTTAGAACTTAGGATATTCGCAGATTGGCGCCGCATTTCACAAGAACCGTCAGGAGACAATGCCGGTTCGCGCTTGCATTCGCAAACCGCCCCTCCATTGCGGGCTTTTGCCATCGCAAAAAATCCCGTTCGCGAACTTGATTGCCTGGCGGCAAACTCCATAAATGAATTTAGAAAAGCGAAAAAAACCTCTTATAGACGTAATAAGAGCCCCGTTTCTGGAAGGCGAGCCGCCGTATTCCGGAGCCTCCTTTATGAACGAAACGCATATTCAAATATGCGTAAAAAATTTAAGCGCGATAAGGGGATATTTTATTCCTCCGCAGTTTAAAAAAATGTTAAGAAATGCGCGAACTCCGCGCTTGGATAACTCATCTGAAAAGCGCTAAGCGGCCTTGAAATTCGCCGCCTCGCATGAAATCGCATAAGGGCGGCAATTCTACGCGCAGAAATAGGCGGGAACTTTTTTCTCAGATTGGCGCCGAACTTAGCGGCAGCCGACCGCTTAAACGGATAAAATTTCGCGAAAGACAAAAGACGCCGCTCAAGAATTTCCATACATAGATTGGAAAAATTTCCCAAACGAAAATTCGCCATAGGATCGCAGAACGGCAACGCTGATTTTTCCGATTCGGAAAATTCTTTCAAAACCATCCGGTTTTATAGGCGCACAAAAAAGCTCCCGTGCTGCGGGAGCTTTCTTAGCGTCGGCGCGCCGCGCGCGCGAGGTTCCGGCTATTCGGCGCGCTTGCCGGCCCAGCTGTCTACGCCCATGACGAGCTTTTTGTCGTCGCCGGCGAATTCGAGGGCGCGGACGAATTGGAAGGCGTTGTTTTCCTCCTCGACCTGCTCTTTGAGGAACCACGCGAGGAAATCGCAGGTCACCCTGTCCTTGTCCTCCTCGGCGGCGTCGCAGATTTTTTCAATCTGGGCGGTCACTTTCAGCTCGTGCTCGTAGGCGGCTTTGAAACCGTCGAGCGGCGAGGCGAAAACGTCGGTTTCGGGCTTCCGGACATCCGAAAACTTGAACTGCGCCCCCCTTTCTACGAGGTATTCGTAGATCTTGTCCGCGTGCTCCATTTCCTCTTTGGCCTGCATGCGCATCCATTTGGCGACGCCCTGGTACGGCGTAAGCCTCATGCTCGCGCTTATGGCGAAGTATATGTGGGCCGCGTACAGTTCGTTGTAAAACTGTTCGTTGAGCAGATCCGACACTCTCTTGGTTATTTTCATGATTATTCCTTTTTTTGCGTAAAATTATCCGGATTATAATTGCATATTAATGATTGAATCCGGCCTCGGAAGTCAAGAAAAGATTGAGAAATTCGGAAGCCCCGGTGGGACTACGGGCGCTTTTTCCGGCGCGGCGCTCCTGCCCAAAAATATCGAGAGCGTCCTGCTGCACACGTTGAGCAGGCGGGAGATTTCCGACTTGCTCAAACCCGCGCGGATATAGCTTTCTATCAGCTCCTCCTTGCCGGAGAGCATCAGCCTCTTGGCGCTGCTGCCCTTCGGCCTGCCGAGCGGCAGCCCGTCGTCCCTGCGGCGGGCGAGAGCCTCCTTGGCGCGCTGGGATATCAGGTTGCGCTCGATCTCCGCCGACAGTCCGAGCGCGAACGCCAGAACCTTGGAATTTATGTTGTCGCAAAGCTCGTAATTTTCCTTGACGGCTATTATCTTTACGAGACGCTCCATGCAAATATGCGTTTTACCTTTGGAAAGACTTGGCGAGACAGGCGCAATCCCGCGATTATTGCATGACGCTTAAATGTTAAGCCGCATTTCGGCAATTTTTTATGCCCGGGACGCGCGGGCGAAAAAAATGCGGGCAGGAATAGGCAATTTTTTGAAAGTAATATGTATTTACCGAGCGCGGGCAAAGGGATAAAATCAAACCCGCAAAAAAAGAAAGGACCGCTTATGAACAGAAAGGAATTCATCAAGGGAACTCTAATGGCGGCAGTCGCCGCGGCCGCCCCCGCGAGGGGATTTTCGGAGGCGATTTCAAAAGTCGGGGCAAACGGGCCGAAGGTCTATTTTACGAAAGACATATCGCCCCGCGGGCTGCTTGCGGCGTACAAGGCGCTCGGTTTCGACGCGCGCGGAAAGGTGGCGGTAAAATTCCACTCGGGCGAGCCCGGGGGACACAATTTTCTGACGCCAGACTTCATTAAGCCCGTCGTCGACTATGTCCGCGGGACGCTCGTGGAGTGCAACACCGCGTATCCGGGCAGGCGGAATACGACCGAAAAACACGCCAAGGCGATAGAGGAGCACGGCTTCCCGAAAATCGCGCCCGTCGACATAATGGACGCCGACGGAGACATGGAGCTTCCGGTGCCCGGCGGGTTGCAAATAAAAAAGAATTTCGTGGGAAAGCGCTTCGCGGACTACGACTCCGTAGTAGTGCTATCGCACTTCAAAGGGCACCAGATGGGAGGTTTCGGAGGCGCGCTCAAAAACATTTCCATAGGGATCGCCTCGTCGCACGGCAAGGCCTACATCCACGGGGCCGGCGACCCGAACCACATGTGGGACTGCGAGCAGAACAAGTTTCTCGAATCCATGGCGGACGCGTGCAAGTCGGTTGTGGATTTCAAGAAGGGCGCGCTGGCGTACGTGAGCGCGATGAAAAACCTTTCGATAGACTGCGACTGCAACAACCACCCCGCCACCCCCGAAATGGCCGACATAGGCATTCTCGCCTCGCTCGACCCCGTCGCCCTCGACCAGGCCTGCGCGGATCTGGTCTACGCCTCCAAAGACCCGGGCAAAGCCTCGCTCATAAGGCGGATGGAATCGCTGAACGCCGTCCACATTCTCGAAGCCGCGGAAAGGCTCGGGATAGGCTCGCGCAAATATTCGCTCGTCGGGCTCGACGGATCGGAACTCAAAGCGGGGGACATAGCGTGAACAGGTCGGATTTTTTGAAGGCGATTCTGCCGATTGCCGCGGTCTCGGCGTTTGCGGAAACTGCTCCCGCGCGCAAGACCGCCGTCGTGTTTTACTCGTGGAGCGGAAACACGCGCGAGTTTGCGCGCGCCATAGGAGAGGCGGCCGGCGCGGACGTGTTCGAACTCGAGCCCAAGACAAAATACTCCGACAATTACGGCGTCGTCGTCAAGCAGGCCAAGCGCGAGCTCGAAGAGCAGTACAAGCCGCCGCTCAATTCCCTTCCCGACATGTCCAAATACGCTGCCGTGTATTTGGGCACGCCGAACTGGTGGGGCACCATGTCGTCGCCCGTGAGGACTTTTGTAGCGTCCGGCGCGCTCGAAGAAAAGCGGATTATCCCGTTTATCACCCACAGGGGCAGCCGCTGGGGGAATTTTCCGGCGGATCTTAGAAAGGCGTGCCCGAAATCCGAAATCGCGGATGGCATGGCGCTCTGGGGCGATTCCGTAAAAAAAGCCTCCGCGCGGCGCGACATTGCCGCATGGGCGAAAAAATCCGCCGTATAAATTTTCAAGATGCAGACTATGAAATCCAAAAAAATTCTGGTGATTTCCTCGAGCCCGAGGCGCAACGGGAACTCCGACGCCATGTGCGACGAGTTCGTAAGGGGTGCGCTCGACGCCGGACATTCCGCCGAGAAAATCTTTTTGGGCGACTTGAAAATCGGCTATTGCAGGGGATGCGAAACGTGCAGCAGCCTGCGCAAGCCGTGCCCGCAAAAAGACGACGCGGCGAAAGCGATAGGCGCCATGATCTCTTCCGACGTCATAGTCCTCGCCACCCCCGCCTATTTCTACACGATGAGCGCCCAGCTCAAGACTCTGATAGACAGGTGCTGCGGAGACTACGAAAAAATGTCCGGAAAGGAGTTTTATTTCATAATAACCGCGGCGGACTCCGAGCGCGAAAATATGGAGAGGGTGGTGTCGTCGCTGAACGGATTTCTCGACTGCCTCGACAGCCCGAGACTCAAAGGCGCAATAATGGGGCTTGGAGTATGGCACGCGGGCGAAATAAAGGGCTCTCCCGCTCTGGAAGAGGCCTACCGCGCCGGCCGGCTTTGCTGATTGCGCCGCGCGAAATTAAAATTGTGCGTTTTTTTTTGGGAATATCCGCCGCCGCGGGTGCGCGTTATATTCGGCAGACGGCGGATTCCTGAAATTTTTCCGCCCGCAATATGCGCCGTCACGCCGGAGGATATTCCGCTGCCGCGCCGTTTCACCGCCCGCGCTCTACTGCGGAAGATAGTTATAAATGCCGGTTTTCCGCCGCGCGCGGCGCGCCCGCGCAATTCGTCAGCGCAATATCCGAATGCGCCAGCTTTTGCGTTTTGCCCGAAATCTCCTTCGGGGCGCGCCCCGAAAACGAAACCGTGCGGGCAAAGCCGCACTATCCCGGCCAAAGCCAAGCTTGCGGCGCGCCTTTTCGCATTGTTATGGAGACAAACGCCGCCGAGCGGCAGGCGATGGCGTTTCAATGCCCCCTCTACCGGATTGATTCAGACATTTCCAGCATCCGCTCTATGGGTTTGCGGGCGCGTTCCATCGCGTCTTCGGGCAGCTCGATCCGCGGCTCGAGGTCTTCGAGGCATTTGAGGAGCTTTTCGGGCGTGTTCATCAGCATGTTCTTGCAATGCTGGGCGGGCTTGCCGGAAGAGGTCGCCGCTATGAAAGTTTTGTCCGGAATTTCGCGGCGCAGCCTGTGCGCCATTTCCACAACGGTGGCGATTATGAATTTGTCCGACGGGTTTTCTCGGCAAAATTTTATCATCTTTTCCGTGCTGCAAACGCAGTCGGCGACGTCGCGCACCTCCTTGGGGCACTCGGGATGGCAGACGAGCGGCGCGCCGTCAAAAGCCCTTTTTATGTCGGCGAGCTCTTTTGCCTTGTATTGCGTGTGCGCCCAGCAGTAGCCGTCCCACAGAATCATTTTGCGCCCCGTCTGCTCCATTATCCACGAGCCGAGATGCTTGTCGGGGCAGAATATTATCTCCTGTTCCGGCGGAATCTGTTTTACGATTTCGAGCGCGTTGCCGCTCGTGCATATTATGTCGCTGATCTCCTTTACGCCCGCGCTGCAATTTATGTACGAAATCACTATCGCTTCCGGGTGTTTTTTCTTGAAAATGGCGAGCTCCACGGGCTCGCAGAGCTCTTCGAGCGTGCAGCCCGCCGCGCGGTCGGGCAGCACCACCGTCTTCTCGGGGTTGAGGATTTTGGCGGTCTCCGCCATGAAGTCCACGCCCGCAAACGCGATGACTTTCGCGCCGGTTTTCTTGGCCTCCCTCGACAGCCCGAGCGAGTCCCCCACATAGTCAGCGACTTCCTGAATCTCGCGGCATACGTAGTTGTGCGCGAGTATCACGGCGCCGCGCCGTTCTTTCATTTCGAGAATCCGCTTTTGGACGCCGGTCAGCTCCGGCGCGGGGCATTTGTCAAGTGGCGGGAAAACTATCGCTTGCATCGTATATCGTTTTAAACTGCCGATATTTTCGGCTCGGCCGAATTTTGTCAAGATATATGGGGAGGAGCGTCGAAGGGAAAAATGCGCCGATATGCGGCAAGCGGCAATGCGAATCGCAGCGCGGACGCGGAGGAAAGGAAGCTGCCAAGCTTGCGGAAAATTTGCCTTTTTAAGTCGCGCGGCAACGCCGAAATGGAGGAAGGGGTTTTTGCGGCGCGGCTCTATATAATATAGCGCGAGCAAATGCCGAGCTCAGCCGGATAAATTCCGGCGAGATCCGCCGGACGGATTTCCGCGGTTTTTTTGCGCCAGCGCGGGCGGTGTGCGCCCGCATGTGCCATAATGTCGCACATTGTGTGACATTGGGGCTGCGGCGCGCGGGGGAGGAAATTCGCGCGGAAATTTTTGTCTTTTATTAACTGTTTGAATAATATGTTAATGCTGCAATTTGCCGCATTTCTCCGAATTTTGGCACGGCGAATGCTTCACTTTATGGCATATGAGTAAAATATTAGGAATAGATTTAGGAACTACGAACTCTTGCATGGCGGTCATGGAAGGCGGAGAGAGCACCGTTATCCCGAACAGGGAAGGCGGAAGGACAACCCCGTCTGTCGTGGCTTTCACCAAGTCCGGCGAGAGGCTCGTGGGGCAGGCGGCCAAGCGCCAGGCCATCACGAATCCGGGCAACACTATTTTCTCGGCCAAGAGGCTTATAGGCCGCAAATTCTCCGAGGTTGAAAATCTCGCAAAGCAGCTTCCGTACAAAGTCGTGGAGGGCCCCAACGGCGCCGCCATGATAGAGTGCCAGGTAGGCGACAAGACGGAGCGCTTTTCGCCGGAGCAGATTTCGGCGATGGTTCTCCAGCATTTGAAGGCCGACGCCGAGGCGTATCTGGGCGAGCCCATCACGGAGGCGGTCATAACGGTTCCCGCATACTTTAACGACGCGCAGAGGCAGGCGACCAAGGACGCCGGCACCATCGCGGGCTTGAACGTGCGCAGAATCATAAACGAGCCCACCGCGGCGTCGCTGGCCTACGGGCTCGACAAGAAGAACGACGAGACCATCGCGGTCTACGACTTGGGCGGCGGCACGTACGACATTTCGATTCTCGAAATCGGAGACGGCGTGTTCGAGGTCAAGGCGACCAACGGCGACACGGAGCTCGGCGGCGACAATTTCGACGCGGCCATAATGGATTGGCTCATCGACAACTTCAAAAAGGAAAACGGCATAGACCTGCGCAACGACCCGATGGCGCTCCAGCGCTTGAAAGAGGAGTCCGAAAAGGCGAAGATCGCCCTTTCCTCCGCGCAGGAGACCGACATCAACCTCCCGTTCATCACCGCCGACGCCACGGGCCCCAAGCACCTGAACGTAAGGCTCACGCGCTCGAAGCTCGAACAGCTCACCGATCCGCTTATTGAAAAGACCATAAAGCCCTTTGAGGCGTGCCTCAAAGACGCCGGCCTTTCCAAGTCCGACATCGACGAACTCGTTCTCGTTGGCGGCATGACCCGCATGCCCAAGGTCGTCGAGACCGCGGACAAGCTCGCGGGCAAGGAGGCGCACAAGGGCGTCAATCCGGACGAGGTTGTCGCGAGGGGCGCGGCCATTCAGGGCGGCGTGCTGCTCGGCGACGTCCGCGACGTGCTGCTGCTCGACGTCACTCCCTTGACGCTCTCCATAGAGACCGCCGGCGGAGTCGCGACCCCGATGATAGAGCGCAACACAACCATTCCCAAAAAGGCATCGCAGCTCTTCTCCACCTACGCCGACAACCAGACGGCGGTCGACATCCGCGTATTGCAGGGCGAGCGCCCGATGGCGAAGGACAACAAGCTCATCGGCAATTTCAGGCTCGACGGCATCGCCCCCGCCCCGCGCGGTCTGCCGCAGATCGAGGTCACTTTCGACATCGACGCAAACGGCATTCTCAACGTCAGCGCAAAGGACAAGTCCACGGGCAAGGAGCAGAAAATCACCATCACCAATTCCAGCGGCCTCAGCAAGGAGGAGGTCGAAAGGCTCCGCAAGGAGGCCGAACTCCACGCCGCCGAGGACGCGAAAATCAAGGAGACTGCCGAAGCCCGCAACGAGCTCGACAACATGGCCTACGGCCTCGAAAAGCAGATTAAGGAAAACGGCGGAAAGCTTCCCGCGCAGATAAAGGGCGAACTCGAAGAGGGCGTCAAGAAAGCGCAGGAGCTTTTGAAGGACAACAACGCCACGAAGGAGGCTTTGAAAGCCGAGAGCGAAAAGCTTACAAAGCTCCTCGAACAGGCTGCGAAGTTCTTCCAGGAGGCGGCGCAGGCCTCGCAATCGGCGGGCGCGCAGCAGTCCCAGACGTCATCAGGCGCGGGCCAGGCCGCCGAAGCCCCCAAGAACGACGCGGTAGACGCCGACTTCGAGGTCGTTGACGACGACAATTCCAAAAAGCCCTCCTGACGGAGGCCGCCCCGCTTCCGGCAGAAAGCGCCGGAGGCGGAGCTTTTGTCTTTGCAGGCGGCCGGAAATGTGAGAGTATGGCCGAACGTTTGAATTTCCATTGAAAAAACAATAACGCAAAAAACTATGGCAAAAGTAAACATCCAACCCCTTGGCGACAGAGTGCTCGTCAAGCAAATCGAAGAAAAAGAACAAGTGAAGGGCGGCATCATAATCCCCGATTCCGCCAAGGAAAAATCGCAGGAAGCCACGGTTGTCGCCGTCGGCCTCGGCCGCACGCTCGACGACGGAAAGCGCTCCTCTTTCGACGTAAAAGTCGGCGACAGGGTGCTCATCTCCAAGTACGGCGGCACAGAAGTGACGTTCAACGGCGACAAGTACATGCTCCTGCGCGAAGACGACATCGTCGCCATCCTCAAATAACTTCAAAACTGAAAGAAAAATATGGCTAAGCAAATTATTTTCGACGAAACGGCCCGCAAGAAGATTCTCTCGGGCGTCACGATCCTAGCAAAGGCGGTCAAGGCGACCCTCGGGCCCAAAGGCCGCAATGTCGTCATCGACAAAAAATACGGCGCGCCCCTCATCACCAAGGACGGCGTGAGCGTCGCCAAGGAAATCGAGCTCGAAGACGCCTTTGAAAACATGGGCGCCCAGATGGTCAAGGAAGTCGCCAACAAGACCTCCGACAACGCCGGCGACGGCACCACGACCGCCACGGTTCTCGCGGAGGCGATCTACCGCGAAGGCCTGCGCAACGTTGCGGCGGGTTCGAACCCGATCTTCGTAAAGCGCGGCATAGACAAAGCCGTCGAAGCCGCCGTCAAGGAGCTCGCCAAGAACTCCAAGCCCGTCAAGGACAGCGAGGAAATCCGCCAGGTCGCGACGGTCTCCGCCAACTGGGACAGGGAGATCGGCGACATCATCGCAGAGGCGATGAACAAGGTCGGAAAGGACGGCACCATCACCGTCGAAGAGGCGAAGACTATCGAAACCTCCCTCGACGTGGTTGAAGGCATGCAGTTCGACAAGGGCTACCTCTCGCCCTACTTCGTCACCAACGCCGACAACATGGAGTGCGTCCTTGAAGACGCCTACATTCTCATCCACGAGAAGAAGATTTCCAACCTCAACGAACTCCTCCCGATTCTCCAGGCGGTCGCCAAGACCGGCAAGCCGCTCATGGTCATCGCCGAGGACGTCGAAGGCGAAGCCCTCGCGGCGTTGGTCGTCAACAAGCTGCGCGGCGTGCTCAACGTTTGCGCGGTGAAGGCCCCGGGATTCGGCGACAGGCGCAAGGCAATGCTCGAGGACATCGCCATTCTCACCAACGGCCGCTGCATAACCGAAGACCTCGGCATCAAGCTTGAAAACATCCAGCTCGCCGACCTCGGCAAGGCGAAGCGCATCACCGTCGGCAAGGAAAACACGACGATCGTCGAGGGCGCCGGCAAGTCCGCCGACATTCAGGCGCGCGTAAAGCAGCTGCGCAAGGCCATTGAGGAAACCACTTCCGACTATGACCGCGAAAAGCTCCAGGAGCGTCTCGCGAAGCTCGCGGGCGGGGTTGCCGTCATCAATATCGGCGCTGCCACCGAACCCGAGATGAAGGAAAAGAAGGCGCGCGTAGACGACGCCCTCCACGCGACCCGCGCGGCCGTAGAAGAAGGCATCAGCGCGGGCGGCGGCGTCGCCCTCCTGCGCACGGCTTCCGCCATCGACAAGCTCGAGCTCGAAGGCGACGAGGAAATCGGCGCGCAGATAGTCCGCCGCGCTATAGAGTCCCCCCTGCGCCAACTCTGCGCCAACGCGGGCGAAGAAGGCGCGCTCGTCGTCAAGGAAGTCCTCAAGAGCAAGGGCAACATGGGCTACAATGTCGCCACCGGAAAGTTTGAAGACCTCTTCAAGGCCGGAGTCGTAGACCCGACCAAGGTGACGCGCTCCGCCCTCCAAAATGCCGCGAGCGTCGCGAGCCTCCTGCTCACCACTGAGTGCATGATCGCCGACAAGCCCGAGGAAAAGCCGGCCGCTCCCATGGGCGACCCGTCGATGGGCGGAATGGGCGGAATGATGTAATTCCGCGCGGAAGGCCGATTTTCGGAGATTTTCCCCGCCTCCGCCGCGCCGCCGGCGCAGAACGGGGCGGGATTCCGGAAATCTCGCGCTCCTCCCGAAATCCGCGGGCTTCACGCTTTCCGGATTTTGGATGAAAGCGAAGCTTCCGCAGGCCTTGGGCCGTATTTGCCCCCGCAAAAGCGGGGGCTTTTTTGTTGCGGCATTTTCGGAATATCCATATATTTTTATCAAAAATTACCTAAAATTATTTTATAATTCCGCTTTTGTTCAAGTTTCCAAGAAAGGCAGACGCGGCGGCTGGCGGCCTCTCTCTCTTTTAAATAAGCGGCACAGGCGTTTGCCGTACAACCGCGCTTGCCCGGCGCGTATGGCCCGTCTGGAATTTTTGCGCGCATTCTATCTTGCCGCGTTTCAAGCGGGATTGAATTATTTGCATTTTCCCCTAAAAATATCTTAAAAACGCTTGACAAACCAAACGATTAAACCATTTGGTTTATGAAATATTTTTTTAATGCCCGAAAAAAATTACATAGTCGAGCTTGTAGAGGGAAGATGTTCCGATCCGAAGGCGCGCATATTTAAGGCCGCCCTCGAGGAGTTTGGAATGAAGTCGCTCGCCGGCGCGCGCACGCGTGAGATCGCGGCAAAAGCCAACCTCAACCACGCGGCCATAAGCTATTACTTTGGCGGTAAAAACGAGCTCTACATGGAACTTGTCCGACAAATTCGGGATTTCATAAAAAGTTTTAACACCCCCTATTTTGACAGGTTTGCCGATGTTTTAAAGGACGAGGATCCCCGCGAAGCCCGCAAGTTAATGCTTGATTTTCTCGCCACAAAACTCTCCTCCGACCGCATTCCTGACTATATTTTGCGTTCTATAATTCTCATAATTACCCGCGAAGAACTCTATCAAACGCAGGTTTTTGAAATATTTATAGACGTATTCCGCGCGGAGCTCGACATGCTTTCCCACTTGATAGCCATAGCTTCCCGCGGCGCGATTGCGGGCGACAGAGCCCGGGTGGCGGCCCACATGATAATCGGGCAGGTGCATATCTTCAACTCCTCCCGCGCCGGCTTTCAGAAAGTCGCCGGATGGGAATATATAGGTCCCGACAAGGCGAGGGAAGTCTTGGAGATAATAGGCGAATTTTTCGACAAATTCACAAATTGAAATCCGCATTTATCAGTAATATGCATATGAAGAAAGCGAACACCAAAAACGTTTTGGCAAAATTCTCGGCTCTCGCCCTTGCGGCCGCCGTGTCAGCCTCATTTTCGGGATGCGGCAAGGGCGGACAGGAGGCCGCGCGCCCAGCTCCCGAGGTCCAGGTGGCTAAACCGTCAAAGAAGACCTTTGAAATTTGGGACGAGTACACCGCGAGAATCGAGCCTTTGCAGTTTGTCGAGCTCCGCTCGCGCGTCAGCGGCTATCTCGAAAAGATTCTATTCAAGGAGGGCCAGATAGTCAAGGAGGGCGACCTGCTCTTTATAATAGACCCGCGCCCCTACGAGGCGGCTCTCGCGGCGGCCAAGGCTTCCGTCAAGGAGGTCGAGGCGCGCCTGCTGCTCGCCAAGACAAACCTCGAGCGCGCGAAGGGGCTGCTCGCCTCCAACGCCATTTCCAAGGAAATTTACGACACCCGCCACGCGGAGGTTTTGGGCGCCGAGGCCAACCTCTTGAACGCGCAGGCGCGTTTGACGGAGGCCGAGCTGAATCTCGAATACACGCACATACGCGCGCCCATCGCCGGCAAGGTCTCGCAGCGAATGGTCGACCCGGGCAACCTCATTACCGCCGACTCCACTCTGCTTACGACGATAGTCAACAGCGGCGTCGTGCAGGCCTATTTTGAGGCGAGCGAGCGCGACATGCTGCGCTACCAAAAGAGCGGCCTGTTCGACGAAATAGACGTCGTAAACCGCAAGGGCCCGCCCGTCGAGATGACCCTCTGGGGCGAGGAGGACAAGCCGTTCAAGGGCCAGCTCACCTATTTTGACAACCGCATAGGCACGCAGACTTCGAGCCTCACCATGCGCGCCGATATTCCCAATCCCGACCATTTCCTCGCCGCCGGCATGTTCGGCAAGATAAAGATCCGCGGCGGAAAGGCGCAGGAATTCCTCGTGCTGCCCGAGGAAATCATCGGCACCGACCTCATAAACCGCTATGTGCTCGTCGTCAACAAGGACGGGGTTGTCGAATATCGCCCCGTCAAAATAGGCAGGCTCTTCGGCAAATACCGCGAGATACTCGAGGGCGTCACCGAGAACGACGACGTGATTTTCGTCGGGCTCCAGAGGGCCGTTCCCGGGATAAAGGTTTCCGCCAAGCCCGCCAAGGCAGAATAACGCAAAAACGCAACGAACATGAAATTTTCGCACTTTTTCATAGACAGGCCCATTTTCGCGGCGGTGATCTCCATTGTGATCACCCTCGTGGGCATAGTCGGGTATGTGCGTTTGCCCATTTCCCAATATCCCGACATCGTTCCGCCGTCGATAACCGTGACGGTGAACTATCCGGGGGCGTCTCCGGAAATCCTCATGGACACCGCCATCGCCCCGCTCGAACAGGAGATCAACGGCGTCGAAAACATGATGTATATGCAGAGCCAGTGCAACGCCGACGGCTCCGCAACCATCACCGTGACTTTCGAGGTCGGAACCAACATCGACACCGCCCAGGTTCTCGTCCAGAACCGAATCGCCGTGGCGGAACCGCGTCTTCCAGAGGAAGTCCGCAGCATAGGCGTGACCGTCAGAAAGCGCTCTCCCGACATGCTGGTGGCCGCCAACCTCTACTCGCCCGACGGCAGCCGCGACAAGCTGTACCTCACCAACTACGCCATCACGCAGATGAAAGACAGGCTCGCGCGCGTGTACGGCGTAAGCGACATACAGATTTTCGGCGCGCGCGAATACAGCATGCGCGTATGGCTCAACCCGGACAGGCTTTCGCACTTCAACATGACGGCTTCCCAAGTCGTCGCCGCCCTGCGCGAACAGAACAAGCAAGTCGCGGCGGGCAAGCTCAACCAGCCGCCGTTTACCAATCCCAACGCCGCGTACGAGCTGATGATAAACACCCAGGGGCGGCTTCAAAGCCCCGAGGAATTTGAGAACATCATCATAAAGTACACCGACGACGGCAAGATAGTCCAGTTAAAGGACGTCGCGCGCGTCGAGATAGGCGCGTACACCTACGCAGACGAGTCGTACCTCAACGGAATGCCGGCCGTGGCGCTTGCCATGTACCAGCTGCCGGGCTCAAACGCGCTCGATACCGCAAACCGCATACACATGACCTTGCAGGAAATGCGCAAGGAATTTCCCCCGGGAGTCGATTACTACGTCGCACTCGACAATACGACTTATATAAGGGATTCCGTCAACGCAGTCTACCACACGATATTCGAGGCGATAATCTTGGTCGTCGTGGTCGTGATGGTCTTCCTTCAAAACTGGAGGGCGGCGATAATTCCGCTATTCGCCATACCGGTTTCGCTGATAGGCACGTTTGCGCTGATGGACGTGTTCGGGTTCTCGATAAACAATCTGTCGCTCTTCGGGTTGGTGCTCGCCATAGGCATCGTCGTAGACGACGCGATCGTCGTCGTCGAGAACGTGGAGCGCAACATGCGCGACGGGCTCGACGCAAAGGAGGCGACCAAGAGGGCGATGACGCAAGTTCAGGGGGCGCTCATCGCCATCGTATTCGTGCTCTCGAGCGTGTTCGTCCCCACGGCGTTCATAGAGGGCATCTCGGGGCAGTTCTACCGCCAGTTCGCCCTCACTATCGCGGTTTCAACCATACTTTCCGGCATAGTTTCGCTTACGCTCTCTCCCGCGCTCTGCGCGATTATGCTCCGCCACCACGAAAATCCCGACCTCTTCACGAGAATCTCGAATTTCTTTTTTGGATGGTTCTTCAAGGGATTCAACGCTTCGTTTTCATGGGTGTCCGAGAAATACGGCGCGTTTGTCAAGGGGCTGGTGAGATTCTCCGCGATAGTGATGATCCTTTATGTCGCGCTGCTCGGGCTTACGGTGCATCTGTTCAGGACTACCCCGAAGGGCTTTATTCCCAAGCAGGACACCGGCTATGTCTTCATAACCACCCAGCTTCCCGACGGCCTGACGTTCGCCCACACCGACGCCGTCCAGCAGAAAATCCAGAAACTCGTTAAGCAGGTGGACGGCATAGAGGACATAATGTCGGTCGTCGGGCTCAACGGCGCAACCCACGGCAAGTCCTCCAACGCGGGCGCCAACTTCCTTAAATTGACTCCGAAATCCGAGCGCGAAAAGAAGGGCATTTCCCTCGACAGCATAATAGCGCAACTCTACGGAATCCTGCAAAAGGAGGTTCCGGAAGCGTCGTGCTTCGTCCTCACCCCGCCCGCCGTCAACGGCATAGGCGCGGGCGGCGACTACAAGCTCATGGTGCAGGACAGGACCTCCCACGGAATCGAGGCGGTCGAAAAGTATACAAAGCTCATAGCGGAAAAGGCCATGCAGTCTCCGGAAAGCTCGCTCGCATTTACGACCTACCGCATATCCTCCCCGCAGCTCTACGTGGATATAGACCGCGAGAGGGCGCAAAAGCTGAGCGTCCCGATCAGCTCGATTTTCGAGACCATGCAGTACAACCTCGGATCGGTTTACGTCAACGACTTCAATATCCTCAACCGCGTCTACCGCGTGATGGCGCAGGCGGAGGACTCCCAGCGCTCGGACGTCTCCGACATATACAACCTCAAAGTTCCCAACGTCCGCGGGGTAAACGTGCCGCTCGGCTCCGTCGCCAACATCAGGCGCACGATAGGCCCGGAGAGCGTGACGCGATACAACCTCTATCCCGCCGCCGAGGTCATGGGCAATCTGACCCCCGGGTACAGCACGGGGCAGGCGATGGCCGCAATAGAGAAAATCGCCGCCGAGACGCTGCCGTCGGGCATGGGCATAGAGTGGACGGATTTGGCGTTCCAAGAAAAGCGCGTCGGCAATACGGCAGTCGTGATTTTCGCCATGTGCGTGCTCTTCGTGTACCTCGTGCTCGCCGCCCTCTACGAGAGCTGGAGGCTGCCGCTTTCCGTCATTCTCGTGGTGCCGCTCGTGCTTCTGTTCGCCCTCAGCGGGGTTTTGATGCGCGGAATGGACAACAACATCATGACGCAAATCGGATTCGTCGTGCTGATTGGGCTTGCGTGCAAAAACGCCATACTTATAGTCGAATTCGCAAAACAAAGACAGGAAAGGGGAGAAGAGATCGTCTCGAGCGTGAGCAACGCGTCCAAAAACCGCCTGCGCCCGATTCTTATGACGTCGTTCGCGTTCATTCTCGGCGTCGTGCCGCTCGCCTACGCGACCGGTTCGGCCTCCGAGCTGCGCCAGGCGCTTGGGACTTCGGTGTTCTTCGGAATGATAGGCGTCACGTTCATGGGGCTCATATTCACGCCGGTATTCTTCTATCTCATCCGGAAAAACTACAAAGCGCAGTAATACATACATATGAAACAAGGAAAAATCTTAAACGCATCGTTCGCGGCGTCCGCGCTGGCGCTCGCGGGCTGCATGGTCGGGCCGGACTACGTGGAGCCGAGCTTCAAGATCGCGGAGGAGGAGCTTATGAAAGAGCACTTCTCGCGCGACGAGGATCTCTGGAAGAGCGCGCTGCCCGCGGACTCGCTGCCAAAGGGCGACTGGTGGAAGGTCTTTAACGACCCGCAACTCGACGCCCTCCTGAAAATGTGCCGCGAGAACAGCCCGAGCCTCAAAGCCGCGTTCTGGCGCGTAGAACAGGCGCGAGAGACCGCCCTCATGGACCAGAGCGACCTCTACCCGCATCTCAACGGCAACGCGTCGTATTCGCGCACGGGCTCGTCCAAGAATGTGCACGGCACCTACGCGGGCACCTACGACAACTGGGCAACGGGCTTTGGCGTGACGTGGGACCTCGACCTGTTCGGGCGCATACGCAGCATAATAGACGCCGACGTCGCCGACGCGCAGGCGTCGCTGGACGAGTACGAAAACCTGATGCTGCTCATGCAGGCGCAGGTGGCGACCCTGTATTTCTCGATACGCCAGTACTCCTCCGAAATAGAGCTGTTGGAGCGCACGGTAAAAGTGCGCAAAGACCAGACCCAATACGTCGCCCGCCGCCTGAAATACGGCGAGGCAAGCGATCTGGACATGCAGCGCGCGTTTCAGGAGGAGTACGACGCCTCCGCGCAGCTCGCGTCGGTGGAGCGCCAGATGGCGGTAGCAAGGAACGACATCGCGATTCTCGCGGGCACGGTTCCGTCGAAGCTCGACTTCAAAATCTCGCCGCTTCCGGAGGCGATGCCCCGCCTGCCCGCCGCAATTCCCTCGGAGCTGCTCGAGCGCAGGCCCGACATCGCGCAGGCCGAGCGCAGGGTGTACGCGGCAAACGCGCGCATAGGCGCGGCGCACGCGGCGTATTTCCCGACGATTTCGTTCTCCGCCGACACGAGCCTCTCCGCGGAGAAGATCGACAAGCTCATAAACTCGTCGAGTTTTGCGTGGGGCATAAGCCCGCAGATTTACATACCGATTTTCCAGGCGGGCAGAATCTACGCGCAGAAGCAGGTGGCCCTCGCCGCCCACAAGGAGACGCTTGAAAACTACAAGAATACCGTCCTCAACGCCATCGGCGAGGTCGAAAACGCGCTCGCGCAGATAAATTACCTCAAACGCGAATACGACAAGCGCACGGACGTTGTGAACGCCTCGCTGAAAGTCCAGGACCTGACGCAGAAGCAGTACGACCTCGGGTACATAGACTACTTTTCGGTCAGCGACGCCCAGAGGCTTGCGCTCTCGAACGAGCGAGCGCAGATTTCGCTGCGCGGCGACAGGTTCAAGGCGTACGTCAACCTCATATCGGCGCTCGGCGGCGGCTGGTCAGCAGACCCCGAAGCCCAGGAAAAGGCTTTGCGCCCCGACCTGCTCGACCCGTACGAGCTCTCGAAGGAAAAGCCCAAGCCGCTCGGAGAGGAAGGATAGCCAGCAGATTTCCGCGCGTTTTTGCGCGTTGGGAAGGACGGCAAAAACGCGGCCCGGAGATTTCGGGCCGCATTTTTTTGCGGGCGCGGAGGCGAAAATTTGGGGATATCCCCTCTGCCAATCCGCAATAATCTCGAATGTCTTTCGATTTTCCCTCCGCCCGCCGCCGCGTTTTTATAGAATTGCCTTTGCGGTTTCGTCGGCGCGCGGCTTTTTTGCGAGGCGCTCCGCGCCGCGGCGCATTATCCCGAGCGCCTCTTCGCGCGCGGGCGAACCGGCTTCGATTGCCTTCAAAATCGGCGAGAGCTCCGGCCGGTCGAACGACACGGCTTCGTTACGGTAAAGGCGCGCCGCGATCCTGTTTTTTACCACATTGCCTTTCCATATTCCGAACGGCGCGCCCTGCCCTGAAATTTCCGCCCTGGAATATCCGAATTTTTCCGCGCCGCCCTCGGCGAGCTCGAAGAGCCTTTGGATCTTCTCGAAAGTCAGCGGCGAGCGCCCCTACGGGTTTTGCGGATAGGCGCAGTCCTCCGTCGGATAATATGGGGCGTTGGCGTCTATCCACGCGCGCAAATCCGCAAATTCCCCTTCATCGAGCTTCACGCCGTTGTGCCCCGCGCGGATCATTTTCACCATACGGCTTTGTTTCGCGCCCCACGAGTTCGCCTCTTGCACGGCGTCGGGGCCCGCGCCTATCGCGGATATCGCCTTCTTTGAATGCAGCTGCAAATAAGGCTGGTTGAACATCAGCCCCCTGTCGCCGCAGAGGATTATCTTTCCCGAGCCCCTGCCGCCGAAGTCGTGGCATTTCACGCAATGCCTGTCGAAAATAGGCTGAATGTTCTTCATGTAGGAGAGCTCCGCGCCCGCGACGCCGCGCGGCGTCGGGCGAGACTTCTGGGTCGCGCACGATTCCCTCGGGAAGGGAGAGCAGGGTTTCGATCTTGGGCTTTCCCGAGGCGTCAAAGTCTATTTTTATCAGCGACGAGCCTCCGTCCGCCGCCTTTTCCCACGAACTCTGGTTGATTTCGCCCTTTTGAAAAATGTTGGCGGTGTTGTGGTGGTCTGTCGGATACTGGTTGCGGACGACGCACACTACCGACTTTCCCGCAAGCCTGGGGACGGTCTCGACAACCTGCGCCGCAGCTAAGAAAATCGGCGCGGCAGAGGCGAACAAAATGGCGAAACCCTTTGAAACCATGTTGCAAATGTAAAAAGGTTTCAAATCAGCCGCAAGCCGAAAAGATGGCGGCGCAAAATAAGACGCTTGACAAAACGGTCTCGGGAAAACATTTTATCAGACTTTAAAAGCTCAAGTGGTGAAATTGGTAGACACGCACGATTCAGGTTCGTGTGCTTCACGGCATGAGGGTTCGAGTCCCTCCTTGAGCATTTTCCCGCCCGCATTTCCAAACGTTTCGCGGGTTTTGGAACCGGCTCCATAAATAAGCGCGGCATTTTTTTGACCGCCGCGCAAATGCCGTCGAGCGGGCGGGATTCGAACCCGCGACCCTCTGGTCCCAAACCAGATGCGCTAGCCAGGCTGCGCTACCGCTCGATTTTCGGGACATTTCAGCCGATCGGCAGCGGATTGTCAATTACTCATTTGGCAGGCGCGAATAAAAGAAAAGTTTGCCTCGCCGCATTTGCCGCGGGCGCGCGCCATATCCTGCGCCCCGCGTTTCCGTCAAAAAGCGGAATGCCGGCTGCGGCGCGAAAATTCGGGGCGCAAAAAAATCCCGAGCCGCGCGGCTCGGGATTTTCGGAAATTTCCGGCGCTACTTTGCGGCGGAGACTGCGGCGGAGGCGGGAGCGGCGGGATCCACGTCCACCATCTCGACGTCGAATATAAGCGTCGAATTCGGGGGAATGCCGGGGAGCGCCTGATTGCCGTATCCGAGCTTGGCGGGAATGTAGAGGCGCGCCTTGCCGCCCTTGCCTATCTTTTGCAGGCCTTCCCTGAATCCGGGTATTACGCGCGCGAGGTTGAACTCCGCGGGCTTTCCGCCGTGCTTGTCGGTGCTGTCAAACACCGTCCCGTCCACGAGCTTGCCGGTGTACTTCACAACGACGTTCGAGTTTTCGGAGGGGAGCTTGGCGTCGCCCTTCTCGATGATTTCGATCGCAAGCCCCGTGGGAGACTTTTCAATGCCCTCCTTCTTTTCGAGCTCTTTCCAGAATTCCGCGGCCTGGGCGGTCGCCTTTTCCGCGGCTTTCGCGGCGTTGGCTTCGGCGCGCGCGCGGAGGAATTCAAAAGCTTTCGCGCCCGTAGCCTGGATGTCGTCGGGCAGCTTCTTGGATTCGTTTACGGCCTTCATTCCGGCGACGAACGCGTCGAATTCCTCGGGGGTAAATTCGAGTTCGAGCAATCCGTTGCGTTCGAACATGATCATTCCAAAAGTCTTTATGTAGTCTTCCTTGGTTTCGGCCATGGACATGGAGGCGGACGCGAGCGCCATAAGGCCCGCGCATATTGCGGTTATTGTCTTTTTAGTTTTCATATTTTTGCAAGAATGTGTTGAAATTCTCCTTTTCAGTGGGTTGACCGACAAAAAATCAGATTCGTTCCAACATTTCAATTTAAAAGCTCGCCGCCGCGGAACTTTTTGCCGCCGCCGGCGTCGCAATGTGTATCGGCGGATTTGCCCCGAAAATTTAACTTATTTGTTGCCCGCGCAACATTCCGCAATATAAAAGGCGCGTATGAATTCTCAAAATTACCGCTTGCAGGTCTGGTATTCCGGCCGCGTCCAGGGCGTGGGATTCCGCTGGAAGGCCGCGGAAATCGCCAAGGGATACGACGTGTGCGGATACGTCGAAAACCTTGACGACGGCAGGGTGCGGCTCTGCGCGAAGGGCGAAAAGGGGGAGGTGCGCGCGTTCGCCGACAGGCTCGCGGAGTCGATGGCGGACTTCATCCGCTCGTCGGAGGAACGCGAGGATTTCTGCGACTCGAAATTTTCCGGATTCACAATAAGGGCCTGACGCCGCGCGCCGGTTTCCCCGCTTTCGCAATAAAAGATGTCCGAAGCCATCACAGTAAAAAACCTGAAAAAATATTACGGCAGCGGAATGCGCTCGCGGGCGATAGCCGCCCTTGACGGCGCGACGTTCTCCGTCGAATCCGGCGAGATATTCGGGCTGCTCGGCGCAAACGGCGCGGGCAAGAGCACCGCGATCAAAATCATAACGGGGCTCATAAGGCAGAGCTCGGGCGAATGCCTCGTGTTCGGGCAGAAGCTCTCGAGGGCGGCGCGGGCGCAAATGGGGTATCTTCCGGAATCGCCCTATTTTTACAGGTTTCTGACGGGATTCGAGCTCACGGTATTTTACGCCAAGCTTTGCGGAATGAAGACCGCCGAAGCGAAAGCCGCGGCGATGAGGGCTCTGAACACGGTGGGGCTCGACGACGCCGCGGACAGGAGGCTCGCGCTCTACTCCAAGGGAATGACCCAGCGCGCGGGGCTAGCGCAGGCGATAGTCCACAACCCCAAGCTTCTCGTGCTCGACGAGCCCGCCTCCGGCCTCGACCCGGTCGGCGCCGACGACCTGTGCAATATAATCCTGCGGCTGAAAGGCGAGGGCAAAACCATACTGCTTTCGTCGCACATAATGGGGGAGATAGAAAAACTCTGCGACAGGATAGCCATAATGTCGCGCGGAAGCGTGGCGGCGGCGGGCAGAACGTCGGAGCTGTTGGAAATAAAGGGCGGGTACGACCTCTCGTTCTCGTCGGAATCCCCCGGGCGCGTTCTCGAAGCGGCCGAGTCCGCGGGCGCGAAAGCCGCGAAGCTTTCCCCCGCAAAAATCAAGCTGGACGAATTTTTCAGGAGCATCGCAAGGAAATGAGGCGCGCATACATAATATCTGCAAACACGTTTCGGGAGGCTCTGCGGCAAAAGCTGATTTTGCTGCTCGCGCTCGTCGCCCTGGGGCTGGTGGCGTCGTCAAACTGCTTTTTGAAGCTCGACCTCGGGCACGAGCGGCTGAAATTCGTGTTCGACTTCACCTCGGGCGCGCTCGGATTTTTCGGCTCCATAATAGCGATTGTGGCTACCTGCCAGCTATTCCATTCCGAATTTGAAAACCGCACCGCGATAACGCTGCTCTCCAAGCCCGTCGGGAGGCTCGGCTTCGCGTGCGGCAAGGCCGGCGGGGCGTTCGCGGCCCTCGCGCTGTTCTGCGCGGTGGTGTCCGCCTGCGGATGCGCGATGATAGCGTTGGCCTCGGGCTCCGCGCCCGCCGCCGCGGGGGGGCTCTCGCCAAACTACGCGGGCATAGCCGTATTTGCCGCGATACAATGGGCCAAGCTTTGCGCGATAGCCTCCGTGTCCGCGCTGGTGTGCTCGGTCTCGACTTCCCTGCTCTTTTCGGTCGCCGTGTCCCTCGGGATTGTGGCGATATGCTCGATGGGCGGGATAAGCGACGCGCTCGGGGCGCCGAAAACCTTTATGGGGGATCTCTCCGCGGCGATTTTCCCCAATTTGAAAGTTTTCAACGCCTCCGAAGCCTTCGCGTTCGGCGCGGTCGACACAAGGGCGTCGCTCGCGGCGTTCGCGTATGCCGCGGCCTACTCGGCGGTATGCCTCGCCCTTTCGGCGTGGGCGTTTACAAAGAGGGAATTTTAGCTATGGGGCTCTTCGACACTGCGCGGCTCTGGGCGGTTTTCGCGGCCGCATTCGCGCTTGCGGGGCTCTGCCTCGGCCCGCTCGAAAGAATTGCCGAACGCCCCATGCCGGTTTCGGAATCTCCGGAAACCGTGAGGGCGGCTGTGGGCGCGGGGGCGGTGTTCGAGGTGCTCGGCGGATATGCGTCGCTCGCCGCGGACTTCGCGTGGATAAAGAGCTATGTGGACTGGACGCGGAAGGACATTCCGGCGTGCACGGCCTCCATGGAGCTCGCCGTCGCCCTCGACCCGCACATGAAGCAGTTCTGGCGCGACGCCGCGGCCATCGTCGCCTTCGACTATCCCCACTGGAAGCTGGCGGGAGTCGGGAATGGCGGGGAGCCTTCCGAAGCTCTGAGACTGCTGAAAGCCCGCTACGGGCGCGACGGGATAAAATTCGCCGACCGCGGGCTAAAAATTTTCCCCGACGACGAAAGCCTGCTTATCCAAAAGGCGTCGATAGCAATGGCGAACCTCGACGACTACGGGACGGCGGAGGAGTGCTACGCCAAAATGGCCGCGAAAAGGGACGCCCCCGTGTACATTTTGCGCCGGTACGCCGCCCTGCTGATGCGCAACGGCAAGTTCGCCGAGGCGGTTAAGACGATGGAGCGCATGGATCCGGAAATTCCCGAAGACTCGCCGCTGAAAGCAACTGTTCGCCGCCAGCTCGAAGAGGCGCGCAAGTTGATGGAAAAGTCGAAATTGTAGGGGGTTTTGGAGGCAAATTGCGGAAAGCGCAAAAAAAAGCTTGCCAAACGGCGGGGAACGGGTAGCGTCAATTACTTAATTTTCGGGCCGTAGCGCAGTCTGGGAGCGCGCTTGCATGGGGTGCAAGAGGTCCCGAGTTCGATCCTCGGCGGCCCGACCATTTTTTCGTTAAACGTCAAAAGATTGGGGGGTCGGCGCCAGATTCCGTGGAGGAATTTTCGCCTTTCCTCAAAGAATGCAGGGCGGATAAAAAAGAAAACTCCAACGCCAAGAAATGCGGAATAAGCATTTTTAGAATTTAGGATATGCGTAATTAACCCCGCATTCTGCGAACGCCCATAATTGGCGATTTTCAAATCGCGTTTGCATTCGCAAACCGTCTTGCCCTTCGGGTCTCTCGCCGCCGAAAAGACCAATTCGCATTTCGTTTCAAAGTCTCCGTCTCCGGACGCCCGGCTTTGAATCGGCTTCATTTTCCCGCGAATCCCTCTCCTCATAACGCGCCCTGCGGCGGGCCGAACGATAAGCCGCACCGCTCGTCGATTTCGCCCAATCTTCCTCCAATGCGCATAGCAATGAATTATCCGGCGCGAGCCGCACAATCGGCCTGGCGATCCGGCCGCTTGCGGTCAACTTCCAAAAGCGGGCTCTCTCAACCGATCCGCAATATGCTTTATGCCTTAAATTCCTAAATTGCGCACGGGCATTGTAAGACTTTTGTATTCTTCTCTCCTTCTTCTTATCTATTCCGCAATCTTTGAAGTTGGACGGATTTTTTGACAAATTGCATATCTGACGGCGGCAAGCCGATAATCGTACAATTTCTATTTTTTGGTTGATTTCTGTTTATTCTTTGATTCTTTGATAAATATCAAATATTTCCAATATATTCAATCTATGAAACTCAAATATCTAAAACTCCCGTTTGCCGCTTTTATCGCCATTGCCGCATTTGCCTGCGCAACAGCCGCAGGCGGACAGACAACGGAACCGCCAACCAAACGGGCGACAATAGGCGTCTACTACTTTGACGGTTGGTCGGGGAAAAACCGCTATGACGGCAATCCGTCCCAACCGTGGGCAAAGGGAGCGCCCACGCATTTGACTAAAAAGCTCGCGGAGGACTTCGGGCTGCGCGAGCCCGTCTGGGGCTGGAGGAACGACTCTCAGGAAATAATGGACCGCCAGATAACGCTCGCCGCGGAAAACGGCGTGGATTTCTTCCTGTTCTGCTGGTATTGGAAAGACAACAGAGGCCCCATAAACGAGGACGCGATAAAATCGCAGCCGACGCACACGAGCCTCAACCTCTATCTGAATTCCAAGGAAAAGGACAAGCTCAAATACTGCCTGCTCATCGCCAACCACGGAGGAGCCGAAATAATCGGAGACAAAAACTGGGAGGACGCCGTAAGGCACTGGGCAAGGCATTTCTCCGACCCGCAGTATGTGCGCGTCGGCGGAAAGCCGTTGGTGGTCATATTCGGCAGCGGCGCAAATTCCATAACCGACGGGCAGATAGAAATAATGCGCGAAACCGCTAAAAAGCTCGGCTTTAAAGACGGGCTCGCCATAGCGTGTTGCCATGGCAAGCGCCCATCTTTCGACATCGCGACGCGCTACAACGTCAACACCTCGTACAAGGGCGAGAGCAGGGAGCTTCCGTACTCCGACATCGCGAACGCGACTAAATCAACGTGGAACGGCAGCCCCGAACAGCCGTTCATTCCCACTATAACGTGCGGCTGGGACAAGCGGCCGTGGGAGGGCAAAGGGCCGGAGGGTCTCGGCAGCACGCCCGTGGGCGGATATTATGCCGGAGACACTCCCGAGGCTTTCGGCAAGCTGTTGTCGGATGCGATAAAGTGGATGGACGAAAATCCGGAAAAAACCACCAAAGAGCGCATAGCGCTCATATATGCATGGAACGAGCTCGGCGAGGGCGGATACCTCGTCCCGACAAAGGGGGATCCGGAGGCGAAGAAGCTGAAAACCATCGGGAAAATAGTCGGCGCACGAAGCGATTCAAACCGCGGAAAGTAAACCGCCGCAGCGCGGATAAGGCGGCGTATTATATCTTCCCCCATCGGCATAGCGCGCGCGGAGTTCCCCGCAATCCGCGCCGGAAAAGGCTAACGGCAAAAGCTCCGCGTCAATATCGGGCGCGGCGTTTTTTTTGCGCCGCATTCGCAAATTTCGCGCGAATTGCGCCCAAAGCCGTTCGCAAAAAAACGGCTCCCCGCGCGGGAAGCCGCAAAAAATGGTGGCCAGACCAGGAATCGAACCAGGGACACAAGGATTTTCAGTCCTCCGCTCTACCAACTGAGCTATCTGGCCAAAAGTTAAAGCTCCATTCCATTTTAAATGCCCGGACATGTCAATATAATTTTTTCAAATATTTCCGCAGCGCGCCGC
>ENA-UOJG01000431-UOJG01000431.1-human-gut-metagenome-genome-assembly--contig:-C47-NODE-431-length-60273-cov-46.970524_pt1 | contig 60273 bp, 50 predicted proteins | sample MGYA00242340_ERZ723887 | MGnify/ENA metagenome assembly ERZ723887 | reverse complement strand
TGCAGAAAAAAGCAGCTCTGCCGTAGCAGAGCTGCTTTTGTGATTGAATTAGTTCAGGCCGAACTTCTTGTTGAACTTGGCGACGCGGCCGCCGGTATCGACCAGCTTCTGCTTGCCAGTGAAGAAGGGGTGACACTTAGAGCACACTTCCACCTTGATATTCTGCTTGGTGGAACCTGTCTCAATCACATTACCGCAGGCGCAAGTAATAGTAGTCTGCTGATAATTGGGATGGATTCCTTCCTTCATTGCTCGTGTTCACCTCTTTCCGATCCAAATGTGCTTCGTCAAAAAGCCAAAAAGGATAATATCACGCTTTCCGCCAAATTGCAAGCATAATTTTTTCTTCTGATAAAATTATGTATCTTCCTGCCAGAGCATCCCAATGTGCGGGATGCCGTCCTCCAGAAATTCCTCCGTAGTCTGCCGGAAGCCGAGATTTTCATAGAGCCTGCGTGCATAGGTCTGCGCTTCGATGCGGATCTCCCGCGCGCCGTAATGCTCCCGCGCGCCGTAATGCTCCCGCGCCGCGCGGATGCCCTCGGAAACGATGCGTGTTCCCAGCCCGCAGCGGCGGCGCACGGCGATCACGCGGCCAATGGCGCACTCCGGGAATACCGCGCCCGGCTCCAGCACGCGCAGATACGCCGCGATGCCGTTTTCACCTCTCTGATCATACTGCTGCTACCCGCGTTTTCCCGGGCAGCAGCCGGATTAAATTATGAACGCCCTCTTTACTTCTGTCAACACCGGACATATAATCATAATCACATTTGCGGCGCGGCGCGCCGCTATCCCTGAAGCAAAGGAAGCACAGCAGAACATGGCTAATACGCAATACCTGCGGGGACTGCGCGACGGTCTCCCCATCGGACTTGGATATTTAGCGGTGAGTTTCGGTCTCGGCATCTCCTGCCGTGCGGCGGGACTCAGCGCGGCGCAGAGCTTTTTTCTCAGCCTGCTCAACAATGCCTCCGCCGGCGAATACGGCGGCATCACCGTCATCGCAGCCGACTCCGGTTTCCTCGTTGTCGCGCTGATGATGCTGGTCGTCAATGCGCGCTATCTGCTCATGAGCTGCGCGCTCAGCCAGCGGCTTGCGCCGGACACGCCGCTCCGCTGGCGTATGCTCATCGGCTTCGACCTGACGGACGAGCTGTTCGCCATCGCCATCGCCCGTCCGGGCGATCTGGAGGTGTGGTACTATTTCGGCGCGATGTGCGCCGCCATGCCCTGCTGGAGCATCGGCACGGCGCTGGGCGTGCTGGCCGGCAGCGTCATGCCCGTGTGGGCGGTAAGCGGCTGCTCGGTCATGCTCTACGGGATGTTCCTTGCCATTATCATTCCTGTAAGCAGGCAGAACCGCACGGTGCTGGGCTGCGTTGCGGCAAGCTTCCTCTGCTCTTATCTTGCAAGCGTGCTGCCGTTCACGCGCACGCTCTCCGAAGGAATGCGCATTCTGATTCTCACCGTCGTCATCTCCGCCGCAGCCGCCATCATGTTCCCGCATAAGGAGGATGATCTCGTCGCATGAAAACCTATCTTTACATTCTCGTGATGGCTCTCACGACCTATCTCATCCGCGTGCTGCCGCTCACGCTCATCCGTGGGCGCATCGCAAGCCCGTTCCTGCGTTCGTTTCTCTACTATGTGCCGTATGTCACGCTGGCGGTAATGACCTTTCCCGCCATCATGCACGCCACGCAGTCGCCCCTCGCGGGCGCGGCGGCCATGGCGGCCGGCGTTGTATGCGCATGGTGCGGGCTTGGGCTGCTGCCTGTGTCGCTCCTGTGCTGCGCAGCGGTCATCGTGCTGGAGCATTTCATTGTATAAGGGCCTGCGCCGCTTGACAAGGGCGCAAGGCCCTTTGTCGTATGCGCCGCGAGCCGCTCCGCCTCCTGCATCATGCCGGCCGGCTGCCATATCCCTTGCTGCGTTCAGGCCGTGATCTCGATCTGATTGCCCTCGACCGCGACAATGCAGCTCTCGTAATAGCCGTCGCCCGTCATTCTCGGGCCGCTGACAACCGCATATCCGTCGGTCTTCAGCTCTGCTGTCAGCGCATCGACAGCCTCCCTGCCGCCAACGCTGAATGCGATATGCGCATAGCCGGTGCGGTTCCGCTCTTTGGGGAGATCGGGCATCTCCGGTCTGTTCATCAGCTCAAGCCGCGCGCCGTCCCGGAACGAGAGAAAGCACGAGCGGAAGCCGGTTTTTGGATTGTGGTATCCTTTGTCCGGCTTCGCTCCCAGATACTTCATGAAAAAGCTCCGGGCGGCCTCCAAATCGTTTACATACAGCGCAATATGTTCAATTCTCATCGTTCCCTCTCATTCATTCGCGTCCTTTGTATTTTTCGGAATGAGCGTTCCAACGGCAAGGCCGATCCGCATACCGGGAGACAGGCCGGCGCCGGTATTCTCCCAGCGCCGTTCATAGTCCAGAGCCGAGAATCGCTCTCTCGCCAGCGCTAAAAAATTCATATGCTGTTCCTCCCGCTTCTATATCCTCACCTCTTCGCCGGGGGCAAAAAAGTACAGGATCTTTTCTCTGACCGGCTTTTCCATCACGCGCGAAAGCGCTATGGAATATGCTTCGAGCTGCGCCCGGTAGCGCGCGGCGCGCGCTTCCGTTTCACCGGGTGCAATGCGGTCGGTTTTGAAATCCACGACCACAAGCGCTCCGTCTTCCTCGAAAAAGCAGTCTACCACGCCCTGCAGCAGCACCGGGTCGTCCGAATCTGCGCCTGTGAGTTCCCGCGCAGGGCGCAGCAGCGAAAAACGGTACTCCCGCTCAACCTTCCTGCTTGCGCGGATGCGCGCGGCGAGCGGGCTTTGCAGAAAGCGGACGATCGCGCATATGTCGGCAGCCGCCGCCTGCTCGTCCGTCAACCTGCGCAGCGCGCGCATCTGCCCGATCTGCGCACGGACGGCTTCTTCGTCTCCCCCGCAGGAAAAGTCAAGATACTGCATCACAAGATGCAGCGCCGTGCCGCGTTCCGCGCCGGTGAGCGGCTGATCGCCCCGGAGGAATCCGGGCCGCGCAAGGCTGCGCAGGCGCGGCGGCGGCGTCGTATGCTCTGCGATCTCCTCATCCAGCGCACGCCCCTTGAGCTGCGTTGCCGTCAGCTTTGCCGGAAGGCGCGTTTCCGCTGCATGGGGGTAGCTGTATTCCAGGGCGGCAAGATCGGCCGGCAGCTCTTCCGCGCCCGGCGCTTCCCGCCGCGCGCCGCTCTGCTGCTCCGCAGGCAGAAAAACACTGTCCGCATCATGTACGCGCACGATCCACGGCGCCTCCGTTTCCAATACGCATCCCGCCGCAGCGTCCGGCACTGCAAGGGCGCGCAGCGCGCCAGCCTCGCTGCGCTGCAGCAGCGGCAGAAGGATCCAGTCGCCCATGCACTTTCCCTCGTCCACCGCCTCCGGCAGCACCGGGCAGGCGCTCACAGCCATCAGGTCGGCGATGCGTCCCGCCGCATTCGACTGCGTGTGAACCATCACAAGCTTTTCCTTTGCGCGCGTCATGGCGACATAAAGCACCCGCAGCTCCTCCGCCTTTGTCTCGCGGCGCAGCGTGCGTTCGATCGCCTGCCGCGCGCTCGTGGGGTACTGGATGCGCCGCCGCGCATCCACGCACACCGGTCCAAGCCCCAGCTGCGGATGCACCAGCACAGAACTCTGAAAGTCCATGTTGCTGAAGCGCCGCGCAAGGTCAGACAGGATCACCACAGGAAACTCCAGGCCCTTTGACTTGTGGATGGACATGATCCGCACGCCGCCCGCTGCGCGCCGCACCTGCGGCGCGGTGGCTTCTCCGCTTTCCAGCTGCTGGCGCAGCGCGCCGACAAAGGAAAAAAGTCCCCGATGACCCGCGCGCTCAAAATCCTCGCTCACGGCAAGGAACGCCAGCAGGTTTTCTTTCCGCTCTGCGCCTCCCTCCATCGCGCCGAAAACACCCAGCACGTTGCAGCGGCGAAACACCTCATCCAGCAGCTCCCGCACGCTCAGGCGCGCCGCCGCCTCGCGCAGCGCGCCCAGCGTCTTCAAAAACGCCGCGCTCTTTTCCCGGTCTGCATCGGCCAGCAGCGCATCGTAAAAGTCGCCCGTACGCTGCCGCGCGCGCATTTCCCCCAGCTCATCCGCCGTAAAGCCGAACAGCGGCGAACGCAGCGCTCCCAGCAGCGGCACATCCTGCCGGGGATTGTCGATCACCTGCAAAAGCGAGAACAGCACCGCGATCTCCATCGATGCAAAAAAGTCCCCTCCCGCGTCGGCAGCGCAGCGGAGGCCGCGCGTCTCCAGCGCGCGGCGGTAATCGGCAAGGCGGGTGCGCGGAGAGCGCATCAGGATCACAATGTCCTCCTCCCGCACCGGACGCGGTTCGCGCGTTGTCTCGTCCTGTACAGTAAATCCGCTTGTCAGCATTTGGCAGATATAATCCGCCACAAACGCCGCCTCCGCTTCGCTTGCGCGCACGCGCTGCGGGCCGCTCTGCGCGGGCAGGTCAAGCAGGTGGAACTCTGCGCCGCAGTCGGCGCGTTCCGGATACATCGCTCCGGCGCGCAGCATCTCATCCTCGCCGTAATCAAGCTCTCCCATCTCTTTGGAAAGCACGTTGGAAAAGACAAAATTCGTTGCCTCCAGCACTTCCCTGCGCGAACGGAAGTTGCGCGAAAGCAGCAGCTTCGCGCTCTCATGCTCCGCCGCCTGCTCCAGCGGCGGCCAGGCGCTGTAATGGCGCAGAAAAATGCGCGGATCGGCCAGCCGGAAGCGATAGATACTCTGCTTTACGTCACCCACAGTGAACAGGTTTTCTCCTTTACAGGATATTGCGTCAAAAATGCGGTTCTGCACCTCGTTCGTATCCTGATATTCATCCACCATGATCTCCCGGTAGCGGGCGCTCACCGTCCGCGCCAGCTCCGTAGGCGTTCCGTCCGCAGCTATGAGCAGGCGAATGGCCTCGTGTTCCTGGTCGGAAAAGTCTGCCGCGTTGCGGCGTCGCTTTTCCTCGTTAAACCGGCGCGAAAACTCCGCCGTCAGGTCGATGAGCGCAAGCATCGCCGGCGCCATCGCACGCAGATCCTCCGCCACCTCCTGCGAGGACGCGGAAAATATCTCCGCAAAGCCGCCGGCCGCCGTCTTGCAGCTGTCCCACAGTCCCTTCATGCGCGTTTTCAGCGCGCCGCCGTCGCTGTCCTTTACGGGCGCAAGGCGCGGGAAGGCGATGCTCACGCTGCGCGCAGCGTCCCAGCCCTCGCGCGTTCTGGCCGCAAGCATCTCCAGCCGGTCGGACATTTCCAGAAACGCGGGCGCATATTTCCGGCTCAGCGCATCGTTTTCGCCCATTTCCTGCGCCGCCGCGCGCAGCAGCGCGCTCCAATGACTCGCCTTGCGCCGCACTTCGCCAAGCAGAATCCTGCCATACGGCGTATCCTCGATCTCTTCCGGCACGCCGCTCCACAGCGCACGCTGCGCGTCCAGCCACTTTTCCTCGTAAGGCTGCGCCTGCAGCTTTGCATGAAGCTCCAGCACCAGCGCCTCAAGCGCGCTGTCGTCGCGCCCCGCGCCGAGCGTATCGGAAAGCGCCGCGCCGCCGGGCGTCAGATGCTCATAAAAGTCATCCAGCGTGTGTGCAAGCACCCGCTCACGCAGCGTCTGCGCTTCGCTCTCGTCCAGCACGCGAAAATCAGGCCGCAGCGTGCGGCCGCACGCATCCTCGCCGAGCAGATGGCAGTTCTCCCGCAGCAGCGCCGTGCAAAAAGCGTCTACCGTTTTGATGTCCGCGCGGTAAACGCGCAGCATCTGGCGGCGCAGATGCTCGTTTCCCGGGTCGCGCTCCATGCGTTCGGTGAGCGCCCGGGCGATCTTGCCGCGCAGCTCGCCCGCCGCCGCGCGCGTATAGGTGATGATGAGAAACTCATCCAGGTTCGCTCCCTCGCGTTCCACATAAGAAAACAGCCGCTCGACCAGCACCTTCGTTTTGCCCGATCCCGCCGCCGCCGAGACGAGCAGACTGCGCGCGCGGCTGTCCACCGCCTGCTGCTGTTCCCTTGTCAGCGTTTCAGCCATCTGTGCGCGCCTCCTCTCCGTTCACCCGGTCGATATAGTTCCAGAATTCCTCGCCCTTCGTGGCGCGGATGTATTCGATATGGTCTCCTCCGCGCCCATTCTCAAAGTGACAGGCAGGCGCAAACTCGCAGTAGGTACAGGCCGACTGCTGCGGCGCGCGCGCGCAGGGATCGGCATCGATATTACCGGAGAACACCTCGTCCATGATCTGGCGCAGCAGATGATCGACATAGCGGGAAAGCTTACCCAGCTGCTCCGCCGAGGCAAGGCTGCCTGTTACCTCGCCGTCCTTCTTTACCGCAATGGGCAGGTAGCAGGGCGACTCCAGCGCGCTGTGCTCCATCGCCTTCAGCACGGCGGGATCCTCCAGCACCATACCGCTGCGGCGCAATTCCTTCTTCAGCGCCTTCTCGATCTTTTCCGGCGAGGTATCGCGCGCGCAGCGCAGCAGCGGCTCGCGCGCGGGCGTATACAGAACGCCCGCCGGGATGATCTCCTTTCCGCCGAAAAGCGCGCTGCCGCGCTCCTCCAGCGTGAAGAGGTACAGAAGCATCTGCAGCCCCAGCCCATAGCGCAGCTCCGCCAGATCAAAGCTTTTCCTGCCCGTTTTGTAATCCACCACGCGCAGGTAGAGCCTGCCGCCGTCCAGCCAGCCGTCCACGCGGTCCACCTTACCTACCACGCGCGCCGTGTTCCCGTTTTCGTGAATGGTGATGGCGGGCAGCTGCCCATCCGGGCCGAACGCAAGCTCAAACGCCAGCGGCTCAAAATCCGAATGCTCCAGCTCCTCGCACACCTCGTCCATGATGCGTTCCGCAGCGGCGCAGAGCCGCTCGAACAGATACCGGAAGCGCGCGCTCTTTTCCGCAAGATCCGGCAGCACGCGCGCGGTGTATTCGTCGATCGCCGCGCATACAAGCGCGTGCAGCCGCTCCCGGCCCATCGCGTGCAGCCCGCCGCACTCCTTCGCCTGGCGCAGCGTATGCTCCATTACATCGTGGACAAAGGTGCCGATCTGCGGCGCGTCAAACCCCGCACCCGTGCGTTCCTTTGCGCGCAGCCCATAGCGCAGGAAAAACGCAAAATGGCAGGACCGCGCCTTGTCCATGCGCGAGGCGGAAAGCGTTACGGTGCTTCCGTACAGCGCCCGCACCGTATCGCCGGAAAGCCGCCCGCGCGTATATCGCGCGGCGTCCCGCATCGCCGCAAGCGCGCCGCGCGCATCCTCCCTGCCTTCAAAATACCGCCACAGCGCGCCGTCAATATGCTCGCCCGCATACTCGAGCGCAGCCGCCCGGCCCGTCAGACGATAGGCCTTGTCCGCGCTCTCCTTCTCCAGCTTCACTGCCGGCAGTAGCCGCGCAATGCGTCCCACGACGAACGACGGCCGCTTTTCCGCGCCGGAGGCGTCCGCCGCCGGGTAGGAGACCGTCAGCTTCTCCGTCGGCTGGGCAAGCGCGGCGTAAAGGTTCTGGATTTCCAGATGGAACTGCTCCATTCCGTGCGGCGCGAGAAATATCTCGCGCTGTTCCAGCGCTTCGCGGTCCTCATCGCGCAGAATGCCGCCGCCCGTTTCCGCCGCAGGCAGTACGCCGTCGTTCGCCCCCAGCAGAAACAGCGCGCGCACCGTGTGGCGGTCGTTGCGCGTCATGGCGCTTGCGTTCACCGCGTCCAGCGTGACAGGGATCGTCCCCACGCTGTACTGCGTCAGCACCAGCCGGAACAACTGCGCGAATTCCTCGGCGTCCAGCGCTGTACCGCCCAGGATCTCCACAAACTGATCCATCACGCCGCACAGGACGCTCCACAGCTGCGCCGTTTCCTCGGCGCGCTGGGCCTCGCCTTCGGAAAAGAGCCGCGCCGTCTGCTCCTGAAGGGCTTCCGGCAGTCCGGCCTCCTCAAGGTAGGCATACAACGCGCGCACCTTGCTCTCCGCCGCACCGCTGCCGCCCACGCCCTGCCGAAGGCGCGCAAACGGTCCCTGCACGCGCGCGCGCAGCGCGTTCACAGCCGCAAGCCGTTCTCTCGCTTCGTCCGTCCAGTCTGCGCCGTATCCGTCCGGATGCGCCGTCCACGGCGTTTCGCGCGTCCACATCGCGCCGCGGATCTCCCATTTGACCGCATAGTTTTCAAGAAGGTCGCACTCATCCATACTCAGCCCCGCAAGCCCCGTCTTCAGGCAGCGGAACACATCCTCATATTCAAAGCCGCCAGACGCCGCATCCAGCGCGCCAAGCAGCATCGTCAGCACGGGGCTGCGCAGAATATCGCTCCGCCGGGCATAATAAAGCGGAATACCGCAGCGGGCGAATACCGTTTGCAGCGCGGGCGCATAGCTGTCGATCTCCCGCGCGGTAACGGTGATCTCGCGGTAGCGGTAGCCCCGCTCGCGCACAAGCCGGCAAATCTGCGCGGCGACCCACTCGCATTCGTTGTAGGCGGTGGACGCTTCATAAAGCGCCACCGCGTCCGCATCGCCGTTCCACGCGTGTGCGGGGCCGAAAAAGCAGCGCTCCATATGGTCGAGCGCGCTGCGGGCTTCTCCGTCCGGGCGCAGCATTTCCTCGTCGCTGCCAACGCCCGCTTCGCGCGCCAGCGCATAAAGCCGTTCGCGCACGCGAAGACTCTGGGCGAAAAGCTCCCGGTCCTGCGGGTCGCCCAGCAGCGTGACCGTTACGCTCCTTGCGCGCCGCAGCAGGATGCGCAGAATATTCCGCTCCCGCCCGGTAAAATAGGAAAATCCATCCAGAAAAATATCTTTTCCATCAATGTAGCCCGAGGCTTCCAGATTTTCCTCCAGCTTTTCCATCCGGTCGCGCGCATCGCGGCCCGGGGCATGAAGCTTTGTAAGGTATGCGCCGTATAAAAGCGCGATATCGCGCAGCTTATCGCCGCCCTCGCCGTCCATATCCTCCACGCGCTGCGCAAGCGTTTCCGGGGCGACGGCATAGGCCTGCAACTCCTCCATCACGGCCAGCAGGCTCTCCAGAAACGCGGCGCGCTGCGATGCGCGGCGATAGACCCTCAGCGCCGGCGCAAGCTCGCTCAGCGCGCGCTGGAGCGTTAAGAGCTTACCTCCGTTGTCCAGCGTCACCTCCGCGCTGCCGCCGGAAATCGCCAGCACGCGCGCAGCAAGCAGCTTGAACGTCAGCACCTCCACATGGCGCGACGCCGTGTCGCCGCACACGCGGCACACATCCATCTCCGCAACGTGCGAGGCGTGTTCCGGCACGAGCAGGATCTGCTGCGAGGTATCGCCCAGCGCGCGGATCGTGCGCAGCACGCGCTCGGACTTTCCCGCGCGTGCGCGTCCCATCAGAATATGCAGCAAGCGTTCCGGCCCCCTTTCCGTTCCCAGTCGTTTTTAACATTTTATCACAGCTTTCCGCATCCGGCAACGCAAGAAACGCCTCCGCGCATATTTTCTCCGCGGCCGGAAAAGCTATTTGCGGCCAAACCATCGTTTAAGGAGGGTATTTTATGGTCATCGATAAGATCGCGCTGACGCTCACCGTCATCGGCGCGCTCAACTGGGGCAGCGTTGGGCTGTTCGGCTTTGATTGCGTTGCCTTTCTCTTCGGCGGACAGACCGGCACGCTCAGCCGTGTGATCTACACGCTGGTGGGGCTTGCCGGCATCTGGTGCATCACGATGCTTTTCCGCGAAACGGAACCGATGGAAAACGGCGGTCAGGCGTAAGAATAAAAGGAGAGGGGGTCCCTCTCCTTTTATTCTTCTGTTGGTAGGATATATCGGCGGAGTGCGCAAAAAAGTGCGGCAGGATACAGGCGAGCGGATCTGGCAGAGTGTTCCTGCGCCGCACAGCGGGAAAGGCCGGCGGCTTCGCGCCGCCAGGCGCAGCAATGCGCCGCGCTGCTGTCGTAAAGCGGTTTTGGACATTTTTTTGCTTTCTCCATTGCTTTTTCCGCCGCAGCTATTGTATAATTTGAACGATACAAGCGCACCGGAAAGCGCCGCCGCGCTTTCCTTTCACCAAACGACATCAGGAGGAACCCACCATGAATGAGAAGTTTTCCAAACTCGGCTTTTATCCTTCCGATATCCTTCTGCCCAAGAAGGATGTTGACATGAGCAAGTGGGCGGTCGTCGCCTGCGACCAGTTCACCTCTGAGCCAGAATATTGGGAGCGTGTGGAGAAGAACATCGGCGATGCGCCGTCCACCCTGCGCCTCATCCTGCCCGAGGCGAACCTCAAGGCCCCCAATGTGGATGAGTACATCGCAGACATCAACGCTTCCATGAGCAAGTATCTTGAAGAGGGTATCTTCGAAACGCTCAAGGATTCTCTGATCTACATCGAGCGCAGCCAGAGCGATGGTAAGATCCGCCACGGCCTGATCGGCATGGTCGATCTCGACCAGTACGACTTTACCCCCGGCTCCGGCGCGCTGATCCGCGCCACCGAAGGCACCGTGCTTGACCGCATTCCCCCGCGCGCCCGCGTGCGCCGCAACGCGCCCATTGAGCTGCCCCACGTCATGCTGCTCATCGACGACCCCGAGAAGACCGTCATCGAGCCGCTGACCGCTGCCGCCGGCAAGATGGAATCCGTCTACGATTTCGACCTGATGGAAAACGGCGGCCACATCAAGGGCTACAAGCTCTCCGCCGAGCAGATCGACGCCGTGGCCAATGCGCTCACCGGCCTTACGACCGACGAGGCGATGCAGAGCAAGTACGGCGTTTCCGGCGTGGCGCCGCTGCTGTTCGCCGTGGGCGACGGCAACCACTCTCTCGCCACCGCCAAGGCCTGCTATGAAGAGCAGAAGAAGGGCAAGACCCCCGAAGAGTATCTCGCCCTGCCCGCCCGCTACGCGCTCGTCGAGGTCGTGAACAACCACGACGACGCACTCCAGTTTGAACCCATTCACCGCGTTCTCTTCGGTGTGGATCACGAAAAGTTCATGAAGGAATTCAAGAAGTTCTACCCCAATACCCACGAGGGTAAGGGCGATGGGCATGTCATCGAGGTCTGCTGGAACGGCCACGATGATTTCATCACCGTCCCCGATCCCAAGGTACAGCTGGCCGTCGGCACGCTGCAGGCGTTTATCGACGAGTATCTCAAGCAGTTCGGCGGCGAGGTCGATTACATTCACGGCGACGAGGTCACCCGCGAGCTGGGCAGCAAGGAGGGCAACATGGGCTTCCTGCTTCCCGCGATGGGCAAGGAGCAGCTGTTCAAGACCGTCATGGCCGACGGCGTGCTGCCCCGCAAGACCTTCTCCATGGGTCACGCGCAGGACAAGCGCTACTACGTTGAGGCGCGCAAGATCAGATAACCGATATACCGAAAGAGCGTCCCGCAGCGGGCGCTCTTTCTTCCAAGGAGCTTTATGGGCTGCAAGGCAGCCGGAACCAAAAGATGCCGCACAGGGAAAAAGACGATGAAGACACGAAGTGAACCCGCCTATGCCAAACTCAACCTGACGCTGGACATTCTTGGCCGCCGTGATGACGGCTACCACGAGATGCAGATGGTGATGCAGACCGTCACGCTCTGCGATGATGTGGCCGTCACGCTCGCGGGCGGAATCGGCATCCGCTGCCGCACAGAGGGCGCCGCGCTGCCCTGCGACGAGCGCAACCTTGCCGTCAAGGCGGCGAAGACCTTCTGCGAGGCGATGGACTACGATGGCGGCATCGACATCGCACTCCAAAAGCGCATCCCGTCCGAGGCCGGCATGGCGGGCGGCAGCGCCGACGCAGCCGCCGTGCTGCGCGTGCTGCGCGATCTCATCGCACCCACGCTTACGGACGAGCGGCTCGAGCAGCTCGGCGCGGGCGTGGGCAGCGACGTCCCCTTCTGTATCCGCGGCGGCACGCAGCTGGCGGAGGGGCGTGGGGAAATACTGACCGTGCTGAAACCCGCGCCGCCGCTCTACGCCGCCATCTGCAAGCCCGATTTTCCCATCTCCACACCCGCCCTCTTCGCGCGGGTGGACGGCGTTGCGCTCACAACCCGCCCCGACACGGCGGCGATGCTCGCCGCCATCGGGAACGAAAATGCGGACTTGCTGTGTGCAAGCGTATGCAACGTCTTTGAGCAGGCGCTGGCGGGCAAGCAGCGGGACTGCATCGAAGCGCTCAAGCGCGCGCTTGTCCTACACGGCGCCGCCTGCGCGGCCATGACCGGTTCCGGCAGCGCGGTCTTCGGCCTTTTTCAGGACGAGGAAGCCTGCCGCGCAGCCTGCCGCGCGCTGCAAGGCAGCAGCGTTCAGACGTTTTGCTCCCGCTTTGTTTAAAACAGGAAAAAGCCGTCCATACTCAGAGTACTTACTTTGAGATGGGCGGTTTTTATATGAAATTTAACAAGCTGGAGCTTTCCCTTGCCATTGGTCTTGCGGCCATGCTGCTGTTCTGCGCAGCGGATGCGCAGCCCACGTTTCAATGGTGGAGCGCGGCATTTTCTCCTCTGTGCGACGGTATTCTGACAAAAATCGCTGCCAGCGGCGGCATTGTGGTAAAATCAAAGCTGCTGGAACTGCTCGCACAGCTGCTCTCCGGGCAGTAAGCCGTACCGAAGGGCAGTCGCGGCCTTATCCTGCTCGCCCCGGCGTTATTCTTTTTCGCGGCGCCCGGCAGCCCTCCCATTTTTATTGCAGCCTTCAATTTTCCATAAAAACAACAAATCCGAACCCATGATCAATCGGCAAAAGGTTCGGATTATATTGTTTTGTCGGGCCGCTTCCGTTCAGACATCCTCCCGAACAAATCTTTGATGGCCGTATCAGTCGTCCAGCTCCGCCTCGTGCTTGAGGACCGTGCCGGAGGCCGCGTCGATCTCGTAGTCATATTCCATATTGCCGGACTTGAACTCCACCTCGTAGACGAGCCTTCCGTCCTCGTCGTCCAGCTCAATGTCCATGTCATACGCCTGATTTTCACTCACGCCTGCGTGGTTCAGGGCAATGGACTTCGCCTTGGCATAGCCGATGTCCTGCACCGTTCCGGACGGCGCGGGCTTCTGACCGGTGGGCTTCGTCGTTTCATTTGATGCGGAAACGGCGGCCAATAGATCCTTCTGCCCGCTGAGCACCTTCCCTGTGTAAGCGTCCACCAGATACTCGAACTCGCCCCATGCCGTGTGCAGCTCCACCTCGTAGTGTGCGGGGGATTCGTCAAGCTCGGGATCGACTTCCGCCGTAACAGAATCCACCGCCGTCGTTCCGGCGTACTGCTCCGCGGCGCAGGCCGCCGCATCCCTGCCGATGGGCATGCCGGGTGCGCCCGCCTCGGCGAGATCTTTCAGCTCTTCGACCGAGAGCTTTGCCAGCGCGTCAAACTTCAGGGCGGAGTTGAGTGCAAGCACACGGTTCACCAGCGCCGCCTTGCCAGTGGAAATGCTGTTTTCCCGCGCCTGCTGCGTAAGCCCCGCGTCCTGCGTCAGCGTCTGCGTCAGGACGGACGCCCGCGATTCGCTCGTCTGCAAAACGCCGTCCACGGTGTTCGTCAGCTCACGCTGGAGCTTTTCCGCGCGGGCGGTATCCTTGTCCTCCACCGAGATCATGATGGCGGAGGAAATGCTATTGAGGTAGCCGTTCCGCACAAGGCTGCCCACGATAGCATTCACCGCCACATCGAGCTTCGCGCCCTTGAGGTCTGCGCCGCTGCCCATATCCGCAAGGATGACCTTTGCGTCCTCGTTGAGCGGCGTGCAGGCGAGGATTTTTTCACTCCGATTCACCTTCAGCTCGATGCTCGGGTTCACATCCAGCGACACCACGGACGCTACCGCGTTCGCCTGCTGATAGAACAGTCCGCCGCCGAGCAGCATCACCGCAAGGCAGGCGGCAATGAGCGATGTCCACTTTCTCTTTGTCGTTTTCTTTGCCGTCATGGGAATTACCGTTCCTTTCCGCTCTTCACAGCGGGAGAGAACGCCGTTCACATCATCCGGCGCGGTCTTTTTGACCGCCGTGGCCAGACGCTGCTCCATTTTTTCGTTGGTCATCGGGCGTCATCTCCTTCCAGATAAGCTCGCATCTTTTTCAATGCTCTTTGATATTTCGACAGGACGGTAGGAAGCGGCAGCTCCAGCAGCGCCGCGATCTCCCGATGCTTCAGTCCCGTAACGGCGTGGAGCAGCACGATGCGCCGCTCCTCATCCGCAAGGCCTGCCAGCGCGTGCTGCAAAAGGGCGCGTTCCTCGGCGTCCAGTCCGCTCTCCTGCGCGGGAATGGCGTCCCATTCCTCCTCGCTGAGCGCAGTGCGGCGTTCCTCGCGCCGCAGGCGCATCAGGCAGAGATTGCGGCACACGGTCAGCAGCCAGCCCATCGGCGAGCCAGCGGGACGGTACTGCTCCGCGCAGTCCCACACCTGCACATAGGCGTCCTGTGTGAGATCCTGCGCATCATGCGCATTTTTGAGGTAGGAAAGCGCAAGGCCGTACACCGCCGTCCGTGTGCGCCGGTACAGCTCCGCAAGAGCTTCACGCTCGCCGCCGGCAATGCGGATCAGCAGCCGCTGCAGCTCGTGCCGATCCTCCGCCGGAGCATATTCGGTTGTCATCAGCAAGCTGAGCATAGGCTTCCGTCTCCTGTCATCCATGTAATGCGCGGAAAGGATGTTTTATTGCATGGGAATTCCATATTTTTACGATTCTGTTTCTTTCGTCGGGCTGCAGCATTCTGCGATCCTCCGCCAGCGCCTCTATCTGGCTCATGCCGATGGCGCCGGCCGCATTCACTCATGTGTCCAGCAGCCGGTCAATTTTCGGGTATGCTTTGCTGTCAACGCCTTTGCCATTATAACGCTGAAAGCAGACGTTTGGAAACTTTTTAAAAAATTTCTTTTTCTACAATGAATTTCATATTCTGTTCCTCCGATTATTCGCATTTTACCGGGATACAGATCTCGGTCACGAATTTTTCCGTATCGTTGGTAAGGCCGTAATCAATCAGCGTGGCCTCGCGGGAAAAGCCGACGATCTGCATTTTGTGCTTGTCAATATAGCAAAGCAGCCATTGTCAGAGGGAAAGAGCAGCACGCCAGCGCATCCATGAAGAACAAGATCAAGTCTTTGTTCAACCTGATGCTTGACTATGCTCTGGAATATGAGATCGTCGGCAGAAACTACTCGCGCACATTCAAGCTGACTGACGAAACGATCAAGGCGCACTTTTTGAAAAAGCAAAATTTTGAAACCATTGGAGGAAAGAAAGAATGAAGCAGTTAACTTGCGAGATGTGCGGAAGCACAGACCTGATCAAAGACGGCGGCGTTTTTGTGTGCCAGAGTTGCGGCTGCAAGTATTCTCTTGAAGAAGCCAAGCGCATGATGAAAGATGGTTCCGTTGAGGTCGCAGGAAGCACGGCAAAAGCCGACCGGCCCGATGAGCTTAAAAACCTGTATGAACTGGCAAGAAGAGCAAAAAAAGATGACAACAGCGAAAACGCGCAAAAATATTATGAACAAATATTAATCAAAGACCCTTCCAGCTGGGAGGCAAATTTCTACGCGGTGTATTACCAGTCCATGAATTGCAAAATCGGCCAAATCCAAAGTGCGGCAATCAGGCTCAGCAATTGTGAAGACACGGTTCTTCAGCTTATTAAAGACAATGTATCAGACCCGCAAGACCAGAAAATGGCAATTCTGGAAATGGAGGTCCGGCTGGTAAGCATTTCTCAAATGCTTTACACCGCTGCAACAAGCCATTATCAAGGCATAGACATTTCTATCAGAAGCAACTATACTCAGGAGATGATCAATAATTGCTGTGCAGCAAGAGATATCTGTTATAATTTCGGCAACCACGTGATCAGTTTCTTTGGCGATGACTATGGAGCTATCGCCGTCACATGTTGGAAAACGGGCATTACGCAGCACAATGGCATTATGATTTATTTCGCCCAGAAAGAAACGAACAAGGATGTTATCATGGGTTATGTTTCAAAAATCCAGAAATATGATCCTTCTTATACGGCTCCCGTTATCGACACATCAAGCGGCGGCTGTTATGTAGCTACGGCGGTTTACGGTTCCTACGATTGCCCGCAGGTTTGGACGCTGCGCCGTTTCCGCGACTATACTCTTGCAGAAACCTGGTACGGCAGAGCATTCATCCGCGCTTACTATGCCATCAGCCCCACCCTTGTCAAGTGGTTCGGGCATACCGGGTGGTTCAAAAAGATGTGGAAGGGAAAACTCGACCGGATGGTTGCTAATCTTAATGCCAAGGGCGTTGAAGATACTCCGTATGTAGACCAGAAGTGGTAAGCACGGCTGGCGATCATCTGCCTATTGCCCCTTATTCCCCCCCTCCGCTCTACATAACGAAACCGGGAGGATTGCCACGATCGGCCGTCCTCCCGCTTTTTTCGTTACCAGTCTTCAATTTCTTCCATAAAAACAATAAATCCGAACCCATGACCAATCGGCGCAAGGTTCGGATTATATTGTTTTGGTGGAGGCGGCGGGAGTCGAACCCGCGTCCGAAAGCGCTTTAACAGGACTTTCTCCGGGCGCAGTCAGGATTCAGGCATTCCCTCTGCGCAAGGACACCTGACGGACCTTGCGTTTCAGTAGAGTCATGATGCATGGGCGCGTCAACTCTTTCGCGCCTCACGTTCGCCGCTACACGACGCCTTCCCCGGGCCGCGGCCCTCCCGGTTCAGACGGCTGCCTTAATTAGGCAGCGACAGCAACTTCGTTGTTGTTCTTTAATTTATAAGTTACCCGTTTTATAGAGGCCAGGCGCCTCTGCCCGCTTGTCCTGCCTCCACACCCCCGTCGAAACCGGTACGCCCCCGTATCGTCAACATGGACTTCGCATCACTCGCTCCGCCGCAAAGCGGCAGAACTCGTTCACTCCGTCACGTCTCCTCTTCAAACGGCAAACGCTTTGCTGGTTTGCCGTTTGAAAAAGGACGAAAGCAGCGCTTGTGCGCCGCGAACAACAACAGGGTCTGTTGTGCAAAAGCAAAAGGAACTAAAATTACATCTTCTCCGGCGCAGGGTAATCAACGCCCTGCGTATCCACGCGAATGTTCTTGATGACCTGCGGTTTTTTCGGCATATCGTTGTACATATTGCGCACCACGCGGGAGATATCTACCGCCGCCTGCGCGTTCTCCGTGATCTTGCCGAAAGCGGCATACTGGCCGTCGAGGTGCGGCGCGTCGGCCACCATGACGAAGAACTGGCTGCCCGCGCTGTCGGGGATCATCGTGCGCGCCATGGACAGAACGCCCAGCGTGTGCTTGAGGTCGTTCTTAAAGCCGTTGGCGGAAAATTCGCCCCTGATCTCGTAGCCGGGGCCGCCCGTGCCGTTGCCGTCCGGGTCGCCGCCCTGGATCATAAAGCCGGGGATAACGCGGTGGAACACCACGCCGTCATAAAAGCCGGCGTTTGCCAGCGCAATGAAGTTGTTCACGGTGTTGGGCGCGATCTCGGGATAGAGCTCGCCGCGCATCACCGCGCCGCTTTCCATTTCGATGGTCACAATGGGATTTGCCATAATTTCTCTCCTTATCTCCGCGCGCGCATCGCACGGTCCATCTCGCGCTTGGCGTCGCGTTTGGCGGCGTCCTCGCGCTTGTCATAGTTCTTTTTGCCCTTGCAGACGCCCAGCTCCACCTTCACCCGCGCGTCCTTGAAATACACGCTCAGCGGGATCAGCGCATAACCGTCCTGCTTGACAAGCGCATAGAGCTTGTTGATCTCGCGCTTGTGCAGCAGCAGCCGCTTGGGCCGGTCAGGGTCGTGATTGAAGATATTTCCCTTGTCGTAGGGCGAGATGTGCATCGAAAGCACATTTGCCTCGCCGCCCTTTACAATAACGTAGCTGTCCTTCAGGTTCAGCGTGCCGGCACGGATGGACTTGACCTCCGTCCCCTTGAGTTCGATTCCCGCCTCATAACGGTCCTCAACAAAGTAATCATGGAACGCCTTGCGGTTCTGCGCCATGATCTTGATCCCCTTTTTCTCCGCCACGGCACAGTCGCCTCCTTCTTCCAGCGAAAGTCAGTATAGCATGATTTTTCCCAGCGTACAAGGGCTGTAATCAAAATGTAATAATTTTGATTTCCCTGTGGCAATCTTCGTCAGTTTATGCTATCATATAAAATGTATTTGTATCGTTTTCGGAGGTGAGCCGGCATCGACATCACGTTCCATATTGTCCTCCCTGCGCCGCTGCTGCGCGCGCTGGCGCTGCTGGCGGCCAGCCTGCTTTGCCTTTACGCGCTGGCAGCCGATCCCGCTCCAGCCGCGCCGCCCGAAGCGATCGAAGCCACGCAGGATGCCCCCGCCGCAGAGGAACCGGTGGAAAAGGAGCCGCCCGCAGGCGCGCTGAGCGCGGAGGACATCCTTGCCTCCTCGCAGTTCATCATTCACGGCATGGGGCAGCTGGACGGCGTTACCGTACTCAACTGCCGCGAAGGCTTTGATCGATATTACGCGCTTGGCGTGCGCGTGTTCGAGGTCGATCTGCGCATGACGAGCGACGGCCAGGTCGTACTGCGGCACGACTGGCGCGCCGGCTGGCAGCGCGGCGTGAGCGAGCTGCATATCCCGACGTGCGAGCAGTTCCTTGCCAAGCCCATTCTGAACCAATATACGCCCATGAGCTTCCGCGACCTGCTGCTGCTCATGGAGGAATATCCCGATATCTGTATTGTCACCGACACGAAATTTACCGACGCCGAGGTCGTGACCGCGCAGTTCACCGCCATGCTGAACGATGCGCATGAGCTGGGGCTTTCCTACCTGTTCGACCGGATGGTCATTCAGGTCTATTCCCCGCTGATGTTCCGCGTGGTCGATCATCTGGGGTCTTTCCCCCACTATATCTACACTCTTTACAGCGAAGGCTTTGCCTGCACGGAGGACGCCTTTCGCGTAAAGATGGAGTTTTGCCGCAGCTACGGCATTCTCGGGATCACGATGTGGGACAACTGGTGGGCCGCCCGCTATGCGCCCATCGCCGAGGAATACGGCGTGTACTGCTTTGTCCACACGGTGAACGATGCGGAAAAAGCAGAGGCCTTTCTCCGCAGCGGCGTCAGTGCCGTTTATACCGATTCTCTCTTTCCAAATATCTGCAAGGAGTGATTGTCATGGATCTGAAAGAAACCTTTCTCAGCCGAAACGAGATCTACCGCGGGCGCATCATCGACCTGCACGTTGACACCGTGCGCCTGCCGAACGGTCACGAGAGTACGCGCGAGGTCGCCGATCATCCCGGAGGCGTGGCCGTCGTCGCCCTTGACGAAAGCGACAACGTACTCACCGTGAAGCAGTACCGCTATGTCTTCTCCCGCGTGCTGGAGGAGATCCCCGCCGGCAAGCTGGAACCCGGCGAAGACCCCTGCGCCGCCGCCCTGCGCGAGCTGAAGGAGGAAACCGGCGCCATACCCGCGCGATTTACCCCGCTGGGCCGGCTTCTGGTTTCCCCCGGGTGCTACAGCGAGGTGCTGCATCTTTACCTTGCCGAAGGCCTTTCCTTCGGCGCGCAGTCGCCGGACGAGGATGAGTTTCTGGAGGTATACCGCACGCCCTTCAGGGAGATGCTTGCCCGCGTGATGCGCGGCGAAATCGAAGATGCAAAAACCGTCTGCGGCGTTCTGAAGGTCCACGCCCTGCGTACTGGAAACTGAGCCGGTATCCCAGCGCACAATCCAAAAACAGGAGTAACGCCAATGGAACAGAAAAAGACCGTCCTCATCGTGGAGGATGAAAAGAACATCGTTGATATCATCCGCTTCAACCTCCAGCGCGCGGGCTACGACACGCTGGAAGCCTACGACGGCGAGGCCGGCCTCGCCGCAGCGCGCGAGCGAAAGCCGGACCTGATCCTGCTCGACGTGATGATGCCCAAGATGATGGGCTTTGACGTCTGCCGCGCCCTGCGCAGAGGCGGGGACAACGTCCCCATCATCATCCTCACCGCGCGCGAGGAGGAAGAAGACAAGATCCTTGGGCTGGAGATCGGCGCGGACGATTACATCACCAAGCCCTTTTCCATGCGCGAGCTGCTTGCGCGCGTAAAAGCCAACATCCGCCGCACCGCCATGAGCGCAGCGCCGGCAAAAGAGGACAGCGCCATGAGCGCCGGCGGCGGCATCACCATCAATACCGACAGCTTTCAGGTCTTTAAAAACGGCGCGCCCATCGACCTGACGCAGCGCGAATACGAGCTGCTCACTTTCCTTGCCAGCCACCCCGGCAAGGTCTTTTCCCGCGTAGACCTGATGGAGCAGGTGTGGAACTACGGCTACGTTGGAGACGATGCGCGCACGGTGGACGTCACCGTGCGCCGCCTGCGCGAAAAAATTGAGGACGATCCCGCTTCTCCCACCTGCATCCTCACGCGCCGCGGCGTTGGCTACTATTTCTCCGCTCAGGCCTGAGCGCGCGCCGATCTTTTCCGAAAGGAGTACCGCCCATGTTTCGCAGCCTGCATATGAAGCTTGTGATGATCATGCTGCTGCTCGTCACCTCCCTGATGGCGGTGGTCGGCGCATTTCTGATGACCAGCGTCACCAACTTCTACATTGACGATTTCTACGAGCAGATGAGCGAGATGTTCGGCGAGTCCAATGCCGACTTCGTCCGCTCGCTGCGCGAGGAATGCGCGCAGGAGGACGGCGCGGCGCGCCTGCAGACCATGCTGGAGGCCTCCTCCGGCACGCTCAGCATCGATTCGCGCAACCGCAACTACTACATCCTCGATGCGAAGACCGGCGAGGTGCTTGCTTCCAGCAACGACAGCGCCGACACCCTGGAGCAGACGGAAAACATTCTTGCCGCACGCAACGGCGAGGTGGGCGACCACAGCGACCTTGCCGCCAGCTACATGGATGTGGCGATCCCCATCTCCGGCGGCGACAACAGCTTCATCATCTACATCCGTGACAACCGCACCACCGTATCCTCGCTCAACTCTGAGCTGCTGTTCATCATTCTGCAGGCGCTGCTGGTGGGTCTGCTCGTTTCCGTTCTGCTTTCGTTCCTGCTTGCCAAGACGATGATCGACCCCATCGAGAAGCTGACCGAGGGCGCCGAGCGCGTTGCCGCCGGCGATTTTGACGAAACCCTCGCCGTGGAGTCTACAGACGAGATCGGCATCCTGACGACCACCTTCAACGACATGGCGTCCGTCCTCCACTCCACGCTTGAAGCGGTAGAAAACGAGCGCAACAAGCTCGACACGCTCTTTCTGCATATGAGTGACGGCGTTGTCGCCTACGATGGCACGGGAAAGCTGATCCACTGCAATCCCGCCGCCTGCGAGCTGCTGGACCGCCAGGCCGAGGAGTGCGTCTACAGCGATCTTTTTGAGTCTGTCTGCCCGTTCTCCCATGTGATCTCCATGCAGCGCAGCGACTATGTGGAAGCCGAGCTGACAGTCGGCGAGCGCAGCGTGGAGCTGTACTTCGCCCCATTTTCAGACGAGGAAAGCGGCGGCGTTCTCATCGTGCTGCACGATGTGACCGAACACCGAAAAACGGAAGAGCGGCGCAAGGAATTCGTTGCCAACGTTTCCCACGAGCTGCGCACGCCGCTGACCAACGTGCGTTCCTATGCCGAAACCATCCGCGAAGCGGGCGGCGACCTCAGCCGTGAAACGGAGAATGACTTTCTCGATGTCGTCATCAGCGAAACCGACCGCATGACCCACATTGTGCAGGATCTGCTCACGCTTTCGCGGCTCGATTCCGGCCGCAGCGAAATGAATATGGCGCGTTTTCCCTTTTCCGCCGCCATCGACGCAGTACTGCGGTCCATCGAGCTGGAGGCGCGCCGCCACGGTCATGAGCTGACGCACGACTATCCCGAAAATCTCCCGCTCATCCTCGGCGACCGCGGGCGCGTGGAGCAGGTCATGCTCAACGTTCTTGGCAACGCCGTCAAATACACGCCCGATGGCGGACACATTCGCGTTACTGCCGGCAGCGAAGGCGAAACGGTCTGGATGGAGGTCGCGGACGACGGCATCGGCATTCCGGAGGCGGATCGCTCGCGGATCTTCGAGCGCTTCTACCGCGTGGATAAAGCGCGCTCCCGCGAATCCGGCGGCACGGGGCTTGGACTCTCCATCGCCACCGAGATCGTCCAGCGTCACCATGGATCCCTCACGCTTGTTGACCGCCCCGGCCCCGGCACAACGGTGCGGCTTGTGCTGCCCATTACCCAGCCCATTGGCGCGGAGGCATCCCATGAATGAGAAAAATGCCAAAAATGCCGCGCTGATCCGCCATCTGCAAAATATCAGCATCGCCGCGCTCGCACTTTCCGCAATTTTCCTGCTGATGCAAACGCCGCTGTTCGGCGACCTTGCCGGGAAAACGCCTTACGAGCTGGCGCAGGAGCTTCTGGCTGACGACACCGTGTCCGAGGGAATCGTCACCGCCGACCCGACCGAGCTTGCGCTGCCGGTGTGCGTTGTTTACACCAGCGAGTACGCCCGCTTTGGGCTGGATTCCATCACCACGCTTGACGAGGGGTTTGAGCAGGCGGGCATTTTCTTCAGCGAAGCGCTTGGCTCTGCCGAGGCGTTTTCCTCCTGCCAGGAGCGTGAGCTGCTCGCCGCGCTGCACGCCAGTGGGCTTTACCTCGACCTCGACGCCGACACGCCGCTCGAGCTGCTTGCCGGCATCCTCGGCGTTACCGCGCCGGATATGCAGCTGCTCCGGGTCACGCGCCTGCTGCTTTGCCCCGCAGAGGACGGCGGCGCTGTTCTTTATCTGCAGGACAGAGACGCCGGCTGCTTTTCCAGCCGCACGGCGGTCAGCAGCAGCGCGCTTTCCGCCAGTCTGGCTGCGCTTGACGGCAACGGCGCGGATTTTGCCTTCTCCCTTCCGGGCGACTATGAGAAGCTCTCGCCCTATACGCTGATCCTCAGCGAACCTGCGCAGCGGTTCACGCTCTCGTCCGCCAGCGCGCTCACCGATTTTTCGGAATTCCTGCGCCTTGCCGAATTCAACCCGCATACCAGCGGCTACACCGATTCCTCCGGCACTACTGTTATTCAGGAGGTTTATGGCACGCTCCGCCTGCAGGCAGACGGCAGCGTTTCCTATCAGGGCGACAGCGCAGAGTCCGGCTCGCTCTATTATGTTTCGTCTGCCGATTCCGGCAAGCCTACAATGACGGAGGCGGTCTCCGCCGCACAGCGCCTTGCCTTTACGCTCCTGCGCAACCGCTGCGGCGATGCGGAGCTGTATCTCAGCGGCTGCGAAAGCAGCGGCCGGCGCTATACCGTCACCTTTGATTATGTGGTCGATGGCACAACACTGCGCTTTGCCGACGGCAGCCACGCCGCCTCCGTTACCATCGACGGTCAAGCGATCACCGCCTTTTCCCTGCATTGCCGCAGCTATACGCTCAGCGATACGCCCGCGCTGCTCCTGCCGATCCGGCAGGCGGCGGCGATCGCCGCAGAGCGTTACCTGAACGCCGAGCTGCGTGTCTGCTATGACGACCGCGGCGCCGATGCTGTGGGCGTCAGCTGGTTCGGCTTCTGACGGCGCCTCACTTTTCCGAAAGGAGCCTTTGCCATGAAATCCTCGCGGCTGAAAAACATCGTCATTGTGATCCTGCTGCTTGTGAACGCATTTCTGCTGTTTCTGCTGCTCAGCCGCCGCGCGGAGCAGCGCGCCGCTTACGACCGCTCTGTTGAGCAGCTTGTCACACTGTATGAAACCAGCGACGTTTCGCTGGATCCCGCCATTCTTGCCCTGAACAGCACGCTTCTCTCCGCTGCGCTGGATCGGGACGCCGCGCAGGAGGCCGCCTTTGCCGAAGCGCTGCTCGGCTCTGCCGATATGTCCGATTCCGGCGGAGGCGTATGCCTCTACAGCGGTGAATATGGGCTGTGTTCCATTCGCGCCAACGGCGCGGTGGAGGCTTCGCTCTCCCGCCCGGTAGACGATCCGGAAGCATTCTCCCACGATCTGTTTGAGGCGTTCGGCTATGAATGCACGCACACGCAGCTCAGCGATGGCGGTGGGAGCATCTCCGGCGTGCGCAGCGCCAGCGCGCATCCCGTTTTCAACGCCTCGCTGACGCTCAGCTTTTCCGGCGGCAATCTCACTGCCGTCTCCGGCATTTTCCTTTCCGCGCTTACAGAGGGCCGCCGCACCGACGGGATCGACGCCGTGACCGCCCTTGTCCGTTTTCTCGACTACCGCAGCACTTCCGGCATTGTCTGCACGCAGGTTCTCGCCGTGGACGGCGGCTATCTGCTTCAGTCCTCTGCGACGGTACCGCTGCGTCTGCTTCCGGTATGGCGCATTACGACCGACGTGAACATTTTTTATGTAAACTGCAAAACAGGCGAGATCACACGAGAGTGAACATTTTTTCCGTTTTCCGGATTTTTCCCTTCACGGGATTGCTTTTTCTGTTTTTTTTGGTATACTGTTAATGTATTATGTGAATACCAAGGACAGGCGATTCGCTCCCCTGTCGTCCATATAAGCCGCTCCGCCCGGGTCCGCCGCATATTTCCGCCGGTCAGCGGTATCCTTTTCTGAACAAGGAGTCATTATGACGAAATACGTTGTAGAGGGCGGTCATCCGCTCTTTGGTGAAGTGCGCATCAGCGGCGCAAAAAATGCCGCCGTTGCCATCATCCCCGCAGCCCTGCTGGTTAATGGCGTTTGCCGCATTGAGAATATCCCCCAGATCTCCGATGTCACCGCTCTGCTCAAGATCCTTGAGCAGCTTGGCGCAAACATTCGCTTTCTCAACCGCAGCGATGTGGAGATCGACTGCCGCCATATCGCCACCACGCAGGTCTCGCAGGAGCTGGCGCACAAGATCCGCGCCTCCTACTATCTGATCGGCGCGCTGCTCGGCCGTTTCGGCGAGGCTGAGGTCTCCATGCCCGGCGGCTGCAATTTTGGCGGCGTGCGCCCCATCGATCAGCACGTTAAGGGCTTTGCCGCCATGGGCGCCGAGGTGCGCGAGGGCGACTTTATCTGCGCGCGCGCGGCCGGTGGACGGATGAAGGGTGCCAACGTTTACCTTGACGTGGTATCCGTCGGCGCAACGATGAACATCATGATGGCTGCCGCGCTGGCCGACGGTACGACCGTCATCGAGAATGCCGCCAAGGAGCCGCACATCGTCGATCTTGCCAACTTTCTCAACTCCATGGGCGCCAACATCAAGGGCGCCGGCACGGATACCATCCGCATCTTCGGCGTGGACAGGCTGCACGGCGGCACCTATGCCATTATCCCCGATCAGATCGAGGCCGGCACCTATATGGCGGCTGTTGCCGCTGCCGGCGGGCAGATCCTGCTGCGCGGCATCATCCCCAAGCATATGGACTGCATCACCGCAAAGCTTCAGGAAATGGGCGTGCAGGTCGAGGAGCAGGACGATACGCTGCTGGTCCGCCGCGCAGGCAGGCTGCGCCGCACCAACGTGAAAACGCTGCCCTATCCCGGCTTCCCCACCGATATGCAGCCGCAGATCGCCGTTGTCCTCTGCCTTGCCGAGGGAACGAGCATCGTCACAGAGGGTGTGTGGGACAACCGTTACCGTTATGTCGGCGAGTTATCGCGCATGGGCGCACAGATCCGCGTAGAGGGCCGCACCGCTGTTATCGAGGGGGTTGACCATCTCACCGCTGCAAGCGTGCAGGCTTACGATCTCCGCGCCGGTGCGGCAATGGTCATTGCCGCGCTCGCTGCCGAAGGGACGAGCGAGATATCCAATATCCACTATATCGAGCGCGGGTATGAGGATATCATCGGCAAGCTCCGCGCGCTGGGCGCAAAGATCGAATGTGCCGAGTGCGAAGAGTCATCAGAGATCCGCCAGATCGGCTGAAAGCTCAAAATGAACGCTCCTGCCGATGGCAGGAGCGTTTTCTGCTGAAAAGGAGGCCACTATGTACCCTGACCTTTACACGGACACACTGCCGGAAGCGCTGCGCCGTATGGCTGCAACGCCCGCCATGCAGCGGCTTGCGCGCGTAGGGATGCACTGCGGCTGCGAATATGCCGCCTTTCCCATTTACCGTAATGCAAAGGCTCCCTATTCCCGCCTGACCCACTCGGTTGGCACGGCGGCGATCGTCTGGCATTTCACCGGTGAATTGCGTCAGGCGGCAGCCGCACTGCTGCACGACATTGCCACGCCGTCCTTTTCCCATGTGGTCGATTTTCTCAACGGCGATCACCTCCGGCAGGAATCTACCGAGGCGCGCACTCACGCCATGATCGCCGCATCGCCGGAGCTGATGGCGCTGCTCGCTGAAAACGGCCTGACGCTTACGGACGTGGACGACTACCATCGCTACCCCATCGCCGACAACGACTCGCCCCGGCTCTCCGCCGATCGGCTCGAATATACGCTTGGCAATGCCTGCCGCGTGTTCCACGCGCCCGAGGCAGAAATCCGCGCTATCTGCGATGATCTCTTTGTCGGCCAAAATGAAGCGGGCGAGGATGAACTGTGCTTTGCGCAGCTCGATGCCGCCAACGCTTTTACCCGCCTTGCGCTGCGGCAATCGCAGTGGTTCGTCTCCGATGACGACCGTTTCAGTATGCAGTACCTCGCCGACCTGCTGCACGCCGCGCTGGATACCGGCGCGCTGACCATGGACGACCTCTACTCCGATGAGGAAAGCGTCATTGCCCACCTCCTTGCCGTTCCTGCGCTCGCCGCGCGCTGGCAGGACTACCGCTGCATTGTCGGCACGGTCAGCACGCCGGACAGGCCGAAGAATGTCTACGCTGTCCGCATTGCCGCCAAAAAGCGCAGCATTGACCCGCTTGTACGGACGCAGGACGGCCCGCGCCGCTTCTCTTCGCTCAGCCCGGACTATGCCGCCCGGCTTGCCGCTTTCCGCGCAGACGATTTTGCCCGCTGGGTACAGGCGGTCTATGAATGAACGCTGACGCGATGTACAGCGCCCCGCGCATTTGCGCGGGGCGCTGCTTTTGTCTTCTCTCTTATTCTGCCGGTGCAAAAAAGCGCGCCGTTCTTTCCGTCCCCCAAGCAGCGGAGCGAAAAAGCAGCAGGCCTTAGGCCTGCTGCTTTTATGAGTCTTTGGGTGACCCTCGGTTGGGTTCAATTAGGCCTCAGTCTCGATGACGACGCCGGAACCAACGGTACGACCGCCTTCACGAATAGCGAAGCGGAGACCCTTCTCGATGGCGATCGGGGTGATCAGCTCGACCTTCATGTCAACGTTATCGCCGGGCATGCACATCTCGGTGCCTTCGGGCAGGGTGATGACGCCGGTAACGTCGGTGGTGCGGAAATAGAACTGGGGACGATAGTTGTTGAAGAACGGGGTGTGGCGGCCGCCTTCATCCTTGGTCAGAACGTAAACCTGGCCAACGAACTTGGTGAGGGGGTGGATGGAGCCGGGCTTGGCCAGAACCTGACCGCGCTCGATCTCGTTCTTGGCAACGCCGCGAAGCAGGGTACCGATGTTATCGCCAGCCTCGGCGTAGTCGAGCAGCTTGTGGAACATTTCGATACCGGTGACGACGGTCTTGCGGCGCTCGTCGGTCAGACCGATGATCTCGACTTCCTCGCCGAGCTTGAGCTGACCACGCTCGACACGGCCAGTAGCGACGGTGCCGCGGCCGGAAATGGTGAAGACGTCCTCAACGGGCATCAGGAAGGGCATATCGGCCTTACGGTCGGGCGTGGGAATCCAGGTGTCAACAGCATCCATCAGCTCCTTGATGCACTGATACTCGGGAGCGTTGGGATCAGTGGACTCGGAGACCAGCGCGTTCAGAGCGGAACCGCGGATGATCGGGGTCTCGTCGCCGGGGAAGCCGTAGAAGTCGAGCATCTCGCGGACTTCCATCTCGACCAGCTCGAGCAGCTCCTCATCGTCAACCTGATCGCACTTGTTCAGGAAAACGAGAACGGAAGGCACGTTGACCTGACGGGCGAGCAGCAGGTGCTCACGAGTCTGGGCCATGGGGCCGTCGGAAGCGGCGATGACCAGGATAGCGCCGTCCATCTGAGCAGCGCCGGTGATCATGTTCTTGATATAGTCGGCGTGGCCCGGGCAGTCAACGTGAGCGTAGTGACGGCCCTTGATCTCGCCGTCCTCGCCGGTCTTGTAGTTGTGGCCCTGACGATCGAAGGTCTGGTACTCAACGTGAGCGGTATTGATGGTAATGCCGCGCTCGCGCTCTTCGGGAGCCTTATCGATGGAGCTGTAGTCGGTGTACTCAGCGCCGCCGGTCAGGGCGAGATACTTGGTGATCGCAGCGGTCAGGGTGGTCTTACCATGGTCGATATGACCAATGGTACCAATGTTTACATGGGGCTTGGTACGCTCGAATTTCTGCTTAGCCATTAGAGTGATCCTCCTGTAATCGAATTTTCATTGTTTCCGATGCCATTTTCACAACATCGGTATTTTACAGTAAATTCCGGTATTTTGCAATACCCATTTTATCAGCCGCGCATACCGGTGCGCTGGTTGATGATCTTATCCTGAATGTTCTTCGGGATCTCGATATAGTGCGAGGGTTCCATCGTATACTGGCCGCGTCCCTGGGTGCGGGAACGCAGATCCGTTGCATAGCCGAACATCTCGGCCAGCGGAACAAACGCATCGATCTGCTGCGCGCCGCTTCGGGCTTCAAAGCCCTGGATCTGCCCGCGGCGGGAGTTCAGGTCGCCGATCACATCGCCCATGTATTCGTCAGGAACGATCACGCAGACCTTCATAATCGGCTCGAGCAGGGTCGGCCCGGCCTTCTGGCAGGCTTCCTTGAACGCCATGGAACCGGCGATCTTGAACGCCATTTCGGAAGAGTCCACCTCGTGATAGGAGCCATCGTACAGCGTGACCTTCACATCGACCACCGGATAGCCGGCAAGAACGCCGGAGAGCATCGCGCCCTGGATACCGGCATCGACCGCAGGAACATATTCCTTCGGGATCGCACCGCCCACAAGCGCGTTGACAAACTCGTAGCCCTTGCCGGATTCGTTCGGCTCAACGTGGATCTTGACGTGACCGTACTGGCCCTTACCGCCGCTCTGGCGGGCATACTTGGTGTCCTGATCGACCGCTTTTGTGATGGTCTCCTTGTAAGCGACCTGCGGCGCGCCGACGTTCGCCTCGACCTTGAATTCGCGGAGGAGACGATCGACAATGATCTCCAGATGGAGCTCGCCCATGCCGGCGATGATCGTCTGGCCGGTTTCCTCGTCGGTGTAGGTCTTGAACGTGGGGTCTTCCTCAGCCAGCTTCATCAGCGCAACGCCCATCTTCTCCTGACCGGCCTTGGTCTTCGGCTCGATGGCAACGCGGATAACAGGCTCGGGGAATTCCATGCTTTCGAGAATGATCGGGTGCTTTTCATCGCACAGGGTATCGCCGGTTGTGGTATTCTTCAGGCCGACCGCCGCAGCAATATCGCCGGAATAGACCGTTTCGATATCCTCGCGGTGGTTGGCGTGCATCTGCAGGATGCGGCCCATGCGTTCGCGCACGCTCTTGGTAGAGTTGAGAACGGACGAGCCGGTGTTCAGCGTGCCGGAATAGACACGGAAGAAACTCAGGCGGCCCACATACGGGTCGGTCATGATCTTGAACGCCAGCGCGGAGAAGGGCTCCTCATCGGACGGCGCGCGGTCCTCTTCCTCATCCGTCTTGGGGTTCACGCCCCGGATGGCGGGAATATCGGTGGGCGCGGGCATATAGTCCACGATCGCATCGAGCAGCTTCTGCACGCCCTTGTTGCGGTAAGAGGTGCCGCAGACCACAGGGATCATTTCCACCGCGACCGTCGCCTGACGGATCGCCGCGCGGATCTTGTCGGTCGGGATCTCCTTGCCGTCAAGATAAAGTTCCATGATCTCGTCGTCGAACATGGAAATAGCCTCGAGCATTTTCTCGCGGTATTCCTGCGCCTGCTCCTGCATATCTGCGGGGATCTCCTCCACGCGCATATCCTTGCCCATCTCGTCGTAATAGACGTCGGCCTTCATCTCCACCAAGTCGATGATGCCGCGGAAATCAGATTCCTTACCGATCGGCAGCTGGATAGGAACGGCGTTGCACTTGAGGCGCTCGTCGATCATGCGCAGCACATTGTAAAAATCGGCGCCCATGATGTCCATCTTGTTGACGTAGATCATGCGGGGTACATGATAGTGATCCGCCTGACGCCAAACCGTTTCAGACTGGGGTTCCACGCCGCCCTTGGCGCACAGAACGGTTACGGAACCGTCCAGCACGCGCAGAGAACGCTCCACCTCAACGGTGAAGTCAACGTGACCCGGGGTGTCGATGATGTTGATGCGGTGGTTTTTCCAGAAACAGGTGGTAGCGGCAGACGTGATCGTGATGCCGCGCTCCTGCTCCTGCTCCATCCAGTCCATCGTGGCGGTACCCTCGTGCGTTTCACCCAGCTTGTAATTCACGCCGGTGTAATAGAGGATACGCTCGGTCGTGGTGGTCTTGCCCGCATCGATGTGCGCCATGATGCCGATATTCCTTGTTTTCTCCAGAGATACTTTTCTCGGCATACTTAACTCCTTGCTTTACCAGCGGAAGTGGGCGAACGCCTTGTTGGATTCGGCCATCTTGTGCGTGTCTTCGCGCTTCTTCACGGCGCTGCCGGTATTGTTGGCTGCGTCCATGATCTCGCCTGCCAGGCGCTCGGCCATGGTGCGCTCGCCGCGGTTGCGGGCATAAGCGGTCAGCCAGCGCAGGCCAAGGGTCTGACGGCGGGCGGGACGAACTTCCATGGGGACCTGATAGGTCGCGCCGCCAACGCGGCGGGACTTGGTTTCCAGGCTCGGCATGATGTTTTCCATAGCCTGATTGAAAACGTCGAGAGGCTCGTTGCCGGTCTTGTCCTTGATCATGTCAAAGGCGCCGTAAACGACCTTCTGGGCAACGCCCTTCTTGCCGTCGAGCATGATGCTGTTGACAAGCTTGGTCACCAGAACGCTGTTGTACATGGGATCGGGCAGAACTTCTCTTTTGGGAACATTACCTCTTCTGGGCACTTTGCTTCCCTCCTTCTTATAATTTAGAAATCATAGGTACTCGCGAATAGGGCCTTGCCCCATCGTGTTCCGGCCTGCCAAAGAGGTGAATGACAATATATATCAAACCTTTTCGGCAAAGCTCATTTCAAGGGTCGCAGCCTTACTTCTGCTTCGGGCGCTTGGCGCCGTACTTGGAGCGGGACTGCATACGGCCCTGCACGCCCTGAGCGTCCAGAGTGCCGCGGATGATGTGGTAACGCACACCGGGGAGGTCCTTGACACGGCCGCCGCGGATCATAACCACAGAGTGTTCCTGCAGAGAGTGACCAACGCCGGGAATGTAAGCGGTGACCTCATAGCCATTGGTGAGACGGACACGGGCGATCTTACGAAGAGCGGAGTTCGGCTTCTTCGGGGTCGCGGTACGGACTGCGGTGCAAACGCCGCGCTTCTGGGGAGAAGCGAGATCGGTCTCCCTGTTCTTCAGCGTGTTGAGACCATACTGCAACGCCGGGGAGTTGGACTTATAGGTCGCCTGCTGTCTGCCCTTGCGAACCAACTGGTTAAAAGTAGGCATTCTTTCTTTTTCTCCTTTCCTGAAATGATGTTTATTATTTTTTACAGGATATTGGAAAAATATCCCGAAAAAACCTTGAGAAGTCTTATTCCTTCAGGACAGCGATCACCGCTGCGCCGACGGATATCCCTGCTGCCTGCCCAAGCTGCGCCATTGTAACGTCCCGTTCGGCAGGGATCCCCTGCGCGCTGAGCAGAGATTCGATCGCGCCAAGCACCGCAGGGTCTGCATCGCTGGCGATATAGAGCTTATCCACGCGGTGTTCCCGCAGCGCACGCATCGTCTGCTTGATGCCCGCTACCTTGCGGCATTTGGACAGATCCGGCGTCACGGCAGGTCCCTCCCGATGGTATGACAAATTCCGTGGGACATACCCACGCAAGCTGAAATTATAGCATAATGGGCGCAAGCCGTCAAGCGTTTCCTGTATTTCCCGCCCAAAAAAATCGCCGAACTGCGCTGTCTTTTCCCGCTCTTTTTGTGCGTTCTGCGCGAAATCGTCCTCTTCCCCCGCCCCAGCAGTCTCTCTCTGCGGAAAACGGCCGCCAATTCAGCAAAATACGCAGCAGCGCGGCTTAAAAAGGGGGCGCGGCTTTCCGCCGCGCCCCCCGCGTAAATAGTTCTGTTTTGTGCTTACACTTCAACAGCGTTGGTGATGATACGCGGCTCGTAAGGCTCCTCCTCGGGCTTCTCCGGCTCGGGGACGATCTCTTCAGCAAAGTCGCGGTAAGCGTTCAGGCCTGCGCCGGCGGGAATGAGCTTGCCGATGATGACGTTTTCCTTCAGGCCCACCAGGTGATCGACCTTGCCCTTGATGGCGGCCTCGGTCAGCACCTTCGTGGTCTCCTGGAAGGATGCGGCGGACATCCAGCTGTCGGTCGCAAGCGAAGCCTTCGTGATACCCATCAGCAGCTGCGTGGCAACAGCCTCCTGCAGCGGCTCGCCGGTCTCGGCGTTGACCTCGCCCGCAGCGCTGCGCGCACGGATCTCCTCGTTGGCGTCTTCAAACTCAAGCAGATCGACCATCGCGCCGGAAAGCAGCTTCGTATCGCCGGATTCCTCCACGCGCACCTTGCGCATCATCTGGCGGACGATGACCTCGATGTGCTTGTCGTTGATGTCAACGCCCTGCTGACGGTAAACCTTCAGGACCTCCTGAATGAGGTAGTCATGCACGGCGGAGGTGCCGCGGATGCGCAGGATATCGTGTGGGGACAGTGCGCCCTCCTGCAGCTGCGTACCCTTGGCGATCACATCGCCGTCGTTCACGCGCAGGCCCGTGTGCGGCACGGAATAGGTGCGGGTGTCGCCGTCGTCGGCGGTCACGATAATGTTGAGCAGGCTGCCCTTGGCGGCTTCCTCAAAGCGAACCTTGCCGGCGATCTCGGAAAGCGTCGCCATCTTCTTAGGACGGCGCGCCTCAAACAGCTCCTCAACGCGCGGAAGGCCCTGCGTGATGTCGCCGCCCGCAACGCCGCCGGTGTGGAAGGTTCGCATCGTCAGCTGCGTACCGGGTTCGCCGATGGACTGCGCCGCGATGATGCCGACCGCTTCGCCGGGGCCGACGGGCTTGGAGGTTGCAAGGTTCATGCCGTAGCACTTGGCGCACACGCCGCTGTGGGCCTTGCACGTCAGCACCGTGCGGATCTCGACGGAGTGAATGTCGAATTTCTCCATGAGGTCGGCGTCCTCGGGGGTCATCATGTGATCCTTGGAGATCAGGACCTCGTCCGTGCCGGGCTTCAAGACGTCGTTGACCGGATAGCGGCCGTTGACGCGCTCGGAGAACTTCTCGATGATCTGGCCGTTCTCGCTGATTTCGCTGATGGTGATGCCGCGGGTCGCGCCGCAGTCGTCGGAGCGGATGATAACGTCCTGGCAGACATCGACCATGCGGCGGGTCAGGTAACCGGAGTCTGCGGTACGAAGCGCCGTATCGGCAAGACCCTTACGGGCGCCTCGGGAGGAGGTGAAGTATTCCAGAACGGAAAGGCCCTCGCGGAAGTTTGCCTTGACGGGGATCTCGATCGTCTTACCGGCGGTGTTGGCCATCAGGCCGCGCATACCGGTCAGCTGACGGATCTGCTTCATCGAACCACGCGCGCCGGAATCCGCCATCATGAAGACGGGGTTGTAGCGGTCCATGTTGCGCTGCAGAGCGTCGGTAACGTCCGCCGTGGTCTTTTCCCACTCGTGTACGACGGCGCGGTAGCGCTCGTCCTCGGTCATAAAGCCCATCTTGAACTGGTCTTCGATATCGACGACGCGCTGCTCGGTCGCGGCGATAAGGGTGTACTTTTCCGGCGGGATCGTCATATCCGCAACGGAGATGGTGATCGCCGCACGGGTGGAGAACTTGTAGCCTGTGGCCTTGATGTTATCCAGCACCTCGGCCGCAACGGTAAAGTTGTGCAGCTTGATGGTGCGGTCAACGATCTTGCCCAGCAGCTTCTTGCCGCAGACCTCCGTGATCTCGTAATCGAAGTAGTGTTCGGTCGGCTGACCGTTTTCGTCCACGCGCTGAACAAAGCCGAGATCCTGCGGGACATTGCGGTTGAAGATGATGCGGCCGATGGTGGCGCGCACGACCTTGCTGCCCATCGTGCCGTCCGGCAGCTCCTTCGCCGCGCGGACAAGGATGGGCTGGTGGATGCCGATGAGGTGGTCGTTGTAGGCGAGCATGGCCTCGTCCTCGTCGCGGTAGACGTTGAGACGGACGGTAGCCTTCTCCTCGTCGGTCAGCTCGTCGTAGCGTTTGCCGGCAAAGGCAAAGTTAATGTCCTGCGGCCAGAATTCGTCGTTGTCCATCTGGGAAACGCCGTTTTCAAAGCGCTCGAACGTGAGGTAATAGGAACCCAGGACCATATCCTGCGTCGGCACCGTGACGGGGCCGCCATCCTGCGGACGCAGGAGGTTGTTGGCGGAGAGCATCAGGATGCGCGCCTCGGCCTGCGCCTCGGCAGACAGGGGGACATGGATGGCCATCTGGTCGCCGTCGAAGTCAGCGTTGAACGCCGTGCAGTTCAGCGGGTGCAGCTTGAGCGCGCGGCCCTCGACCAGCACCGGCTCGAACGCCTGGATACCAAGGCGGTGGAGCGTCGGCGCACGGTTGAGCATGACGGGATGATCCTTGATGACGACGTCGAGTGCGTCCCAGACCTCGGCGCGGCCCTTATCGACCATCTTCTTGGCGGACTTGATGTTGTTCGCCGCGCCGTCCTCGACCAGCTTTTTCATGATGAAGGGGCGGAACAGCTCAAGCGCCATTTCCTTCGGCACGCCGCACTGGTAGATCTTCAGCTCAGGGCCGACGCAGATAACGCTGCGCCCGGAATAGTCCACGCGCTTGCCCAACAGGTTCTGGCGGAAGCGGCCCTGCTTGCCCTTGAGCATATCGCTCAGGGACTTGAGCGCGCGGTTGTTTGCGCCGGTCACGGCGCGGCCGCGGCGGCCGTTGTCGATCAGCGCATCGACCGCCTCCTGCAGCATACGCTTCTCGTTGCGCACGATGATGTCGGGCGCGTTGAGCTGGATGAGGCGCTTCAAGCGGTTGTTGCGGTTGATGACGCGGCGGTAGAGGTCGTTCAAGTCGGAGGTCGCAAAGCGGCCGCCGTCGAGCTGAACCATCGGGCGGATCTCAGGCGGGATGACGGGCAGCACATCGATGATCATCCACTCGGGCTTGTTGCCGGAGATGCGGAACGCATCCACGACCTCAAGGCGCTTGACGATGCGCGCCTTCTTCTGGCCGCTCGCGTTCTTGAGTTCGGTATGCAGCTGCTCAGAGAGCTTCTCCAGATCGATCTGCTGGAGGAGCTTCTTGACAGCCTCCGCGCCCATACCGGCGTCGAAATCGTCCTCATACTTCTCGCGCATATCCCGATACTCTTTTTCCGAGAGAATCTGGTTGCGGATCAGCGGCGTTTCGCCGGGGTCGGTGACGATATAGGCTGCAAAATACAGCACCTTTTCAAGGATGCGGGGACTGATATCGAGCAGCAGGCCCATGCGCGAGGGAATGCCCTTGAAATACCAGATGTGGGAAACGGGCGTGGCCAGCTCGATGTGGCCCATGCGCTCGCGGCGGACCTTGGCGCGCGTGACTTCCACGCCGCAGCGGTCGCAGATCTTGCCTTTGTAGCGGATCTTCTTATACTTGCCGCAGTGGCACTCCCAGTCCTTCGTGGGGCCAAAGATGCGCTCGCAGAACAGGCCGTCGCGCTCGGGCTTGAGTGTGCGGTAGTTGATGGTCTCCGGCTTTTTGACCTCGCCGTAGGACCATTCACGGATCATTTCCGGAGAAGCGATTCCGATCTTGATAGCGTCAAACGTTGCGTAACTCATTCTGTATGCTCCTCCTTTTCTCAGTCTTCCTGATCGTCGCCGGCAAAGTCGGCGTTGACTTCATCTTCAGCGACATATTCAAAGCCGGCGTTCTCAAGCTCTGCCTCGTCGGCAAAGGGATTGCCGCGGTGGCGGTCGTCCTCGGCGTCCATACGGGCGAGGTTGAAGGTGTCCATCGCGTCCTCGTCTTCCTTGAGTTCGATCTGGTTGCCGTCGCGGTCGAGGACCTGAACGTCGAGGCACAGCGCCTGAAGCTCCTTGACCAGAACCTTGAACGATTCGGGTACGCCCGGCTGCGGGACATTGTGTCCCTTGACGATGGATTCGTAAGTGCGTACACGGCCGGTCACATCGTCGGACTTGACCGTCAGGATCTCCTGCAGGGTGTAGGCCGCGCCGTAGGCCTCCAGCGCCCAGACTTCCATTTCGCCGAAGCGCTGGCCGCCGAACTGCGCCTTGCCGCCCAGCGGCTGCTGCGTAACAAGCGAGTACGGGCCGGTGGAGCGGGCGTGGATCTTATCATCGACCAGATGGTGCAGCTTGAGGAAGTAAACGTAACCGACGGTGACCTTGTTGTCGAAGCGCTCGCCGGTGCGGCCGTCGTACAGCCAGCTCTTGCCCTCGGGGTCAAGCCCGGCCTTGATAAGTTCCTCGCGGATCTCCTCGTAGCTCGCGCCGTCAAAGATCGGCGTTGCGACCTTGTAGCCAAGCGTCTTGGCGGCGTAGCCCAGATGGACCTCCAGCACCTGCCCGATGTTCATACGGGACGGAACGCCCAGCGGGTTCAGCACGATGTCGAGCGGCGTGCCGTCGGGCAGGAAGGGCATATCCTCCTGCGGCAGGATGCGGGAAACAACGCCCTTGTTGCCGTGGCGGCCTGCCATCTTGTCGCCCGGCTGGATCTTGCGGCGCTGCGCGATATAAACGCGCACGACCATATTGACGCCGGGGCCAAGCTCGTCGCCCGCCTCGCGGGAGAAGACCTTGGCATCGACCACGATGCCGCTCTCGCCGTGGGGGACCTTGAGGGAGGTGTCGCGCACCTCGCGCGCCTTTTCGCCAAAGATGGCGCGCAGAAGGCGCTCTTCGGCGGTCAGGTCGGTCTCGCCCTTGGGCGTGACCTTGCCGACGAGGATATCGCCGGCGTGGACCTCCGCGCCCACGCGGATGATGCCGCGCTCGTCAAGATCCTTGAGCGCGTCCTCGCCCACATTGGGGATATCGCGGGTGATCTCCTCGGGGCCGAGCTTGGTATCGCGCGCATCCAGCTCGTACTCCTCAAGGTGGATGGAGGTATAAAGATCCTCGCGCACCAGCCGCTCGTTGAGCAGAACGGCGTCCTCGTAGTTATAGCCTTCCCAGGTCATGAAGCCGACGAGGATATTGCGGCCCAGGGCGATCTCGCCCTGATCGGTGGCGGGGCCGTCGGCCAGCACGGTGGGATCCTCCCACTCGCCGTCTGCGCCCATGCGCCGCCCGTGTACGCGCTCGCCCACGTTGACGATCGGGTGCTGGTTGATGCAGGTGCCGTGGTTGGAGCGCAGGAATTTCGTGAGCTCGTATTCCTTCGTCTCGCCGTTGTCGTAGGCGACGGTGATGGCGCGTGCATCCATCTTCGTCACGATGCCGTCGCCCTCGGCGAGGACGGCGACCTCGGAATCCATGCAGATCTTGTGTTCCATGCCGGTGCCGACGATCGGCGCCTCGGGACGGAGCAGCGGAACGGCCTGACGCTGCATATTCGCGCCCATCAGCGCGCGGTTCGCGTCGTCGTTGGGCAGGAAGGGGATCATCGCCGTGGCAATGGAGACCATCATGCGCGGAGAGATATCGATATAGTCCACGCGCTCACGGTCCACCTCAACGATCTCGTCGCGGTGGCGGCAGGTGATGCGCTGGTTGACAAGGCAGCCGTTTTCATCGACCGGCTCGGCGGCCTGACCGACGATATACTGATCCTCAACGTCCGCAGTCATGTACTCGATCTCATCGGTCACGCGGCAGGTCGTGTGGTCAACCTTGCGGAACGGCGCTTCGATGAAGCCGTATTCGTTGATGCGCGCATAAGTGGCAAGGTAGGAGATCAGGCCGATGTTCGGGCCTTCCGGCGTCTCGATCGGACACATACGGCCGTAGTGGCTGTAGTGTACGTCTCTCACCTCCATGTTCGCGCGTTCGCGGGAAAGGCCGCCGGGGCCAAGCGCGGAGAGACGGCGCTTGTGCGTCAGCTCGGCGAGCGGGTTCGTCTGGTCCATGAACTGGCTGAGCGGAGACGAGCCGAAGAATTCCTTGATCGCCGCAGTCACGGGGCGGATATTGATCAGGCTCTGCGGGGTCACGATATCGAGATCCTGGATGGTCATGCGCTCGCGGATGACGCGCTCCATGCGGGAAAAGCCGATGCGGAACTGGTTCTGAAGCAGCTCGCCCACGCAGCGCAGGCGGCGGTTGCCCAGGTGGTCGATATCATCCTTATAGACGATGCCGCGCGCCAGCGCGTTCATATAGTTGATGGAGGCAAGAATATCCTCCACAAGGATGTGCTTGGGGACGAGACGGTCGGCGTTGTCGCGGATGGCCTCCTTGAGTTCCTCGCCGCTGTACTGCTCGAGCAGCTCCTTGAGTACGCTCTCGCGCACGCGCTCCTTAACGCCGCACTCGGCGACGGGATCAAAGTCCACAAAGCGGCTGAGATCGACCATGTGGTTCGAGAACACGCGCAGCGGGCGGCCATCGACCTCGATGGTCACATCGTTGACGCCGATGGCGTCCATCTCACGCGCCTCCCCGTCGGTCACGATGTGGCCGGCGTCGAACAGGATCTCGCCCGTGCGCGGATCGGCAACGGGATAAACGAGCTTCTGCCCGCGGATACGCGCCCAGAGGGAGAGCTTTTTGTTGTACTTATAGCGGCCGACCATGGACAGGTCATAGCGGCGCGGGTCGAAGAAGAGGTTGTTGATGAGCGTTTCGCAGGCCTCGACCGTGGGCGGCTCGCCCGGACGCAGCTTGCGGTAGATCTCGAGCATCGCTTCCTCGTAGGATCTGCAGGGATCCTTTTCCAGCGTGACCGCCACGCGCTCATCGTCGCCGAACAGGTCGAGGATCTCCGCATCGGTCCTGTAGCCGATGGCGCGGATAAGCTGGGTGATGGGGATCTTGCGGTTCTTGTCGATGCGGACATAGAACATCTCGTTGGTGTCCGTCTCGTATTCGAGCCACGCGCCGCGGTACGGGATGACCGTGGACGTGAGCAGCGGCAGGTCGGTCTTCAGGTCGATCTCCTTGCCGTAGTAGATGCCGGGAGAGCGCACGATCTGGGAAACGACCACGCGCTCCGCGCCGTTGATGACGAACGTGCCGGACTCGGTCATCAGCGGGAAATCGCCCATGAAGATCTCCTGCTCCTTGATCTCGCCGGTTTCCTTGTTGTAGAGCCGGACGCTCACCTTCAGAGGAGCGGCATAGGTCGCATCGCGCGCCTTGCACTCAAGCACATCGTACTTGGGCGCTTCATCCATCTTGTAGTCGATAAAGCTCAGCTCAAGGTTGCCCGCGTAGTTGGAGATCGATGCAACGTCGGAAAAGACCTCCCGCAGGCCTGTGTCGAGAAACCACTGGTAAGACTTCTTCTGAAGCTCCAGCAGGTTCGGCATCTCCACGATCTCCTCGTGTCGGGCGAAATTCCTGCGCTTGGTCTTGCCATACATCTTGTCTCTGGCCATTTTGCTCTTCACGCCTTTCTTTTCTCCGGAAAACCGTCCCTCCGGAGGAATGTACTGACCGGCGGCCAACGCGATACGCCCGGTGCTGTTGTAAAAACAGCCATCTCGTATCTTGCATTTTCCGCCGGGGTGTGCTATCCTTTCGGTAGTGGGTGGGGATTCCGATTCCTACCCATTATCGTTTATAAGCGCTTTATTTTACCAAGCCTTGCCGAAAAAGTCAAGATAATATTTGTGAACATCCGCAGAAAATGCGGATGTTTTTTTGTGTGTTCCGTCCTGCCGTGCATTGCAAAAACGCGTAAGGCATGGTATGCTGGCCATACTATCACGCCGCAGCCGGCGTTCGCGCCGCGCGCAGGAAAGGAGTCTCTTATGCCTCTCAAGCCCATTGCCATTGATGATTTCTGCCGTTTCCGTTCGCTTGCAAACGTCACCTTCTCCCCCTCAGGAAGCAGCGCCTGCTTTACCGTAAGCCAGGCGAGCAGGGAAAAGAACTGCTATGATTCCCGCCTTTATCTGCTCAAGGGCGGCGCCGTCCGGCCGTTGACTGGCGGCGGAAAGGAGTCCTCGTTCTGCTATCTGGACGAAAACACCGTTCTCTTTGCGGGCGACCGCGAAGGAGAAAAAGAGCCTTCTCTTCAGAGCCGCTTCTACAAGATCTCCCTCGATGGCGGCGAGGCCGAGCTGGCCTATACCTTCCCCATCCCCGTCTCACAGGTCTTCCCGCTGGAAAACGGCGACCTGCTCGCCGTCGGTTCATCCTTCCCCGGCTTTGAGAACCTCTATAAAGGCGACAGAAAGCTCGCCAAAGCCTATCTTGACAGCAAGAAGGAGAACGAGGACTATGAGGTCATCACCCAGCTGCCCTGGTGGTGGAACGGCGGCACCTATACGCGCGGCGCGTATGAGAGTCTCTTCTACTACGATGCAAGGAAAAAGTCCCTCGCCCGCCTGACGGAGAAAGGCTTCAACGTCTCCGATGTGCAGCTCACAGAGGACAGGAAGACCGTTTACTACAGCCTGCTCGATGTGTCCGGCCCCCGCCCCGCACACTTCGGCGGCGCGGATCTTTACCGCATGGAGCTTGCCACGCGCACGCAGGAAAGCGTTGTCAGGAGCCGCCCGGACTTTGTCATTGCGGCGTATGCGCTCGGCAAGTCGTTCCTGCTCGTCATGGCCGCAGACGGCAAGTTCGGCATGAACACGGACTGCGACTTCTTTAAGCTCGACTACGAAACGCTCGCCGTCGCGCCCTACGCCGTCTACGGCGAGGCCATCGGCTCGTCTGTTGGCTGCGACGTCCGCCACGGCGGCGGCCGCGTGATGAAGATGGACGGCGATGTGCTGTACTTCATCTCCACGCGCTTTGACGGCGCAGGGCTGTACAAGCTTGAGGACGGCATCGTCTCCCCCGTCCTGGTGCGCGACGGCTCGATTGACTGCTTCGACCGTAAAAACGGCAAAATGCTCCTCTGCGCGCTCTGGGATATGAAACCGCAGGAGCTGTATGACGAGGCAGGCCGCCGCGTCACGCATTTCAACGATGCGGCGCTGCGCGGCAGGTATGTCGCCGCGCCTGAGCCGCTCAATATCACTGCGGGCGGTCACGAGGTACACGGCTTCGTCCTGAAGCCCTTCAGCTTTGAAGCGGGCAAAAAGTATCCCGTCATCTTCGATATCCACGGCGGCCCCAAGACCGTTTACGGCCCCGTCTTCTATCACGAAATGCAGTATTGGGCCGGCCAGGGCTATTTCGTCATTTTCTGCAATCCCACGGGCAGCGACGGACGCGGCGCGTTCATGGACATCCGCGGCAAATACGGCACGGTGGACTTCGACGACCTCATGGCGTTCTGCGACACGGCGCTCGAACGCTATCCCGAGATGGATGCGGATAATCTCTTTGAAACCGGCGGCTCCTACGGCGGCTTTATGACCAACTGGATCATCGGCCACACCGACCGCTTCCGCGCCTGCGCCAGCCAGCGCTCCATCTCCAACTGGACGAGCTTCTACGGCGTGTCCGACATCGGCCCTGACTTCTCCGAGGATCAGTGCGGCTCGGCCATCTGGCCGGACGCGGAAAAATTCTGGTGGCACAGCCCCATGAAGTACGCTGACCGGGTCAAAACGCCCACGCTCTTCCTCCACTCGCTCGAGGATTACCGCTGCCCCGTTGATCAGGGCTACCAGATGTATTCCGCGCTCATCGCGCACGGTGTGGAGAGCAGGCTCGTACTCTTCCGCGGCGAGAACCACGAGCTTTCCCGCAGCGGCAAGCCAAAGCACCGCATCCGCCGCTTAAACGAGATCACCGGCTGGTTTGAGCAGCACCGCAGATAACGCCGCCGCAGCCTGCCTCTTTTATCTGAACTCCGGCTTTTACATCGGCGGGCTGGATACGAACGTCTACCGCCACACAAAGCAGGAGGGCAAGGCCGATATCCTGTTTTACTGCGAAGCACGCTGACAGCCTCCCGCTTCTCCTCCCTCATCCGCTCAAAGCAGAACAGACGCCCGCTCCATCATGGAGCGGGCGTCTGCTTTAAAAAACTCTTTCAGAACTCCGGGCCGTTATAGCCGTAGAAGCCGCTGCCGTCGATAAAACGGTCGTCGCGCGAGAGCCTTTTGATCATGCGGTACGCCGCAAAGAACAGCACCGCCACAAACGCCGCAAAGATCCACGCATAGCCCTCGAATTCCAGCGTTGCAATGAAATCGTAAGCGCCGTGCAGCAGCACCGGCACCAGCACCGCAAGCTGCCGGCACCGGCGGCTCCGGGACCAGTCGCCAAAGTTGTCATAGCGCTTTGCAAGGCCGTAAAACGCTCCCATGAACACGCCGAAGCAGGCGTGTCCCGGCACAGCCGTGACCGCGCGCACCGCCGCCGTGCCAAGGCCGTACATCACCACATAGCTGATATTCTCCCACAGCGCGAACCCCAGCGACACGAACACCGCGTACACTACGCCGTCAAACTGGCAGTTGAAGTCGGGCGAGCGCCATGTCCGCACCTTCAACAAAAGGTATTTGAACCCCTCCTCCGACAGCGCCACAATCACAAAATAGAGAACGGCATTGTAGGCGGTCGTATATTCCGGCACAATGATCCCCAGCGCCGCCTCGCCGATCTGCTCGGTGACAAGGGCGGCAAACGTTGCCAGGATCCCGAAGCACACCAGCGAGACCAGCAGCCCCGCCGGTTCCCTCTCCAGCCGGTCGGCACGGTAAACGCACCGCAGCAGGAAAAGCGCCGGCAGCACTGCGGCGGCGATCAATATGGGGTTGACATAAAATATCATTCTCGTTCTTCCTCTCCGTTCGCGCCGAGCGCTTCCTCGTCAGGCAACAGCATACCAGTCCCGGCAGATTTTGTCAACGCGGCGGATATTTTGTCTTTTTGGCTTGACCGCAGCGGATGCCGCGGGTATGATGGTCGCATCATTTACCGGAAGGAGGCCGCAGCCATGGAGCGCCACAGCCAGTTCAAGGGCCGCCTGTTCATTGTTCTCAGCACCGTGATCTACGGCTGTATGCCGCTGGGCGCTGCGGTTCTTTACGCCGAAGGCGTTACGCCCGCAAGCCTGGTGCTGCTGCGCAACTGTCTCTCCCTTCCTCTGCTGGCGCTGCTGGCGCACCGCAGCGGCGGGCTGCACATCAGCCGCGGCGCGCTGCGGGAGGTCGCCCTTGCCAGCGTGGTCGGCGCAAGCCTTACGCCCGTGCTGCTGTTCACGTCCTACCGCTATCTTGCCTCCGGCACGGCGGCGGTATTCCACTATTCCCATCCGGTCGCCGTTGTTCTGGGCGGCTTTCTGCTGCGCGAAAAAATTCGCAGAAGCGCGGTGTTATGCACGCTGCTCTGCACTGCCGGCATTCTTCTGCTCTTCGATGGCGGCAGCGTCGATCCGCTCGGTGCGGCCATCGCGCTTGCCTCCGGCCTTGCCTATGCGGCCTATATCCTGCTGCTTGCCCATTTTCGCCACCGCGAGATCTCCGGCTTCCGCATGAGCTTTTACCTCGCGCTCATCTGCTCGGGCTGTATGCTCGTTTTCTGTCTGGCCACCTGCCAGCTCGCACTGCCGCAGACCGCGCGCGGCTGGCTCGTCGCCTTTGCTTTCTCGCTGGCGCTCAGCGTTGGTGCGGCGGTGCTGTTCCAGCAGGGAACGTTTCTCGTCGGCGGCCAGCACGCCGCTATCCTCAGCACGCTTGAGCCGATCACCAGCATCCTCATGGGTATCTTGCTGCTGCACGAAACGCTTACGCCGCGCATCCTGCTCGGCTCGGCGCTCACGCTGCTTGCCAGCGTACTGCTCGCCGTATTTGACGGGAAAGGCGCTCCTGCGCCGGAAAATTCAGCTTAAACGCAGCGCAAGGGCCGCGCCTCCACGGAGGCGCGGCCCTTTTTTGTCCGCCGCAGCGGTTTCTCCCGCCGCTTCAGCCCTGAAGTCTTTGCTGCGCACGGCCGCGCCGCTTTTCCAGCGTGCGCCGCAGCAGCGTCCACAGCGGCAGAAGATACAGAAAGCACGCCGCGAGCAGGCTCGCCGTCGGCGCGCCGACGGAGGAAAGCGGCGTTGCGCCCGCGATAGACCACGGCACGAGCGGCGCAATGACCACGGCGCTGTTTTCCAGGTCGATCGCCGTTTCGCGGCTGTCGCTCTGCGTCCGCGCGCAGAGCTGGTGCGTCAGAATGATCGTAAGCGTCTGGTTGCAGGCTACAAGCCCCGCAAAGGCAGCGGTGACCAGCATGGCCATATACGGCGAGGTCCGCTCGCTCAGCGCCGCGATCCGCCCGCAGATATGCTCCAGCAGTCCAGTTTTCCGGAAAATGCCGGAATATGACGATGAGATCGCCACGATGCACGCCATGCGCAGCATGGACAGCATCCCGCCTCCATTGAGCATCGCGCCGACCTCTGCATCCGCCGCAGTATAACCGAACACGGCGATACGCAGCAGCTCCGCCGCTTCAAGGCGGCGCAGAAAGACGCACAGCAGCATTGCAGCCAGGATGCTTGCCGACATCGCGCGCTTGACGTTCACGCGCAGCAGCGACAGCGCCAGGATAAGCACCGCCGGCAGGCACATCGCCCAGTGCAGCGTCATCTCGCGCCCGTAGAGCGTCCACAGTTCCTGCGTCCCCGTGTCCGCGCCGCGCGCCATCCCCAGCGCCGCATAGGCGGCGCAGCTCAGCAGGAACGGCACAAGCGCCGTTTTCAGCATCCGGCGGATATTGTCATAGATGTTGGTCTCCGTCAGCTCGCTCACAAGCAGAGCGCTTGTGGAAACCGGCGAACAGCGGTCGCCGAAGTAAACGCCCGAAAGCATCGCGCCGCCCAGCAGCACCGGATCCATGCCCATGGAAACGCCTACGCTGACGCAGATGGTCCCCATCGTTGCCGCCGTGCCGAATGCCGTGCCGGTCAGTACGGAAACGGCGCAGTTGAGCAGAAAGGTCATCAGAAGCAGGATCTCCGGCCGGATCATATCCACCGCGCAGCAGATGATGAGTGGCAGCGTGCCGCAGGCGCGCCAGAATGCCGTCAGCATTCCGATGAGCGGAAAAACAAGGACGACGCTGGCAGACGTCTTGATTCCCGTAACGATCATTCCGCCGATCGCCCGCCAGGAAAACCCCTGCTTCTTTCCATAAAGCGAAAAAATGAACAGCCCCGCCACAAGCGCGCAGAGGATATTCACCCGCAGCACCACACATCCAAGCAGCGCCGCGCAGAAGAGCCCAATCGCTATCATAAAGATCCCTCCCGGAGCAGCGGCGTCCGCCATCTCCTCCAGTGTTATGATAGCACAGCGCTTCTAAAAGAGGAAACAGATTATTCTGGTCGCACTTACAGGGAAAAGCTGTGGGGCGGAGACGCCAGCTCTATGCCCACCAGCCGATGCCGTAAAGCGGGCTTTTGCCGCACAGCGCCATAATGCCTCCGCCAAGGCCGTTCTGCAGAAAGATCATTGCAATGCCGAGTCCCAGCAGCAAAAGCGCCCACACACCCCGTTGCTCCGCGCGCCGTGTTCCACTTCAGCCTAATCCGGCAAGCACGCAAAGATTGCCGAATATTGCGCAGGCATACCGTTTCCGCATTTTCTACGACGAAAGCCAACGAAATCCGGTTGTTTTATCCATTAACGGTGCGTCAATATGTATAAATATATTACAAAGGCGCCCGCAGCACGATCTGTGGGCGCCTTTATACACAAGCTCCGTTATCCGCGCGGGGCGGGCTGCTGCTGGGTGATGCAGTGGATATTGCCGCCGCCGAAGGCGACCTCGCGCGTCAGTACAGGTACGACCTCGCGGTCCGGAAACATCTGCCGCACCTGATCGGCGGCAAGCCTGTCGTTCGCATCGCCGTACTGCGGCAGTATGACCGCGCCGTTGACGATCAGAAAATTCATATACGAAGCGATGCTCACCTCGCCGTTCTCGCGGGGAATCGTTCCCTCCACGGCGTCGATCGTCTCCGCTCCCTCCAGCAGGCACGGCTCCTTTGTCAGGCACAGCTTGTGGACCTTGAGCTTTCTTCCCTTTGCATCGACCGCATCGGTCAGAAAGCGGTACGCCGCCTGCGCCTGCGCGTAGAAGGGATGGCTCTCGTCCTCCGTCCAGATGCACGCGACCTCGCCGGGTGCGATAAAGCAGGCCACGTCGTCAATGTGTCCGTTCGTTTCGTTGGGGTCTATGCCGTCTTTGATCCACAGCACCTTCTCGCAGCCCAGGTATTCGCACAGCATTGTTTCAATCTCTTCTTTTGACTTGCCGGGGTTGCGGCCCTCGGAGAGCAGGCACATCTCCGTTGTCAGCACCGTCCCCTCGCCGTCCACATGGATCGAGCCGCCCTCGAGGACAAATCCCTCCGTTCGGTAGGAATCCACGTTTTCGATCTCGCAGATCTTGCGCGCGATCTGATCGTCCTTGTCCCACGGGAAATAAAGTCCGTCGTAAAGCCCGCCCCAGGCGTTGAATTCCCAGTCCACCGCGCGCAGGCCGCCCCTGTCGTTCACAACGAACGTCGGCCCGCAGTCGCGCACCCAGGCGTCGTCGCTCTCCAGCTCCACCACGCGGATGTCTCCCGGGAGTCTGGCGCGCGCGTTCTGATACTGGCGTACAGACGCGCCGACCGTGACCTTTTCAAACCGCGCAATGGCCTTCGCCACCTCGGCAAACGCCTGCTGGGCGGGCTTTCCGCCGCCGCGCCAGTTGTCGTTGCGCTCGGGCCAGAGCATCCATACGCCCTGCTGAGGTTCAAATTCGGCGGGCATCCGATACCCGTCCTGCTTCGGCGTTGTGCCGTTGATCCGTTTTGCCATGTTCGTTCCTCCTTGTTCTGTGTTCCGCGCTATGCGCGGCGGCGGCCGCGCGCGGCGATCAGGATCTCCCCGACCGCAATGCTGATGAGTGAGCCGGCCGTGATGGGAAGAAACGCCGCAAGCGTTTCTTCGTCAAACGACAACGGCACCGCCGTGAAAATAATGGAAACCATGATGAGCGCCATGGGGACATAGGCGATACAGCGGAGCATCGCCGGCGATCCGGGAACGCGAAACGGGCGCGGCGTTTGCGCGTCCGTGCGGCGCAGCTTCAGAAACGCCGGGAACACGGGAAGATAGCTTAAAAGCAGCATCACGAGATTCAGCGCGAAAAAGCTCCAGAACAGCGAGGAATCCGGCGAAAGCGCCTCGATCGCCACGCCAAGCACGCACACCGCCGAGGCAACGGCGCCCGATGCGAGCGCCGCGCCCACCGGCATATCGTTCTTCTTCCAGCGCACGGCAAACGCACGCGGCATATCGCCATTGTCCGCCGCGAACGCCGCCGTGGAATTTACGCCCATCGACCACGAGATCATGTTGCCGAACAGCGTAATCAGAAACAGCAGCGCCACGGTCCCTACCAGCACGCCGCCGCTGCGCCCAAGGATGAGCGACACCGCATCGATCAGCCCCGAATCCACGCTGATCTCCCGCACCGGCACGGCCGCACCGATGCCGAAGGCCGAAAAGAGGTAGATGGCTGCAATGACGACGCCGCCCGTCACAATGGACTGCGGGATCTGCTTTTTGGGGTCGCTCATGCTGCCGGCATACGTGCAGACGACCTCAAAGCCAAGAAAATTGAAAATGATGACCGAGATATACGAAAGGCTCGTCAGGTCGAACGACGGCAGGAACGTCCGCGCCGACATATCGTTGACAAAGCCGTTCTTCGCAACGTACCATACGCCCAGCGCGCCGACCAGCAGCGCCAGCAGGATCTTGATGACCGCGCTCATGTTGAGAATAAGGATGCTGTCGCACACGGGATAGCACGCAATGAGCGTAACGATCCAGATGAACGCCAGCTCGATCAGCAGCGAGGCAAGCGGCCCCGCCCGCCAGCCGGTGATAAAGCCGATCAGCTCCGGACACACTACCGCGAGCGACGCCATCCACAGCGGAAAATTGATCCAATAATACCACGAGGCGCGTGCCGCCCATTTGCCGCCGGGATACGCCGCATGGATCCAGTCATACAGTCCGCCGTCGCCGGGATACGCCGTTCCAAGCTCGGCGGCGATCAGCCCGTAGGGCAGCAGAAACGCAAGGATCATGAAGATCCACCAGAAATACTGGCTGTTGCCGATGGATGCGACCGGCGCGGCCGCTTCCGCCACAAACACCACGCAGATGACCGACAGAATCACATCTGCCAGATGAAATTGTTTCTTCTCCATACGATCAGCTCTTCTCGATCGTTGAAACGCCGCAGTAAGCCTCCTCGCAGCCAAGCTTATCGCAGAGTACCCGGTCGAGTTCCTCCTTCGCCGCCGCGATCTGAAGGCCGCTCGGCTCATGCCGGCAGCGCGTGAAGTAGACGAGAAGGCCGCGCATCGCCGTCAGGCGGTTGCCTGCCTCCTCCCAGCAGAGGGAGGCGTCGCTGTCCGCGACCTCGTCGGTCACATCCTCGCCGCGCGTCGCTGGCAGGCAGTGCATGAACTTGCAGCCAAGGTTCCCGAGCTGCATCAGCTCGCGGTTGACCTGATAGTCATGGAACACGCGCACGCGCTCCTCCTTCGGCATCTCGTTTTCGTAGAGGCCGTACCACACGTCCGTATAGATGAAGTCTGCGCCGCGCACGCTCTCGCGATCGTCGGTAACCAGATAAGTTCCGCCGGAAAGCACGCAGTTTTCCGCCAGGATCTTCTTATGCCCGTCGTTGAGCTGGTGGCCCTGCGGGCCGTACTGCACAAAGTGCATCCCGAGCTTCGTTGTGATAAACCCAAGCGACGCACACACCTGCGTTGCATCGCCCACAAAGACCACCTTGCAGTCCTCAAGTCTTTTCCCCTGCGGCAGATTTTCAACGATGGTACACAGATCGCCGATCTCCTGCGTGGGATGGTTATAGTCCGACATCCCGTTGATCACGGGGATGGTGCAGCTTTTCGCCAGCTCTTCAATGGTCTTGTGTTCGATGACGCGCGCCATCACAACGTCCACCAGCCGGGACAGCACCTTGCCCGTATCGCCGATGGTCTCATGCCCGCCAAGCTGGATCATGCCAGGTCCCAGATACTGCGCGTGGCCGCCCAGCTGGCTCATCGCCGTCTCGAATGAGACGCGCGTGCGCGTGCTGGACTGCTGAAAGATCATGCCGAGCGTCATGTTGCGCATCAGCGGCGGATAGTAGCCCGCTTTGATCGCCTTTTTGATAGCGAGCGACAGCTCGATGATATCCAGCAGCTCCCGTTTGGTAAATTCATTGGTGTCGATAAAATCCTTCTTCATGTCATTCCTCCGAAAACCGATATTCGCGCTTCCGCCGTCAGGCTGCGGCGGACGTCGCGCTTAGTCTTTGCGGTTTTTCCGGTTTTACGCACGCGGTGCGCCAAAAGAGGAAAAACGCCGCTCCGGATTTTACATGGATTTTACAAATCCATGGTAACGGATTTGACACTCCTCCGTTATGCTCTACTTTGGCAATGAATGAAAAAATGACAGTAAAGGAACGATGAGGTTATGGATCTTTTCAACGCACTCACCATGCTGGGCGGGCTGTGCCTGTTTCTTTTCGGCATGACGCTGATGGGACAGGCACTGGAGCGCCGCGCGGGCAGCAGGCTCCGCTCGCTGCTCGACCAGATGACCGGGAAGCCGCTGGCCGGCTTTCTCACAGGTCTTGGCGTCACCGCCATCATCCAGAGCTCCTCTGCAACCACCGTGATGGTGGTCGGCTTTGTCAACTCCGGACTGATGACGCTGCGGCAGGCGATCAACGTCATCATGGGCGCGAATGTCGGCACGACCGTAACCGCCTGGCTCCTGAGCCTTGGCGGCATCGACGGCAGCAGCGTGTGGATAAAGCTCTTGAAGCCAAGCTCCTTTACGCCGGTGCTGGCGCTTGTCGGCATCATCTATTTCATGTTCTGCAGGGACAACCGGAAAAAGGATACCGGCATCATCCTGCTCGGCTTTGCAACGCTGATGTTCGGCATGGAAACCATGAGCGGCGCGGTGGCCGGACTGAAGGACGTTCCCGCCTTTACGCAGCTTTTCCTCGCGTTTACGAATCCCATTCTCGGCGTGCTGGCCGGCGCAGTGCTGACCGGCATCATCCAGTCCAGCTCCGCGTCCGTCGGCATCCTGCAGGCGCTCGCCACCACTGGCGCAGTCAGCTATGCCGCAGCCATCCCGATCATCATGGGCCAGAACATCGGCACGACCGTGACCGCCATGCTCTCCTCCATTGGCACCAATAAAAACGCCCGCCGCGCCGCCGTCGTCCACCTGATGTTCAATGTGATCGGCGTCGCCGTGCTGCTGACGGTCTTCTGCCTTGTGCGCGCCGTGTTCGCCCCCGCGCTGCTGGAGGAATCCGCCACCTTGTCGGGCATTGCCGTGGCGCATTCGGTATTCAATATTCTCTGCACCGCCATGCTGCTCCCGCTGGGAGACCAGCTGGAAAAGCTGGCCGTCCGCCTTGTGCCGGACGGCAAAAGCAGCGCCCAGCAGACCGTGGAGCTGGACGAGCGTCTGCTCGCCACGCCCTCGCTCGCGCTGAGCCGCAGCCGCGCCGTTGCGCGCGAGATGGCGGAGTGCGCAGTGCAGGCGCTCTGCGCCGCGCTGGACGCGCTGACCGCCTATACGCCCGAGCTTGCTCAGCGCATCCGGGAGGACGAGGAGCGCTGCGACCATTACGAGGACGTCATCGGCACTTATCTCGTCAAGCTCAGCGCGCAGAAAATGGGGCGCGCTGAGAGTGAGGAGGCGACAGAGCTTTTAAAGACCATCGGCGATTTTGAACGCATCTCCGACCATGCGGTCAACATCCTGGAATCGGCGGAGGAGCTGCGCGCCAAGGGTCTTGCCTTTTCCCCCGCCGCAAAGGGGGAGCTGGAAACTCTCTGCGCCGCCGTGCGCGAGATCCTCTCGCTCTCCCTGCGCGCCTTCGAGCAGCGCGACGTTTCCACCGCCGCCAGCGTAGAGCCGCTGGAGGAGGTCATCGACACGCTCAAGGAGCAGCTGCGCACACGCCACATCCTGCGGATGCAGCAGGGAACGTGCAGCATCGAGGCGGGCTTTGTGCTGTCCGACCTGCTCACCGACCTGGAGCGAACCTCCGACCACTGCTCCAATATTGCCGGCTGCGTGATCGACGCCGCCCGCCACAGCCTGAGCCTGCATGAAACGCTGCGCGAAACGCGCGGCGAGAGCGGCGATTTCCGCCGGCAGTTCCGCGCTTACGCAGACAAATACCGGCTGGGCGCCCCGCAGAGCATCTGAGCGCACCCGTTCTCTCCCCTTGACCGGGCGCGAAAAGCGCGAGTCTCCGGACGCTTCCGGAGACTCGCGCTTTCTATTTCATTTCAGCGGATAAACCACAGGTCCATATCCACGTTGCCCTTGATCCCCGGCACGCTGCCCTTATCCGTGTACTGCCACATGGCAAAGTCGTAGTAGAACTCCGGCACAGCCTTGTCAGAGCTGGCATACCAGAGCGGGTAGGCCGTCAGTTCGCTGAGGTCGTACTTGACGTAGCCCGCGTAGTTGTTGATATAGATCATCGTGTCGTAGCCCGCAGCGCGGATAATATCGCAGAAGGCCTTCGCGCATTCGCACAGCACGCCCGTCTCGATGCCGTAGGTGCGGGCGCTCGATTTGCCGATGACCTCCCAGTCGAACACCACAGGGCCTGTGATGGAATGCCCGCGCAGCTGTTCGAGTACATAGCAGGCCTCCTCCTGCGCCTCCTGCACGCTTATGGCCTGCGAGAAGAAATACGCCCCGACCTGAAGCCCTGCGCGCGCCGCGCCGTCGGCGTATTCGTGGAACTTCGCGTCATCGTAGATCTTTCCCTCGGTATATCCGCGGCCGCCCACGCGCGCGATGACAAACTCCACGCCGCTTGACGCCACCGCCGTCCAGTCCACATCGCCCTGATAATGCGAAACATCGATGCCGAGGCGCGTACGTACGCTCGGATCGTTGTAATACATCACGCTGCCGCTGCGGGAAAAGGCTGTCTTGTCATAGCTGTTGACGGGTACGCCGTCCAGCACGTCAAGCACATAGTCGTTGTAGTAGATCTTCTGCTTCTGGTTCAGCGAGCTGAGCTGATAAATGCGCCACACGATCGTCGCCGCCTCGGCGCGCGTGATGCTGCTGTCCGGCGCAAACACCGTCTGCCCGTTCACCTGCGAGCCGATGAAAATGCCCGCCTCGCAAAGCGCTGTAACGTAGCCATCGTCCACATCGGCAAAGGGCGTAGCGGCGCTCGACGCGCCGTAGCCCAGCGCCCTGGCCGCAAGGCGCGCCACATCGAGGCGGCTGATGGGACTGTCGAGCGCCTCTGCCTTGTCGCGGGCGAGATATCCCATCGAAAGCGCGTAGGTGCCGTAGCCGCTCGCCCAGTGCCTGCCGGACGGCTGCTGCGCCTTGTGTCCCGTTGCCAGCAGCACGAGCTTGAGCGTTTCGCCGGTGCTGGTCGCGCGGTTGGGGGCAAAGGTGCCGTCGTCGTTGCCGTTGACGATGCCGTCTGCGCTCAGCTCCATCACATAATCGTAGAACCAGTCCGTTGCCTTCACATCGGAATAGGTCTTTCCGCTGTAGCTGTTCTGCGTCCACACCGCCGTCGCCGTTACGTTGCCGGAAACGATGCTGCTTTCCGTCAGCGCCGCGCCCGTATTCGTCTGAAGGCCGGCAAAGCGATAGCCGAGCTTTTCCATCATGGGGAAGCTTCCGTAGGCGGCGCCGCGCTGATACACGCGGAAGTCCGTCTCGTAGGACGCGCCGCTCTCCTTCTTGATGATCAGATAGGCGAATTCATTCGCCGCGGCGTAAAAGTTCCCGTCAAGGAACAGCGACGCCTCCTGCAGGCGGGTGTCGGCCAGATTGCCCATTGCCTCGCCTCCCACATGGCACCACGCACCGAACGCCTGCGCCACCTCAAGCCGCGAGGCCGCCGCCTCGCCGCGGGCGATCTTCACAAGATCGCTCGTCCCGCTCATCCAGCCCGTGCCGAAATTATAGCTGAAGCTGATGAGCGCATCGAACTGTCCCTGCGTGGGCGCCACGCCGTAGCGGGTGAAAAACTCGTTGAGCTTGACCTCGTAGGCCGCGATCTTCCCAAGCAGCAGCAGCTCCGCTTCCTCGCGCGTAACGCCGCCCGGATATTCATCCGCCTCGCACTGCGTGCCGAAGCCGATGTACCACTTGCCGTTGAAAAGGTACTTCTCCGCGCGGAAGCCCTCGCTCTCCTCGATCAGCGCAAGCGCCGCAGCGCTGGCCGTCATCGGTTCGCCCTCCGCCATTGCGGGGACGCACAGCGTCAGCGCAAGGCACAGCGCCAGCAGCGCCGCCAGCGGTCTTTTCTTCCAGTTTGTATGCTTCATTCTTCTGTTCTCCTTTGCCGGGATCGGGCACGCACGCCCATATTCGACGGTTTTCGACAGCGCCAGTATACCACAGGTTTACATAAGAATCAACACTGCCGCAAAAATTTCCCCTCCGTTCACAGCGGAACGGAGGGAGATTTTTCACATCAGCGCATCGTACAGCGCGTTCAGATTGTCGTCGGAGTATTCCACCTCCGCGCTGTAAAGCCGGCACAGCCCGATCTGATCCTCTGCGGTGAACGCACCGTGCAGCCGCTCGTGCAGCGTGCCGAGCGCCGCCAGCAGCTTCACCGACAGCACCGCAAACGCCGCCTTGCCGCAAACGTCGCCATCGTCCAGCGCCGCAGGTACATGGCGGTAAAGAAAGTAGACGAGCAGCTGCTCGTATTCCGTCTCTCTCCCGTGCATATGCGCGGCAACCGCGCTGCGCGGCAGCTCGTGGGCATGGCTGCGCAGCGTTTCGAGCGTCTCCGTCCACGCTTCGTCCATCCGCTCCAGCGAGAGGTAAAACGCCGCCCATTGCGCAAGCGGGATGTCCGGCAGGCGCGCGCCGCAGAGCGCCAGCACGTTCTCCAGCCGCCGCTCCATCGGAAGCGCACGCTCCTGCGCCGCCTCCAAAAGCCGCCCGCGCAGCGCCAGCAGCGCAGTCTCCTCTTCTTCCAGCGCGCCTTCGCCCGTTATGACCAGCGCGGTTTTTTCCCGCTTTGTGAGAATGAGCCGCGCGGCCTCCTCACAGCAAAGCCCCACGCCGATCTCCGTGCGGCCGGAAAAAAAGCTGCGGTAACGCGGATGATCGGTGCAGATCTGGCAGAGCAGCTTCTCTCCGCCGTGCAGGATCAGGTCGCAGAGATTGCCTGCATTCAGAAACGGGCAGCGCTCGTCCTCGCCCAGAATGAAATGCGGCGCATCGCCGTCCTCCGCAATGGATGCACGCAGGCGCTCGCCCAGCGCGCCGTCCATGGCGCGGTAAGCGGAAAGCGTGCCGGCGTCGATATCGATCTCCCACCCGATGCAGCAGTTGTGGCGGCAGCGCTCCGCAATGCAGTGAAACTGCGGATAATAGTCCGGATATACATTCAGCACAGCAGCCCCTCCCTTCTTCTGCCGCCATTATAAAACGCCCCGGCGCGCTTTGCAATGAATTTCCGCTTGCCGCCGCCTGCAGAGTGTGCTATAGTGAAAGTGATCTGCGGGCATGATGAAATTGGCAGACATACAGGATTTAGGTGATGTCACCTCAGTGTAGGTTTTGCCGTTCCATTCGTCGCCCGCTCCCCCAAAACTAAATATGCGCCTGTGATGGAATTGGTAGACATGCGAGATTTAGGTTCTCGTGCTTTCAGCGTGTGGGTTCGAGTCCCTTCAGGCGCACCATGGTCGTTGGCTTGCGCTAACGACCATTTTTATATGCGATTGTCAAATGTGAAAATATGGTTTAGAATAAAATAAAAATAATCCAAGAGGTGATTTTAATGGAGTGGGCTTATTTTCAGCAAATCGTTACCCTGTTACTTGGTAGAATGGCAGTTTTTCAGGTGCTTGACGATAGGATAGAATTCACTATCGAAACCGAAACATTTACATATTTTCGAGAAGAATTTGATTCCACTATTGCACAGCTGAAAATGTACAGATATACACCTACACAGTGTTATTCACCTCGGGAGTACGAGGTGTTTGTAGAACCTGTTGAGCCACGTTATGGGTATCGAATTATTGACGAGCCCATTGAGATAAGTGATGACAGCTCTGCATATAGACTTGGATCACCTTCCGATGAATTGGTCTTAGCCTTTCTTTCTGGTATTCCAAGTGACTCTGTTCGCAACTATAGGCGAATATTATCATCTCGCATGATAAATGTTCGCACTTTGCGAAATGATGCTGGAGAGATTCACTTGTTGGATCTAATCAAAAAGGTAACTAAAATATCTCTTTCTTTAAAAATCTCCTTATCAGAAGGAGTATCTGCAGAAACCATGCTTAATCGTGCAACATCGTTTCTGTTTTCTGTAGCATATAATACAGATACCGCCGTCAAAATAATCCACTCTGTAAATGAACTCGAATTTGAAAGAGGTCATTTTTCATCTCGTCGTAGCACCAATTTGAGAAACCTTGAGTCTCCAAAACTTTTTTATAATCACGAACTCATTGAACAGTATAACCTGTCCTTAACTTCCGAAGATCCGTTTATCAAGTTTATCGGATACTATCATATACTGGAGTATTTCTTCGATGCGGTTTATACTGACGAATTGATTAACAGCGTAAAAGATATCATCCTACATCCTGGTTTCTCTACAAAAAAGCCTAAGGAAATCAATAAAATTATTGATACTGTTCGCAAAAAAACAAGAGCGAATCAAGATGCTTTCCAAGGCACAGAGCTCGAAGCGCTTGAACTAACAATAAAACGGTTTGTTTCTTTGGAGCAACTCCATGAAGATTTAGCAAATTATCGACCAGACTTGATTGCTTATTACAAATCCCATGAAATTAGTTTTTCGAATGGCGATGCGATTGATTTAGATAACTATACAAGCGATAAATTGCCTAAAAAAATCGCAGCTCGTATCTATAAGACCCGAAACGCTTTGGTTCATCACAAATCAAACACCGCCCGTCTTAAAGAGCGCGGAATATATCATCCATTCAAGGATGAGGCTGAGTTGTCAAATGAAATACCTTTAATGCGTTTTGTCGCTGAAGCCATTATAATCAAAACTGCAACTGAGATTTAATGTTGAATACCTCTTCTCCATATAGTTTTTCACTACAAGGCCTTATTGGCCACTCCTATTTTCTCCATCACAATCCCATCTATCTCCTGTTCCAGATCCTGTACTTTCTTCTGTAACGACAAAATGTGGGCGTCGAGGATTGGTTTCCTCAACGCCCACATTTTTTGCAGCTGTGCCAGCTTCTCTACTTCCACGGCACACTGCTCTCGCACAGTTTCGGTATACTCCTGCACCGCAGCATCCAGCACCTCCTCATGAATGCGGTGGGAGGAGCAGTAGGTTTTTCCATTCCGATGATATCCACGGCACACATATTCCACACGGCTCTTGCCATTCCAGCAGCGGATCATAGGAATGAACGTATTCCCACATTCCTGGCAGGTCAGCAGTCCCGCGTAACGGTGCTTGGCCTGATTGCCGTTTGCGGGGCGGGCCTGCTGTTTGAGCAAGCGCTGTACCCGCTCCCATTCCTGTTTTCCTATGATTACGGGGAAGACTCCCTCATGACGATACCAGTCGGTTTTGTCTATATGCTTGGCCTTACCGTTGTTGTATTCTCTGCGATGGTTGTTCAGCACGCCGGTGTACGCCTCCTCCACCAGAATGTTTTTCACACTGGCGTATGTCCATAGGAACTGACCGTCACGGGTTTTGTGCGTATGCCGGACCTCTCTGCCGCACCGTTCAGCTCGGAGCTGCGCCGGTGTCTTTCGCCCCACAGCGTTGAGCCGCCGGGCGATCTCTTTCTGCCCACACCCCTGCAAGTACAGAGAATAGATGAGCTGCACCGTGACTGCCGCCTCTGCGTCTATCCTGATCTGCCCCGTATTTTTGTCTTTCCAGTAGCCGAAGGGAGGCGTGATCACGATGCCGTCTTTCTGCTTCTGGCGGTATCCCGCCCGGATCTTTTTGCCAATATCCTTTGCATAGTAATCGTTCATCAGGCCGCGGACACCGATGATCAAGTCGTCTTCGTTGCGGAATGTATCAATGCCCTCCGTGGCAGAGATCACTCGCACCTGGTGTTCCCGCAGGTAGTCAATGAACAATGCAGTCTGGGTTCTATGGCGGCCAAGCCGGGATAGGTCTTTTGCGATGACAGCGTCAATTTTATCAGCGTCCACAGCCGCCATGAGCTCGTCCAGCCCACGGCGGTCAAAACTCATGCCGCTTATGTTGTCATCGAAGGACTGTCCTACGATGATGTACCCGTGCTGCTCGGCAAACGCCTGGCAGATCTCCTGCTGATTTAGCAGGGAGTTCATCTCACGGTCATCATCGTTAGAAAGCCGCGCATAGAGCCATACCCGCATCCGGTATCACCTACCCCGCATAATAATCGCCGTAGATCGCCGCACCCAGCCTGTCATAGTCAAAATCTGCGGTGGGGAAGCAATCTGTCTGCGCTCCGTTTTCGAAGACATCCAGATGGTCACGGAAGGGCGCTTTCAGCCGGATCTCCAAATCCAGCCTGCCGTCCTCCTCATGAACGAGTATCTTCTCCACCAGCATCCTCAGATGTGCTTCTGACATTTTGCCCTCTCGCAGGATATCGTCGATCAGGCTGATGTCCCGCTTCAGCTTGGCCTGTCGGCTGCGGAGCATTTCTGAGATGTTTTGCAGATCATCGATTTGCTTCTTGGCCTCCGTGATCTGCTCCTCGCGCTTGGCGATCATGCGGTCGTAGCGTTCCGCGTTGGCCTTATCCCGAATGCGTTCCATCAGGATCACCTCCACTTCCTCCTCCAGCAAGAGAATGTGCTCTTGCAGTTTGCTTATTTTGGCACTGGCCGTGGAAGCCTTTGGCGTCCATTTCTCAACGAGCCATTCCATCCGCGACCAGTTTTCCTCATACATTTTCTTTGTTCGCAGGATCTCCGCGCCGATCAAGCTGTCCAATGTTTCCTCGTCCACCATGTGAGAGGAGCAGTGTTCTTTGCCATACCGATGGTAGGTGTCGCAGACATAGGCGACCCGTTCTCCGCTTTTCAGCTTGATACGTTTCCCGATAAAGGTTCGGCCACAATCCTTGCAGCGGAGTAATCCCCCGTACCGGAGGATGCCCCGGTTGGTGCCCGCACGGACATTTTTCTCTTTGCGTTCTGTAAGGAGCGCCTGTGCTTGTTCCCATATCTCACAGGTCACGATTATTGGCAGATAATTCTCATGTCGGAACTGCTCCTCCGGGTCTGTGAAGCGGAAGGTCTTATTGATCTTATTGCGCTCGCTCTTGTGGCAGATCAGAGTGCCGATGTAGCTTTCATCTCTCAAGATTCGGGCCACCATTGTTGCGTTCCACAAATATTTTTTGAGGATGCCATCCTGGGTGTTGGGCAGGCGCTTATTTAGCAGTTCCGCTTGCATAAGCGCCGGTGTTTTCCTCCTCTGTTCATTCAGTGTGCGGGCGATGGCTTTCATGCCGCTGCCGCCGACATAGGCGGAGAAGATCAGCCGGACCGTTTCGGCGGCTTCTTCTACGACAACGACCTTTTTTGTGTTCTTATCCTTGAAGTAGCCGAAGGGCGGGATGGTCACGATGCCTTCCTTTTGCTTTTGCCGGTAACCGGTCCGCACACGGCGGCTGCCGTCGCGGGCATAGAAGTCATTGACCAGCCCCTTGAAGCCGATGATGAGATCATCGTTCTCATTAAAAGTGTCGATATTTTCTGTTGCGGACAGGACCCGCACATCATGTTCTCGGAGGTAGTCGATAAAGAGTGCGGTCTGCGTCCGGTGACGGCCCAGGCGGGACAGATCTTTAACGATGATCGCTTCGATTTTGCCCGCTTCGACCACCTCATAGATTTTGTCGATTCCCTCACGGTTGAAGTGCATACCGCTGACATTGTCATCGAAGGATTCGCCCACCACCTCGTGGCCGTTGCTGACGGCAAAGTTGTATATGATTTTCCGCTGGTTATTCAGAGAATTCAGTTCTTCATCCTCATCTCTGGACAGCCGGTAATAGAGCCAAACTTTCATAATCGTTCCTTTCCGCTATGGTGTGCCGATCATGCACGACACACCATAGCACACAATTTTTTGAATAGCTATCAAAACAAATCAGGCAACTTCTGTTTCTACTTTAGCAACAAAATCAGCGGGCTGATTTGTATATGGATGATCCACAGACAGATAGTCGTGGATCATCATTTTCAGAAAATCATCAAACTGATCGTCCGTACCCACATAGGAATACATGACGCTTGCAATATTGGCTTCTTTTCTCTTTCTACCCATCGCGTTCCTTTCTCCCAAAGTCAATTTGGGCAATAAAAATAGCAGACCTCACATGGTCTGCTGCCAGTCATAACTCACCTCGTCCTCGTGGTCATCAGCCTTGTGACCGAGGGCGATCTTCTTTTCACGTTCTTTTTGCAGTACCTTTCTGTCGGTGTGGTGCTGTACGGGCATCACAGAGGCAGCAGGCTGGATCTGCTCCAGACGGTGCCCAAGCCCCACCAGAGCAGAAGCAGTGCTGCCGCCGCCATTAGCAGAGAGACCAATGCCGGAATACTGACGTGTGGCAGATGCAGTCTGGGAAGTCTGATTCTGTGCAGAGAAAAAGAATTCTCTTTCGGCTTCCCAGCCTGTTCGGTCATCTGCTCCAGATGCCGCACCGCTTTCAGCAGATCGTCCAGCTGCGTCCGCGTGGGAAGCTGCGACATCTGCCTGCTGATGCGCTCCAACATATCTGTCTGCCGATCCGCATGATACCACAGCGCATCCAGATCGTTCATCATTTGCTCCCAGTCCGTTTTCGAGGGACACGCTTCGTGAGGTGGTGTCGGCGTCGGAAGTTCTGTCTGCTGGGCATTGCGCTGCTTGAGTTCTTGCAGAGACAATCTCTGCCCGTATTCTGAATTCATGCTCCATGACCTCCTTGCAGTACTTTTCCTCGTGTAGTTTGTTGTCGCGGCATCTCATGCCGTCCGGCGTGGTGTAGGTGATGTACTTGCG